>Ga0210043_1000454_pt1 | contig 43454 bp, 56 predicted proteins | sample CryGeymet201501t_FD_183990 | JGI IMG/M metagenome (GOLD analysis project Ga0210043, IMG submission 183990) | Groundwater microbial communities from Crystal Geyser aquifers in Utah, USA - Crystal Geyser metaG 2015-01t (SPAdes) (version 2) | ecosystem: Environmental > Aquatic > Deep subsurface >... | reverse complement strand
TCTCTCTGCGGGTGAGATGAAAAACTTCCCAGGAAGGAAATTCGTTTCATGGCTCGTATCCGGCTGACCGACGAAAGCGCCAAGGCTGAGCTCGGGGTGACCTCTCGATCCGCTCGGAGCTACAAGGCCGAGGGCGCTCCTGGCTTCAGCTTGCGCGGGGGCAAGATCTTCTTCGACCCAGCAAAGGTCAGGGCTTGGATGGACGCCCGCAAGCTCAAGAAGCCCGGGCCAAAGACCCCAGAACCCGACCCCAAAGAAGCAGCAGCGGCGGCTCCCTCGAGCGGCGAAGAGTCCTCGACGAGCATCCTCGACCCCGAGCTGCAGGCCGAGCTGGCCACCTTCAAGGCCGGACTGGGCGACGGGCCTCTCGAGGAGGAGATCGCGCTCTGTCGCCGGCTGTTCGGGCGGCTGTCCGAGCTGGTGCTGACATGGGACGCCAAGCGCCTCGAGGACGTCGACGAGCAGGGGGCCTTCTGCGACGTCACCAAGACCCTGACCCAGGTGACCTCTCGTATCGAGCGCATGGAGGGGCGCCTGATCGACCTCCGCAAGCGCCACGGCGAGCTGGTGACCCGCGACGAGGCGATGGTCCTGATCAGGGACATGTTCGACGGCTTCTCCCGCTTCTCGGATCGCCTGGTTGACCACCTCGTCGCGGCGGCCCAGGAGCAGCTCCCCGACGTCGACGCCGACCTCCTACGCTCGAAGGTTCAGGCGGCCAAGGGTCGGGCCCTCGATGAGATGGCCAAGGAGCAGCGAGGCCGGGGTCGGCCCCGGGAGCGCGCGGCGTGACCGCTGCCGCGACACGACAGGACACCCTCGACTCTCTCTGGGATGAGGGATGGGAGTTGCTCGAGGAGCGCGCGCCGATCCCCGCGGGCCAATGGATCGAGGAAAACTGCGTCGTCGTCGACGGGCCGAAGCCCGGCCCATTCCGCTTCCGCGACGGCTTTACCTGGCAGCGGGAGATTGTCGACGTCCTGGGAGCGCCCCAGCCCCCGGGGAGCGGGACACGAGAGGGCTGGGTCAAGAAGTGCTGCCAGAGCGGCCTGACCGTTCTCTTCACGGCGCTGATGCTCTATCGCTTGCTGGTGCTGCGCTACCCGACGATTCTCCTCGAGCCCAGGGACAGCGACGCCAACCGGGTCGCCGCCGACGCTGATCGGATGATCGTGGGCTCGCCCAAGCTCCGCGACCAGTTCCCGGGCCGCGACGCCCGCAAGATGAGGTGGACGCGGGCAGGGACCAAGGGCTACTTCCGCTATTCGAACAGCCAGGATGAGCTGGTCAGCATCAGCGCCCAGGGTTACTTCGCCGACGAGTTCGACCGGGTGTATCGCGGCGAGGACTATTCGGCCCCTGACATGCTGGCGAAGAGGTTGGACGCTTGGGCGGAGAAGCTCAAGGCCCACATCTCCACGCCGACCTATCCGGGGGGTGGGATCGATGAGGGCTTCGAGGCCAGCAAGAAGGGCCGCTGGAACGTTGTCTGCCCCTACTGCGATGAGGCCCAGGTCCCCGAATTCGAGACCAACATCAGCTGGGACCACGACCAGCCCTCGCTCAAGCTCCAGGCCAAGACCGCCTGGATGCACTGCGCCCATTGCAAGCACCGCTGGAGCCGCTTCGACCGCGAGCGCGCGGACAACACAGGCTTCTGGGTCTATGAGCACCCCGAACGGGCCGCCTGGGGCTGGGAGCTCAACGCCTGCCATATCGTCGCCAGGGACCCGGTCGACCTGGTCGAGGACGACCTGAAGGGCCAGCTCTCCGAGCTTGCGCGCAAGGAAGACCTCAACCAGAACAAGGCGCGGACCTACCTACCCAAGGGCGCCAAGCTCCCTGAGGCCATGCTCAAGGCCGTCATCGACGACGACCTGAAGTGGGGCGTCCCACCGCCCGGAACGCAGCGCCTGGTCTTTGGCAGCGACGTCCAGAAGGCGGCCGAGCCCCTCGACTTCCCCTGGGAGGTCAGGGCTTATGACCAAGCCGGGATGTGCAGCCTCATCGCCTACGGGATCGCCAGCGGCCGCAGCGAGGTCAAGGAGGTCCTCGGGCGCAGCTGGCAAGGTCGTCATATCGACTGCGGACTCATGGATCAGGGCGACGGGGCCCACCACTCGACCGTGGTCCGCGAGCTCGTGGCCGAGGTGCCCATCCTCATGAGCGCGATCTTCGACCACCATATGAAGGAGAGCGAGAAGCTCAGCAAGCCCTCGAAGGAGGTCGCCGAGCTGCGCCGTGTCCACCGAGAGCTCGCCCTCACGGAGACCATGGGGCGCTTCGTTCCGGGCGAGTCGACGACGACCATCCGCGTCGCGCGCAACCCCGACTGGGCCGCGGAGCAGGCCTGGATGAAGCACTACCAGAAGCTCCACCGCAAGGCGAAGAAGACCGCTGACGGCCTGGGATACACCTGGGAGAAGCAGGATCAGATGGGCGTCGACTTCCCCTTCGCCGGCGCGCTCTGTGAGGTCGCGCGCACCCTTCACCCGCATGGCGGCGGGTCGGGCAAGGGATGGGGCAACCTCGACAGTGAGACGAACAAGGCCAGGCGAGCGAGGGACCGCGACGACAAGCCCAAGGGCGGCTGGGGCGCGATCCCGCGCAAGGGTCGAGGCGGCGGAGGTTGGCGCCGAACCTGAGGTCATAGAGCCCCCTTACAGTTCTTCCATGAGGTTGGAGCTGTGACCGCGACCACAACCCTATATACCGAGATCATGGAACGGCGAGGCCGTCAGACCCAGGGAGTTCCGGCATCGGGGGCCCCGCAGTCGGTCGGTAAGGCTGAGTCCGCTGGAAGTCAGAGGCGGCAGCGGCGGATGCGCCGAGCCGTGGCCAAGTCCCTCCAGCAGCCTGTCAAGCGTCCAGAGGCCGTCGGCCAGACCATGAACTTCGGCATGGGCAACCTCGGCGGCCCTGGCCGGCTCATGCAGAGACTGGGGGTCGGGAGCGAACTTTACGAGGACCTCCTCGAGTTCAACCCGATCCACGTCGAAGAGTTCATGGCGCGTTGGTCGAAGCGCCACTCCAAGGTGCGGCTGGCCCACGTGATACTGACGGCCGCGCTCAAGGGCCGGTCCTACGTGCTCGAAGGGGGCACCGACCAGGCCCGCAAGTTCCACGAGGAGTGGGTCGAGAGAGTTCTCCCCGACGTCCTCAAGCACGTCGTCGATGCGACCTGGTACGGCTGGCAGCCCTTCGCCATCGAGTGGGAGCCTGTCGACGTCTGGCCGGCGTTCAGCCCCTACGGATTGCGCGATGCCTGGATACCTGGCCGCATCATCGACCTCGACCCCTACTGGACCGTCCCCACCCTGAACCGCTTCGGAGAGGTCGAGAGCCTCGACTCCATGGGCCAGCACTACGGCCCTGATCAGGTCCTGAGGATGACCTGGCAGCAGGAGGGATCCAACGTCTTCGGCGATGGTCAGTGCATCTGCGCCAACCCTCACTGGAAGGGATTGAGCCTCGAATCCTTGTGGATGCTCAGCTACTACGAGCGCAGCGTCGACCCCTCGCGCCTGGCCTGGGCGGCCGACCTTAAATACACCATCGACGGCGAAGAGCGCGACCTATCCGAGATCATGGCCGACGGCGTCGATGCGCTGGGTAACGGCGACAGCGCCGGGCTCCCGCTCAAATACGACGAGAACGGCAACCCGCTCGCCAAGGTCGACCTGCTCGAGGTCGCCGACCGCGCCGACACCTGGATCAAAGCCAAGGACTCCTTTGGCCAGGACCTCTGGGAGGCCGCGCTGGTCCTGCCGGGCATCGGCCTGTCGAGCTCCGGATTCGACTACGCGAGCGCTCGACAGGCGGAGAAGCAGCAGGTCGCCATCCTCGAGCACATCGGCGACCTCCCTGTCGAGGCCTTCAACCGCCGCGGCGGGGCCATTGAGACCGCGCATCGCCTCAACGGCCTGGAAGGGCCATGTCCGCGCCTCGTGGCCCGGCCCTTCAAGCGCGAGCAGATCGAGACCCTGAGGGAGATGCTCAAGCCCTCCATGAATGAGGTCGTCCCCGAGGTCGACGAGGAGGGCAAGCTGACCGGGAGGAGCTACCGCCCTCATGATGTGCTCGATTACGAGGCCGGCTTCAAGCGCATGGAACTACCGACTAAACCCGTTCGGCACGTCGCGCGCATTATCGATGACGCCCCTGCTCCAGGTGTCGGGGGTCGCCCCGAGGAGCCCCAGGGTGAGCGCGCTGACGATCGCCATTCGGGCCTGGAGGATCGATGAAGCTCAAGGGCCGCAAGGTCAGAAAGCTCGCCGTTTCTGGCGTCTCTGTTCTGGAGAAAGAGATTCTCAGGCCGGGCCGCTACGTGGACCAGGATGGGCAAGAGCTCTTCCTCACCACGGAGAGCATCCGAGCCTACGTCAACGGCACCCAGGAGCTCATCAGCCAGAGCTTCCGCGTCAACGCCTTCCCCGACCACGAGACCAGTAATAGCAAGGACCGACAGGGCCGCTGGATCAAGGTCTGGCAGGACGATCGAGGCTGCGCGCGGGGCTGGTTTCTTCCCGCGTCACAACGTGCTGAGAAGCTGGCTCTCGAGAACGACAGCTCGGCGGTCCTCGTCGACGACTTCGATCTGGGCAGCTTCAAGGTCAAGGCCGCCATGCCCCGAATCGACATCGTGCCGCAGGGAGCGGTGATCGGGACCGAATCATTCAAGCCGGTCGGGCTGAAGCTCGCCGCAAACCAGAGGGCCGGGCGCGTGCGCGCGCTGGCCTGCAAGAAGGAGAAGACCATGAAGAGCCGACTCGCTGCATTGTTGAGCCTCGCCATGGGTGGCGACATGGTCGACGAGGAGCAACCTATCCTCGACGTCCTCAAGGACCACCTCATGAGCTCCCGCGGTCTCCAGACGCCCGACATGGAGTTCGGCGACGACGACCTCGCCGGCGCGCTCAAGGAACTCCTGTCCGGGTCGAGTGAAGCGGCGGCGGCTGCCCCCGATGGCGAAGAAGCCCCCGTCGATGAAACCGACCCCATGGCCGATGGCGGCGACGAGATGCTCGAAGACCTCGCCGAAGAGCTCGAGGACGAAGAAGAGCCCCTCGAGGCCGCCGCTCCGGGCGCCAAGCTCAGCGCCCGGAACAACAAGACCGAAGGCCGCCTCGACGCCGCGGCGGCGAGCCTCGAGGAAGAGCTGCGCGAACTCCAGCGAGACCAGCTCAGCAAGGTCCTCGGGAGCGCTCGCAAGCTCAGCGCCAAGACCTCGCCCATCGAGCGCAAGGTCTTCGACGAGGCTCGCGAGCTCTACGAGGACCTCCGGCCGGTCAAGGGCCACAAGCTCGCCCTTTCCACGGTGAGGAAGTACCTGCTCGGCTACGTCCACGCGGCCGAGCAGCGCCACCTGACCAAGGGGGCCAAGGTCGAGCGCAAGCTGGCGGCCGGCACCCCCAAGAAGGCCGCGGAGCCTGAGCCCGTGGGCGACAACAACCCGCTCCTGGCGACCAGGGGCGGACCGGCGCGCAACGGCACAGCGCGCTGATAAACCAGAGAGATCGCAAGGAGCCCCGCGCGGGCTGAGGGAGAGCAACCGTGAGCGACCTTTACGCCGAACAGAGCAAGACCTACGCCGAGAACCATTCGGTCCTCGTCCAGGGCGGCTACAAGCAGAAGACCGTCGTCGTGGACTCGGGCAACGTCGACAGCGGGTCGACGCCGACGAGCGTGCTCCGCGAGGGCAACGTGCTCGTGAAGCGCACCTCGACCGGCCGCTACGTCGAGGCCAACGACAGCAACGGCGACCGGAACACCGGGGCGGTGGTCACGGCTGCGGAGGCTGCTGACGCGGGCTGGCAGAGCAAGACCATCACCTGCACCATCAACGGTGGCAAGAAGGTCACGGTGACCCTGGGTGGCGCCGACGACACCAACGCCGAGGTCGCCACGGCCCTCAACGCTGACGCCGACTTCGCGCGGCACTACCTCGCCGACGGCTCCGGGGCGCTGCTCACGATCACATCCCTCGAGACGGGCGCCGACATCGTCCTCGAGGTCACGTCGAACCTCTCGACGGCCTTCGGGGCCAGCGGCACCCAGGCCTATGGCGAGTGGGCCGACTACGGCGTGCTGCACCGCCCCTGCGACCTCACCGACGAGGCAGGCAGCGCCTCGCACTCCAAGGGCTCGATCGTCTACGCGCACGGGCGCTTCGACGAGTCCCAGCTCATCAACCTCACCGGCGATGCCCGTCGCGCCCTCCAGGGCCGCGGCTGCAGCTTCGAGTGATCTGCGCCCCAGCGGCCTGAGAAGGAGAGAAGACCATGGCGACACTTGAGAGAGTCTTTGGGGTGCGAACGGTTATGGACGCCGTCGAGCAACACCCCGACGCGACCATCCGCGACGACCTGCCCTGCACCAATCTTTTCAAGATGGGGCTCAAGGGCGAGGTGCGCGGCCGGCGCGCCTACTTTGACAGCCGCGCCAAGCGGCGCCGACTCGCCCCCCTCAAGGGTCGTGACGACACCCCCCACGAGATCACCTCCCCCGATGAGGTCGAGAAGTCGGTCGGCGTCTTCTCGACGGTTGAGAGCCAGCCCTTCCTGCCGTCGGAGATCTTCGTCGACAAGCGCGGCTTCGGCGAGCTCGTCAACGACAACGCGGCCAAGCGGGTCATGGACGCCGTCGAGGACCTGATGAGCAACGCTCGCAGGACCCAAGAGCTGATCTGCGCCCAGATCCTCCAGTCGGCCGGCGCCGCCGTGACCCTGAGCTCGGCGCTGATCCCGAACACCGACATCAGCGAGTCGATCACCTTCAGCGACATCCAGACCCAGGCGATGAGCTCCAAGTGGAACGTCGCCACGGCCAAGATTCTGAGCGGCGCCAACCAGCTCAAGGGTGCCAAGAAGCTGCTCAAGGACAAGGGCTACCGCCCGGGCATGATCATCTTCACCGACGAGGCGGCTCGCGGCCTCTACGGCAACAGCGAAATCAAGGACTGGGCCGCCGCCGGTTCCATGCCGTTCAACCTCGAGTACATCCGCGACCACGTCAACGGCTTCGACCAGGCCGCCAGCCGCCGCGGCGAGGATCCCTTCGCCGGCTCCAGGCTCAACGGCCTCGGCGGAATCGAGAAGTGGCTGCAGTGGGATCACGGCTACGGCCTCGAGACCAGCGCCGACGCCTTCACCAAGTTCATCACCGATGGCCAGGGCGTCCTGCTCCCGACGATGGAAGACATCCCCCGGGTGCTCGGATGGGCCGAAGCCCCGGCGTTGATCCCGACTGGACCCAACGTCATCGGCGGCGGCGCTGAGGCCGCGGGCCTGGTCAGCAAGGAGAACGGCATCGCGGTCTACGCCTACATGGAGCTGGAGTACCCGCACCGCATCGTGCTGGTCTGCCAGAGCCACTGGGTGGCCTATGTCCGCGACGGCTTCGGCATCGTGACGCTGACCAACCTCGCCTGATCGAACCCCGGGCCTGGGGGCAAGCCCCCAGGCCCATCTCTGAGGACATAGACATGACGAACCGCAGCGCGATCGCCGAGCTCTTCCTGCAGGAGCTCTTTGCTGAGACTTACGACGCCAGCGGCGCCCTGGCCGTCCGCTCCCAGCGCGCCGAGTTCAACTCGGCGGATGGCGCGCTGGTCATGACCCTGGCCGCCCCGGGCGAAGACATGATCGGGCGCGTCATCCTGGCCGTGCTCACCGAGGCCTCGAGCGGAGCCTCGCTCGCTTTCCAGGCTCCAGGCGGCACCCGCACTCACGAGTTCGTCAGCGAGGGCGACGCGCTGCTTCTCCTGGCCATCACCGCCTCGGTCTACGCGGTCCTCACGACCCCCGAGCTCGAGGCCCTCATGGCCAACATGCCGCGATCGGCATACACGCAGACATACAGCACCGGCGACAAGACCGTCGCGGCGCCGACCGGCACGGCGCCGGCCACGCTCACCGACAACACCGGCGACTCCGGCACCCACGATGACACCCTGGCGGCGGTGCCTCTCCAGCGCGCCGGGTTCGCCTACTTCCTGAACCCGGACGCGGCCAGCACCAGCGGCGGCGGTAACCAGCTCGACATCGCCGCTGCGACAGGGGGCGAGACTGTCGCGAACATCGTCCAGCCCGACTACCCGAGAAACGTTGTGCTCAACTTCACCGATGGCGACACGGGCATCACCGACTTTCAGGTCGATGTGGTCGGGTTCGCCCCTGACGGCAGCGCCGCGAACCAACAGTTCCTGTTCGCCGGAGGCCTCGACCAGGTCGGCTCGGTCATCTTCTCTCGCATCACCAGCTGGACGCTCACTGTCATCGCTGGCAACGGGGCTGGAGATACCCTCGATGTCGGCTACGGCTCGAAGCTGGGCGTCCCGGTCCCGGCGGGCGCCACCAACCTCGTGATCGAGTCACTCACCGTCGGCGGCGCTCGCGAAGACCCCAGCGCCACCGACCAGACCAACAACAGCTTCACGGCGACGACCGCTCTCGATGCGATCGTCGATGTCGCCGTGTTCTTCAGCTACACCGACCCGATCGACGCGATCATTCGCCAGAACCAGAGCGACACCGCGCAGAAGGTCATGGAGCTGGTTACGCAGCTCACCGCGCTGATCGCGGACGACCTCGACAATCGCAAGAGCATCACCGCCATCATCGACGACCTGCAGGCGCTGGAGCTGGTGCTGTGATCCAGGAGCGACTGAGCCGCGAAGAAATCGGCGAGGTCGCCCTGGTCGAGCTGAAGACGAAGGAGCTTCAGGCTCTGGTCGCTCTACACAAGGCTGAAGAGCGCCGGAGAGAGGTCGAGATCGAGCTCTCGCAACGAAAGATCATGGCGGCGGCGGCGGCTCGATCGGGCCTGCCGCCAGAGAGCGTCGGGCGCCTCGCGCAAGACAAAGACGGCCCCTTTTTCATCTTCGAACAGCCCAAGGGGCAGGAGCAGGCAGCATGCCCGGATTCCCCGACCCCTTCACCACCAACGCCGACGTCAACCTGAAGTACTCCGGCGAGCAGGGGATCGAAAACTACCTCGAGTCCGGGAACGACTACGACGACCTCCACACGGGGGCGCGGGAAGCGGTCGTCAACTACATCGACACGCACGGCGCCACGTCGTCGCTCGTAGAGAACCCGAGCAGCTTCAAGCGCGCCGCGGTCTGTTGGTTCCTGTCCAACCTCTTCGCCGGCCAGAGCGACCTGAACAAGGCCGACTGGTACGACAAGCAGTTCTTTCTCGAGATGGAGCGGCGGACCAAGCCTCTGGTGACGAGCACCGAGAACGAGGAGGGCGGCCAGGTCGGGCGCATCGTCGTGCTCAAGCGCGGCTCCCTCGACGCTCGATCACGAACCATCAGCCACCACTACCGGCGCCGAAACCCCGGCTCCCGGTTCGGGAGGTGAGCTGTGACGGCCGTGCGCGAGACCATCGGGGCCTTCCTGGAGAGCGACCTCACCAACCTGACGACGGCCACCATCGCCTCGACGGACGTTTACCGCGGCCAGCAGGTGCGCAACAAGGAGCGGCCGCTCGAGCTCCGGGTCGCCCACGTTCGGCGCGAGAACCTGGGCTCGAAGACCGGCAAGCCCAGGCGCCACAGCTTCGAGATCGAAGTCACATCGATCGTGAAAGATAGAAACGAGGAAGAGACCCAAGCAGCGCTGGTGAGTGACGTGGCCGATGAGATCGTTGACCGATACGACGGAGCCCAAGGAGGGCTGGCGACTTTGCGCGCCGGGCTGACCGCCTTGAGGCTCGAGCGAAGCCGCTGCCGCCGCCGCCGCCCTGCAGTGGTGGATCGACGTAACGACGTCAAGCGGGGCGTGTTCGTCGACCTCGACCTCGATGTGTGGGAGTGAAGCATGGCCTTTGACATCGCCGAAGTAGTCGGCACGGGCGCCGGAAACAGCCAGCTCAAGTATGCGGTCGACGCCTGCTACTCGCTGCGCACCGAGCTGCGCGGCAACGCCAAGACCAAGCTCTCGACCATCGAGACCAGGGCCAACCTCGGCGACCACGGCGTCGACGTCAGCGCCGCTGGGCGCGACGGGCTGCTCGACTTCGATCCCGGCTACCGTGCCTTCCTTCGGCGCCAGCTCAACCCGGTCTTCCGCAACGTGCTCAAGCTGGCGGGCTACGGCGACATCGCCTCGACCGCTGACATCGCCGCGAACTGGCCCATCATCTATCGCTACCTCGAGAGCAACTCGAAGACCTTCGTCAAGCGCTCGCCAACCTACGCCACGCTCCCGGGGGGCGTGACCGGGAGTAACGAGGCGGGCAAGAACAGCGGGACCATCGTTGGCGACTCGGTCATCTACCGGCTCACGAAGGACCGCTACGGCAACGACCTCGACGGCGGCCACGGCGCGGACATCATTGGACGCTGCATCCAGGACAAGACCAACGGCGCGAAGGAGTTCGCCGAGGTCTTCGAGTGGTACTACGACAAGGGCCGCACGATCTTCGACGACCCCCCGGTCAACGAGCGCCTCCGACTCACGATCCCGAACAACGGCGGCGGTATCCTGCGCAAGCCGAGCTGGCACATCGGCAACGCCGCCGACGGAGCCCCGGCCAGCCTCGGCACGGCCTGGATCGATGACGCGGGCAGCTACGACACGAGCTATGACCTGGTGAGCTCGCCGGTCTACCGCGCCGGCCACGACGAGCAGGCCGAGACCTCTGTCCCGCTGGCCCTGCGATTCAACGGCAACACGACCCTTTACCAGAAGATCACCCGCTCGCTGCGGCGCGACGTGCCCTATCTCTATGGGGTCGTCTGCTACCGCGAGAGCAGCTGCGACCGCACCGCTACGGTGAGCCTCGGCAAGTACGCCGGGATTGCTCACGACCTGGGGGGCGGATCGCACACCAACGCCACATGGAAGCTCCTCGTCCCCACCATCGACGAGAACCTCTGGCTGGACAACTTCGCGCCCATCAACGGCGACCCGCTCAAGTTCGAGATCGCGGTCACGACAGGCGGCGGCGTGCCGGCTGGGACCCCGGTCTTCGACAGCGGCTTCCTGATCCCAGGGACCTTCTTCAACGGTGCCTTCATCTGGCAACTGCCTGGGGCCACCTCCCACGTCCTCGACGACAAGATCATCTGGAGCGACACCGCGCCGAGCTCGCCGGGCAAGGTCGCGACCATCGTCCTCGAGGCCTATGACCGGATCGTTCCGACCGACGCCATCCCGACTGTCAACGACCCCTGAGGAGGTGAGCTATGGCCAGCCTCGAGGACATCGCAGCCGACATCCTGGGCAAGATCGGGGAGGGCGTGGAACTCCTGCGTGACCTCCGCGGCGCCTCCCAGGAGGAGAGCGAGCGCGCCGTTCAGGCCGATGCTTCATCGAGCGGCGGCAGCGGCGGCGGAAGCGGCGGCGGAAGGTCTGGCGGGGGCGGCGCCGGGTCTGCCTTCGCCAAGCAGGCCTTGGATCTTGGCGTCTCGCTTACCGACAACCAGACAGCGGGTACGGCCGGTGCCATTGGCTTGGCCAGGTCCGGGATAACACTCGCAGGCGGCGCGGCTGGATTCGCCCTGGGCGGCCCGCTTGGGGCGGCAGCGGGGGCGGCGGTTGGGAGCGCCGCGGGATCAGCCCTCAGCAACCTAACGGGCCTGACCGCAACCCAGCGCGTCGAGAACAGCGCCTTTGCGAACACTCGCGACATCACGAGGCGCTTCGCGGCCGCGGGCGGGGAGGTCACCCCTGAGATGGTCCGAGGCCTTAGCCAGGGCTTCCGCGAGACAGCGAGGCGGATAGAGAAGGCTGACGACGTGACCGCAGGCTACTACAAGAGCGCCCAGGGCTTTCAGGACGCGGGAGCAAGCGCCCTGGGGGCTGAGGGCGGGATCTTGAAAGAGATCTCCGACTACAGCAAGCGGCAGGCTGAGGCGCTGGAGCGCATAGCGAAGGGAGGGGGTTGATGGGCCGCCAGAACGAAGCCATTGCCTACGGTCGCCCTGGGTTCGGGGGCGTGGTCATCGGCGGCGAGAACGCCGGGGTCTACACGCTCGGCGACGACTGGACCGACCGCGCGGACCTGACCGGGCTTATCGTCCAGACATCCATCTGGGTCCATGGCGACACTGACGCCCTGATCGATGAGCGGGTCGCGACCCTCGAAGCCATCCTGCAGGACCTCGGCAACCTCGGCATCACCTTTGGTTCGGCTGTCGCCGGCACGGCCTCTATCGCGATGAGCTCGCAGGACCTGGTTGTCACCGCCACGAGCAGCATCTTCGCCGCGGATCACGTCGGCCTCGCGCTCGACCTGGCCGGGGTCGGCTCCTTCCAGATCACCGAGTTCACGAGCGCAACCGTGGTCAAGTGCCGCATCCCAACCTCGCAGACCAGCCCGACCACCGCCAGCGGGCTCAGCGTGCGCATCGGCCGGGTATGGCGGCGCGGCATCGAGGCCGACAAGCTCGGATTCTTCAGCGGCCGAGCGACCCTCAATCACCCCAGCGACGCCGCCAACGAGCCGCGCCGCCGCCGCTACAACCTCACCCTCAGCTTCGCTCGCCCCGCGAGCGACACCCGCAACGACACCGACAGGCAGAGCGCCACCGCTCGCTTCATTAACCCGCCCGGGGGCTCTCGGGCTGTCGCCATCTCCGGGGTCTTCACGGCCTCGAAGAAGACTGGGACGGCCGAGAACGCCATCGAGCGCTATGAGGCAGAGATCGGCACCTACATCGACACGGTCGTCGAACTATTCATGGGCTCGGGGGTCTCTATAGGGATTGTCGGTGAGGACTCCATCAGGCTCATCGACGACACCACCAACCTCATCAGCTTCGAGGTCGCTCGCGAGGAGCTCATCCGCAACGAGTCGAGCGGAGCCCTCGATCACCCCGCGCTCACCGAGGTCAACATCGAGCTGTCGCGCCCAACCAGCCTCAGCCTCGGCGTTCAACAGCTCGCGCGCTCGATGGTCGTGGCCAGTTACTCTGCCCGGCTCGTGCGCGACCAGATCACCGAAACGGGCTTCGACGACCTCTGGAAGACCGTCATCTACCCGAGCATCATCGATGACATCGAGTCGGTGTTCAGCTCTGGGGTCTGCGTCGCGACCATCGACGGCCCGAAGTTCAACCTCAAGACCTGGCGCGTCACCGCCAATGTGACCGGCACGCTGCTCGACACCGGCTCGACGATCATGGGCTACAGCCGCAGCCAGTCGATTCAGATCGACTTCCGCAAGCGGTTCAGGAATCGCCTCGACGGCAAGGAGATGAGCGCCCTCAAGCACAGCCCGGGCCGAGTGATCGTCGCTGCAACCTCGGTGAGCTTCACTGAGCGGCTGTCTGTCGGTTCTGGGGGTGGTGGGTCTCAGCGAAACCTCGGGGTCTTCGGCCAGGGAAGCTTGGGGATCTCGGGCATCGAGGGGGGCTTCGACCTTGGAGGCCTGGAGCTCGACGGGGTCGCCCTGGGGTCCTCGAGTGGCCGGTCGGAGTTCGTGCGTTTCCCCGAGAAGCCCTCGGACCCGCGCCTGCGCTACCAGGGCGTAGGCGGCATCGAGAAGATCCCCGACGGCATCTGGGAGGAGACCGGGCTCTCGGACAGCGACACAACCAAGGTGGTCGGTGAGGACGGGCTCGGCCTCTCCATCCCCTGCCTGGAGACCGTGAGCTCCATCACCCGGCTCTGGCGCTGGGTTGACCTGAGCGGCTCGACCGACAGAGCAGGGGCGCGCGCTGCGACAGGATCGCCGAGCAAGCAGCGCCAGCTTGGCAACCAGAGCGTGCCGAGGCCTTGATGGAAACGACCTCAATCAAGCTTGTCTCCCTTGTAGGCGGCGCCGAAGTCTTCCTCGATGAGGCGGTGAGCTTCAGCATGCCCATCCCGGTCGGGGCTCGGCCTGGCCGCTGGCCCCTGATCGTCGACCCCGCGACGGATCGCGAGCTGCAGAAGCTCAGCGGGCCGCTCAAGCTGGTCGCCAAGGGGGTCCATTGGGGAGACCCGGATGGGCAGGGCCCGAACGGGAGGCGCTCGACCGACTTCGAGTGGTCCGACCTCTGGCTCGATGACCGCGATGGCAGCGTCGACCCCAACGAGAACAGCCTCGTCAAATGGTGGCTCGAGGACAACCGGCGCTTCGCAGCCGGGCTTGAGAGCCAGGGCTTCATGAATATGCAGCGCGTCGGCAACGAGTTCGAGGACCTGGTCGAGGCCGGCAACTTCTCGGAGTTCTTCCGCATCCCGAAGTTCATGACCTTCAAGACCACCATGAGGGCGGCCGGCGCCGTGAAGTTCGCTCGCTACGACGCCGATGACGAGGACGCGGTCATTTGGACGGCCTTCGAGGGTCTTCAGTACATGCTGACGACCTTCTTTGACTCCAAGGTCGCGCTCGGACCCACCGAGGGCTCGAGAGTGCTCCTCAACCTCACCGAGAAGGATCGCGCGCGGCTTCCTGATGGGCAGACCTTCAAGCCAAAGATCGTCTACCGCGGCAAGATCGAGGATCTGGACAACGGTTTCCCCTTGCAGAACTTCAGCCTCAAGGGCCCCTGGTGGCGGGTCGTCAACTCTCTCCTCAGGCTCTCTCATCTCGGGCTGGTGCCGAACAACCAGGGCGAGTGGGTTGTGTTCCCCCTCGACCCTGCGGCCTTCCCTCGCCCGGTCGGTGGCTATGAGGGTGGCGGCTTCAACATCGGGCGAGACCGAAGCCGCCACCGCAGCGTGACTCACCGCAGCGTCTTTCGCACCCGCTACGAGTTCCGTGCCGACTTCAGCGACACCATCGCCACGAAGAATCAAGCCTTCTCGACGGCGTCTGTGGACCCCAGCCAGATACTCCCGATCCAGGTCGAGAACGTGGGGGTCAACCCCTTCGACATCGAGGACCCTGACAACCCTGGGAAGACCCTCGAGCGCGGCACCATCCAAACCCTCGATCTGCTCGTGAGGGCATGGAACGCGAAGGCCTCGACGGTCTTCCCTACGAGCTTCGTCAGCCAGTTCGGGACGCTGACGTTCGGGATGATCAAGACCTATACCCTCACGCCAGCCCTCGCCATGTGGTTGACCTTCGACTTCCGCAAGGGAGGCTTGCGCAACGAGAAGGGCGCGGCCATCGCGGCGACCATCTACAGCTTCTTCCGCCGCTGCTTCCGCATCCCCCAGGGACTGCGCGACCACCTGTACAGGATCAAGCCCCAGATGGTCGAGGTTCGGGACACGAGGACCGGCAAGGTGGCGCCCTCGAGGGTCTACTTCGACCACACTCTCATCATGAGCTGGCACGGGGCCTTTGGCCCTGGCGGCGGGGACGGGACCACGGGCCTTGTTGAGGTTCGTCCCTGGCCGGTCGGGGACGCCCTGAAGCTGCTGAGCGCCGCGACCGCGAGCGAGCACGCAACCGTCAGGGTGTTCAACGAGGCTCAGGGTGTCTTCATCATCAAGCCCCTCGCAGACATCGAATCCATTTACTCAGGTGTCTACTTCACCACCTTCTCGCAACTCCCGGCCGCCAACATCGTGGGCATCGACGGCGTGCCGACGCTCATCGAGCGGGCGACCCAAGACACCGAGTTCAGGCTCAGCTTCCTGTTCAGCGCGGAGCTGCTGGGCAACAACCCGCGGGCGACGGTCATCTTTGAAAAGCCCGACGATGAAGACCCATCAGGCGGCGGCGGCGGCGTCTTCGAGGAGGCTGTCAGCTCGGTTTATGCCGCGGCGGCCTGGGTTGACGGGCAGACCTCGGCCGAGGTCGATGAGGTTTCGGGGGAGCTCCAGGTGCAGGGCCACGAGCTCCGCAACCGCGACATCCTGGCGAGCCTCGCCCGTGGCTTCCGGCTCCAACACTATTTTGGTCAGGATGACTGGGTCCTTGGCATCTTCAGCGCTCCTGGCTTCGACCCCGCGGTCGATCAGGCTACGGGGGCTCATGACGTTTCGATCGCTCACAAGGATGGCCTGTTCGAGGCGGTCTATAACGCAGGGCAGCCATTCCCGGCTTCTGTCTTCGAGGCGATCAGCCCCGAGGCCGCCGCGCTCCTCTATCGGTTCGATGAGGAGCTGCTATGAATCCAGCCTGGCTCAGCTTCTCGCGCGCCTGGCACGCGATCAGGGACCACTCCGGAGAGACCGACCTGGCCGCGCGCGCCGGCATCAAGATCGGCATTCGCACGGAGCTCGAGCCCCCCGAGGTCGACGGCAAGTTCATCGGGACAGGCTTCCTCGAGTCCCTCTTCTATGCCCGAGGCGAGGAGCCCAAGGACCCTGGGCGCAGGTTCGGGGGAGGCTTCGCGCTGCTCAGCGGGGAGCTCGAAGAAGACGGGGTCAGGCCCTACCTCAACGCCGACGAGCTGGAGCTCGATGAGCGGTATGAGCACATCGAGGTCGACGGTGACAGCCCCTTCCCCATCCGCATCGCCGGCGCCATCCCCGCCCTCGCCGTGGGACCCGACCCGATGGTCGATCCCGAGGGCGACGACATCAAGGCGCGGCCCCTCGGCCGCCCGATCGCTGACGGCCATCCCCTTACCCTGCGCGCCGCAACGGAGGAGCAGGAGCAGCACCTCCTCGCCGCCATGGACTGGGCGGGGCTGGTCGTCGCAGATCACCGAGGCCAAGACCAGGGCCCGGGCTTCTTCAGCTCCGCGCTCATCGACATCGATGGCGAGAAGCTCGACAAGGAGCGCATCGCGCCCTGGCACTCGGTGATGCGCAGCTCGCACAGCTGGGACGGCAACACCCAGGCCGCTCTCTACTTCGCCGCCAGGCCTCATGAGCCGGGCCTCGGCGGGGGCATGTTCTGGAGCGAGGGAGTTTTCTCGAAGGGCGTCCAGGGCCTGGCTTATGCCTCCTGGGACTTCATGGGGCCGCTCTGCTCGGGCGCCGGCGAGGGCGACAAGCACCTCATCGGGATCAACCGCGACGGCGAGGGCATCACCCAGGGTCACCTTTGGCTGGGGGCGCCATGGTTCGCCGATGACGTCCGGGACGCGCCTCCCGAGGTCTCTCTCGAGTTCTACGAAGAGCCCATGAGGACGGGCATCTTCTCTGAAGTTCAATTGAGATACGACGGGCGCGTCAAGCATGACGCGTACAGGGGCCCCCGTGACGGTCTTTTTCGCTGGGAGGCCCGCACAAACTGGATCACCTTACCGCCCCCCGAACCGCCGCCCCCTCCGCCACCACCCCCCCCGCCGCCGCCAGGAGGCAAGCCCCGCCCGCCTCTTCCCCCTATACCTCCGCTGCCTCCGAGGAATCCTCCAGGAGGCGGTCGGCAGGTGTTTCTGCCGCCTCGGATCAACCCGTTCCCCTCGACCCCGCAGCCAGGACCCGAGCCGACAGGCCCCAGCTGGTTTGACCCTGACCTTTGGGAGGACCCCGAGCGGCGCGAGCGCCTCACGAGCTGGAACGAGAGCTGGATGGAGGTCGCCGCGCCCGGGTGGCTCGGCAAGCCATCCCCCATCGGCTGCCCCGAGGACGACCTCAGGAACGTCGCCAACCCGACCCAAGAGCAGGTCATCGCGGTCGCAAGGGCCCGGCCCTTCGCCTGGAAGGAGGAGAGCTGGGGCAGCTTCGTTGGATGCGAGCCGATCTACAACCAGCGCCCCGAGGACGACACGCGGCAGTACGCCCCCGGCACCCTGATCCGCGGCGGCCGCCACTTCATGCCCGCCGAGATCAGCCTCGACCACATCCGTTTGGGCACCGCCTCCCAGGTCGCAGCCGGGACCGAGAGCGGCGAGCTCGGCGAGGTCGTTTCGTCCTACCACTCAGACAGGGCCTGGAGGGTCTTCGGCGAGCCGCTATTCAGTGATGATGACGAGGACGCCGCGGCGCTCTGGACCGGCTTCGGCTCGAGGCGCAACTCGACGACCGACGCGCTCGAGCTGTGGCATGCCGACAGCGAGGGAGCGCGAACCCTGGTCTCATCGATCCCCTCGACCGGCCCGCTCACCGACCTATTCGGGGACGGCAGCGGAGGCGACGAGTCATTTGCAAGCGGCTCCGACTCCCTGAGCGGCGACCATGCCGTCTATTACTCCTCGCTCGAACTCGCGGACGGGGCCATCGTCGACACAGAGGGCCGGTTGGTCTTCGTGAACGGCACGCTGTCCATCGGCGACGGGGCGCGGCTGCACAACGACGGGGGCGACGGTCAGGACGGCAGCGCCGGGGGCCTGGGGGGCGACGCGCCCACGTCGAGCTACTACGGCGGCGGCTTCGCGGGCGGCCTCGGCGCGGCGGACACGACAACCAACGGGGCCATCGGCAACGCTGGTCAGGGCGGATCGGCTTCGCTCGGAAGTTCGGGCACGGCCGGGGGCGGCGCGAGCGACGTGGACTCCATCGTCAGCGGCGCGGCGGGCGGGACCGCGACGGCGGCAAAGCTCTACCCACGCACGGCGGCCCTCGTGCAGACCTACCTCGACGAGGCCGCCAACCGTTGCCGGGGCGGAGGCTCAGGGGCCGGGGGCGGAGCGGTCGGTACGGCAGCCACGGGCGGCGGCGGCGGCGGATCGGGGGGCGTGCTGGCGGTCTTCTGTCACACCCTGATCCTGCATTCGAATGGAGAGCTGGGGGCCAAGGGCGGGGACGGCGGGGACGGCAACGTCACAGCGGCGGGCAGCCAGGGCGCGGGCGGCGGCGGAGCAGGGGGCGGCGGAGCGGTGATGCTGTTCTACAGGTTCGCGTACGACGAGGGGGGAAACAGGCTGACGAAGACCCAGGTCGAAACGCAGCTCAACACGGCGGTATCCGCTGGCTCTCCAGGGAGCGGCGCGACCTTCGGCCCCTTCGGCGGCGCCGGCAACGGCTCGGTCGGATCGGGCGGCTACCTGCTCGTGGTGGAGGTGTGATGGTCGCAGCTGATCTCAAGCTCATCCGGACCTGCGCGGCGCTCAGCCAGGCCGCCTATGGCAACGAGCAGGTAGCGGCGGCGGCGGCAAAGAAACTCGGTCTCTCTGTGCCGACCTGGTTCACCCGGGGGGACACCGAGGTCTTTGTCTGCCATGACGCGCTCAGGGTGTTCGTGAGCTTCAGGGGCACGAGCTCGAAGCGCGACATCCGCACCGACCTGCGCGCGCTCAGGGTCAAGGCCCCCCTCGCCGGGACCTGCCATCGGGGCTTCCTGGGCGCCTTCAAGCTCGTGCAGGATGAGCTCCAAACCTACCTCGCCCGGCTCTGCCGCACCCGGCGCCGCGTGATCTACACCGGCCACTCCCTGGGCGGCGCGCTGGCGACCCTGGCGGCGGCGGCTCACCTGGGCGCGCGGATCACTGGAGACGAGCCCCCGGAGTTGGTCACCTGTGGCTCGCCTCGCGTGGGCTGCAGCGTCTTCGCCCGCGCCCTCGACGCGCGCCTCAAGGTCAACCTGCGGCTCCTCAACAACAACGACGCGCCGGGCCGCGTGCCTTGGTGGTGGTTCGGCCCGCTGACCCCCTTGCTCGCCTTGCTGGCGCCCTGGCTCTGGCGGGAGCTTCGACAGCTCCTGGTCCGCCCCGCGTGCTACCGCCACGTCGGCCAGCTCCTCTACCTGACGCGCGGCGGCGAGCTGCTCACCGACCCTGCGCTACACTCCGTCGAACTCGACCGCGCGCTCGGGCGCATGGAGGCGCTGCTCTGGGCGCTGCTCGACGGCGCCAGGGACCACGGGATAGCTCACTACGTAACCGCCCTCGAGGCCCTGGAGGAGTGATGGCGAAGATCAGGAGGGACGGGCACTGGGTCAGCTTCTGGTGTCCAGGCTGCGAGATGGAGCACGAGATAGCTGTGGCCGGCCCGACCGCGCCGAAGGCCGTATGGACGCTGACGGGCGGTCCCTTCAAGCCCACGGCGAAGCCATCGGTGCTGGTGCGGAATCCAAAGCGCACGCGGTGCTGTCACCTGTGGATGACCGAGGGCCGCCTCCAATATCTCAGCGACTGCACTCACGCCCTCGCGGGGCAGACCGTCGACATGCAGGACATGAAGGAGGAGTGACATGGGACCGATGAACAGACCAGCGAAGACCGCTGATCCGGAGCTCACCGCGCTGATTCGTCGGTGCGACCGCACGACATCCAGGCTCTGCGAGCAGAGCGCCGAGCTCCGCGAGCGCCACGAGGAGGCCGAACAGCGCACCCAGCGCGCATCGTCCACCTGGAGGCGCGCTTCGGTCGAGGTCGAGCCCTGTGAGTGATGATCAGATCAAAGAGCTTGTGCGCTCCGTCCACGCCGGGCTGGAGCGCACAAGCTCGGACGTGGCCGCAGCGAATCTGGCCGCTGCGAGGATGGGCACGCAGCTCGAGGCCGCCCTGGTCGAGCTGGAGCGCGCGCGTAACGAGCGGGACTCCCTCAGGGCTGAAGTCACGGAGCTCAAGGCTCGGCTTGCGGGCGCAGCTCAGCACGGCGCGAGCTGGCAGGGCTGGCTGGGTGTGGTCATCGCCGCCGCCGCTCTCCTGGTCGGGCTCCTTAAATAAGACACCCGGACGGGTCGCCAGCCCCAGCATCCGATCGCCAGCAAAGCCGCATAAATGCTCTCCGGATGCTCGCATCCCACCCTTCATGATCCTCAGTTAGCGGCGGCGGCCCGCTCAACCGCTGGCACCTACTCGCTCGAGTCCTGCTTTCGTCAAGATTCATTGGGGAAGCCGCGGAAATAGGGGCGGCGAGGCGGGTGGTGGATTCGTTACATCATTAGCTGCGTTGTTTTAAAGCAGCCGGGCGGGCCGTAAACCCAACCCGGCATCAACCACCTCTGGCGAGGCGATCAACAAAATGCACTGTTACTTCGACGCGATCGCGCAACGCCTTGAGGCATTTCCTGGGTAGATACCAGGAGAGAAGGCAAAATGCTACCGATTTCAAAGAGTTTCGGGCGTGACGAGATCACGCTCTGGCAAGACGACAAAGGCGCGGTCTGGATGACCGCCGAGCAGCTCGGGCTGGCCCTGGGCTATGGAAGGAAGAAGGGCGGGGAGGTGGACAGACGCCTCGCTTACCTCGGGGCCATGAAGCTCGCAGACAGGAACAAGGACGAACTCGACGGCATGTCAACTGTAGTCGCCGTGACTACAGTTGACGGAAAGACAAGGAAAATCAAGGCTTTCGAGGAGGGTGCTCTCTATATCCTGTCCTGCCTCGCGGACACAGCTCGAGCCAAGAAGTTCCGCCGCTGGCTCGCCGAGACTCTCCAGGGCCTCCGCCGCGGCGACATGGTCCTGGTCCCGCGCGAGGAGATCGACAAGCGTTGCGCCCTTGTCTGCCTTGTAGACTTGGCCTTCCGTCACCGGGTAGCGCCCCATCAGCAAGGGCTTGATGCAACGCTTTCGCGCGGCCATGATCCTCTGCGCTTCGTCCGGGTCGTCTCTATCATTTAGCGCTCCCATCGAGGCGAACGCGGCCTTATACCACTCGGCTGAAACGTCGACGACCACCCCCGGCAACAGGTTCAACTCCATCCCCGTGGCGACGTGCTTGAAGGTCGCGAGGCGGTGGGAGATGGTGGTGGTGTCGGTGACGACCCTCGTTTCCAGTAGGCGGTTGAATTCTCGGGCGTCCGCAGCGCATACGTCATTGACCACGGACAAGATATAGGCTTCGTTCTTGCTGGTCTGCTCGCGGTCTATGGCGCGGTTCTCGCACTCCCACACCCTCACCCCGACCAGCTCATAACCCGATCCCAGCCGCTGGACCACGACCGCGATGGCCGCGTCCTGCGTCTCGGGGGGCTGGGCGTTCCACGCTGCCCGGTCGGACAGCAACTCCAGCCAGACCCCATCGCCCTCGACCCGTGAGCGCTCGGTGAGCAGGCGCAGGGCGGCGCTGGGGTCTTGGGGGTCTGCGCGGTTGAGGGTTCGTTGTCGTTGGTCAGGGGTCATCTCAACTCGATTCCGCGCAGGCCACGAAGACCAGAGAGACGCTCGTGACGCCTGGGAACATTTCTATTGCCCTGATGCGGTCACCAAACTCCTCATTGAATCCGGTAAAGCAGTCGCCCATCACCTCGGCGGTGATCTCAACCCCGAATCTGGTAAATCGGTCACAGTCGCCTTTGTGAGCGGCCGCTCTTGTGATCCTGGTGTTTGGGACCATGATAGTCGCGCCGGGCGAATGGCCCCAGCAGACCAACTGCTCATCGCATGCTTCGGAAAGCTCGAACCGATCGAGGCTCTCTCCCTCAATCCTGAGCGCGGCCCCGATGTAGATACTGCTACTAAATCCCATCCTCAATCCTCCAATCCAAGTAAGCGGCGGCAGCGGCGGCAGGAAATGAGACGCTTCTTGGTTATTGCGACCGGGAACAGGTATAGTCCCCGAACGCAAGCCGCCCGCCACCAACCATCCGCTGCTGCGGCAATTGCGAAATGCCTTACAGTTCCACGATGCCCGACCCATCCATTGGGCGCGAGCGAGAACCCATCACCCCTCACCCCGCGCCGCGCCTCAGCCCGCATCACGGCCAGCTCAAGGCACTCGTTATCGGGCTCGGCTTCGGCCGCTCGTCGGAGGTCGGCTAGTTGGCTGTCAGGGGTCACGCTGCACCCCCGAACAGCGGACCAGCACCCGCGTTTGCTTCCTCGACCTTGGCGCCAAGCATCAGCAACTCCGCCACGCATGAAACGCAGGGCTCCCAGCGGCGCTCAATCTGCCGGGCCTCGTAGTGCTCGAGCAGGCACTCGCTCAAGCCCGAGTCCTTGGCGGCGGTCGCCCGCTTGATCCTGTTCTTCCCGATCAGCTTCGATGTTGGCTCATGACCGTCGTAGCGCAGCCGATACCATCCGGGCGGGGCGTTGACGCGGCGCCACTTGTTGCGGTTGAAGTATCTCTTCGGCGCCGGATCGAATGCCAGGTCTTTGCGGTCGATCGCCTCGCGCAACTCGACGACGCCGGGTAGCTTGCCGGTGCGTAGGACAGCCAAGCCATAGCGCATGGCTGCATCCCTGTTTAGGGGGTCGGCTTCGTGGGCTCGGCGCAGTTCGGCGAGTTCGGCGTCCATCAGGCGGCCTCCACTTCGGCCAGGGCCTCGACGTTGGCCCTGACCAGCGCGGCCGCCACGTCGGGACAGACCGAGTTCCCTATCAGCCTGATCTTGTCCTTCTTGGTCTTCGCCGCGCTCAGGTCGTAGCCCTCGGCGAAGCGTCCGAACTGCGCGCGCAGCAGCTCGTGGGGCTCGAGCATTCGCATCCCGATGTCGATGATCCGGTAGTCCTCGCCCGCCACCGTGACCAGCCCAAACCGAGCCTTGGCTGTCGCTGTGTGCAGCGGGTCGTCGAGGCTCTGACCGACCGCGCTCCCGTAATACTTCGCCAGGAAGGCGCGGACCAGGGCATCTCCGCGCTGCGTGGCGGTGACGGTCCTCAGCGGCTCCTCGACCGACTGGCCCCTGAAGCCTTCGCCGCCGTGATTGACCTTGATGATTGAGGCCGCTGTGAGCGCGTGGTGGTCGGCTGCGGTGATTGTCCCCGTGGGCTTGTCGAGCCCCTGCCCATAGACGCCCGTGTAATGCTTGGTCAGGAAGGCCGCAACGAGAGCGGCCTTGCAGCCGCCGGCGGGGATGGTGTTCAACGGCTGCTCGATGTCCAGCACTCTCGGCGCTTGGCCTTCGCGCTCTCCCCAGCCGCTCTGTATGAGGGCTGCTGCTGCCGCTTCTTCGGGCACAATGAAGGGGCTCTCTGCCTCGATCACGAAGCGCTTGATGCCCTCGGCTATCCTCGCCAGCGTCTTCTCTGCCAGCGGGCGCTTGCACTTCAACCCCATCGCCTTGACCTCGGCCGGCGTGAGGAAGATCGACGGGCAGGGGATCGACCAGTCGATGCACTCGGCGGCAGCGCGCAGCGGGGGCTGACCGTCGCCCCCGTGAGTCGGGGCGGGCCAGCGGATCGCCTCCCCGTCTCTCCGGGCCACGAGAAAAAGGCGGCGGCGGCTCGTCGGGGCACCGTAGCGCGAGGCGTCCAGGGTTCGCCACTCGACCGCGTAGCCCTCGGCGCGCAGCTCGCCCAGCCAGCGGTCGAACTCCTCGCCCTTGCGCTCGGGTATCGGCAGGCCCTCCGAGCAGAGCGGCCCCCACTCGCTGAACTCCTGCACGTTCTCCAGGCAGATGATGGAGGGCTTCGAGAGCCGCGCCCACTTCACGACCACGTCGGCGAGGCTGCGCCGGCCTGACTCGCGGGGCTTAGATCCCTTCGCGCGGCTGAAGTGGCAACAATCTGGGGAGCTCCAGAGCAACCACACAGGCCGCCCGCCCGTCGCCTCCCTGGGGTCCACCTCCCACACGTCGGCGGCGAGGTGCCGCGTCCACGGGTGATTGGCGCTGTGCACCGCGAGCGCCACCGGGTCATGGTTGATGGCGATGTCGGGCTCGAGGCCCAGGGCGTCCGAGATGCCGACCGACGCTCCACCGCCGCCCGCGAACAGGTCAACGATGAGGCCGGGGCCGCGCTCAGGGTAGAGGGATGGCTGAGTCACGCCGCCGCCCCCTGATCCCGGCGCCCAGACCGAAGCGACTCGGGGAGCCCGCGGTCACACAGGAAGTCGACGAAGCGCTCAAGCTTCGGGTCATCGGGGACTGGGGCTTGACCAGTCTCGAACAGCCAGATCCAGGCCTGCCACCAGGCGAACTCTCCCACCAGATCCGCGCCCCTGTAGATGGCTCGCTTGCCGCTGATGGCCCCCTTGGTGTGCGTGTATCCAAGGTCGGCCAGGACTCCTGATAACGTTCGGTCGCTCACGCGGCCTCCATCCAGGCGAGCAGGGCACCCGTAGCTTTCTCGTTGGCTGCGATCTTCGCCTCGACCGTCGCGAGCTCGGCACGCAACCGCTCGGCCTCGCGCTCCAGGCTGACCCTCGCCAGGCGCAGCGCCTCCAGGCTTGCCTTGTGGGGCGAGGGCTCGGAGAGGAACGCGAGCGGGTCGGGGCGGTGCTTGGGGTCGATGGTGGCCTGGACGCCGGGGTTGCCGACCGACTGGCCGACGAAGGGCTCGACGGGCTCCTTGAGCTGGCCGGGCTCGACCTTGATGTTGTCGGGCTTGACGTCGCGCTGGTTGACCTCCGCCTTCGCCCGCCGCGCCTTCCGGCAGTCAGGGCAACGTTTCGGCGGTCGGCCATGGCCGGGGGTGTAGTCGATCTCGACTCCGCAGGCCGCGCACATTCTCTTGTCCATCGTCTCGCTCTCCTCCAGCGCGGCCTTGATCACCGCCTTGTCGATCCTCAGCACGGCGGCGACTCCTCGCCAACTCGCGCCGCCTGCTCTCAGTTCCCGCGCTCGCGCGATGCCAGCCGGGCCTATCGTTGCTCCCATGGGCGGGGCCGTGCTGTCTCCCCGTCCGTATTACGCGTCGCCGTCCGCCCCCAACTCGCGGGCCTTCGCCGCCACGATCTGATTGATGGCCCCCTTGTCACCGAAGACCCCGTGGTTTCGCTCCTTTGCTGGCTTCGGGCAGCAGCCATCACAGAACCTCTCGCGGATGCGGCCGCTGCGCCTGGCTGATGAGGTCAGCGCGATGGAGAAGCGGCGCCGACAGCCAGGACCGGCGCACTCGACCGTGATGGGCCCGCGCTCCGCTGCCTCTCGCTGCTCGGCGGTCAGGGTGATCACGCGGCCTTCTCCTTGGTCCGCTTCTTGAGGAGCTTGTGGGCCCGTCGCGCGAAGCTCTTGGACGGCTCGGGGAGCTCGCGGGCCACCTCGACCGGCGCCTGCTTCACGGCGGCGTCCTGCCAGTCCGCGCACTCGCCGAGGGTCATGCCGTACCACGCTGGGATGGCCCAAGGGGTGCGGGAGTCGATCTTGGTGTCATCCCAGGGGCCGGGCTCGTCGGTCTTCGGGCGCTCGCCGGCGGCTGGGGTGGGCCTGCGGATGTCGGTGCGCGCGGGGCGCTGGTCTCGCTCGCCCCCCGCGCGCCTCTCCTTGCGCGGCTGCTCGCGGCGCTCCCTTCCCCCGGAACTCGCAGCCTGCCCGTCGTCGTCGTCCTGGGTCAGCCCCACGATGGCGGCGAGGCCGTAGCGACGGCCGTAGGTGATGGCCGATCCCATGCCCTGCGGGTCATCCTTGACCGGCTTGATGGGGCACGAGCCCCTGACCCACTGGCCGCTACTGTGCATGAGCTGCGTGGTGACGATGGTGCGACCATCGGCGAAGCCCAGTGTTTGGACCACAGAGAGACCGTGGGATGGCAGGGTCTCGCGGATCGCTTCCCAGCAGGCCGAGAGGTCGGCGTACTTGGTCCTGAAGTGTGGGTTGACGCTGGTCTTCTTGGCCCCCTCCAGCTCGGCCTGCGCCGCTGACAGGGCCTTCGCCAGGTCTCCTATTTCATTGCTCTGCTCGTGGCTCATGACCTACTCCTCCTCCTCGTGTTTGTCTTCTGGCGGCGCGATGCCAAACAGCTCTCGCGCCGCCTCCTTCTCGTCCTCGTCGGGCCCGGCGATGGCCTGCTCGATCTCCTCTTCTTCGTTCACGCCGCCTCGCTCCTCCGATAGGCCGCGTCGAGCTGCTTCTCGGTGTGCAGGTGCTCGGTGCGGAGGTTCTCCATGAGGCGCGCCAGCAGCTCGTGGCGCGCCTCGATCTCCAGGCCCTCGGCCTGCCGCATCAGGAAGTCCACCGGGTTCACGCGACCCTCCTCAGCATCCTGGCGATGGTCGGCTCGGGCTCCACGGTGTCGAAGGCCCTGTCGGCGGCGGCCTGGAAGTCCTGGGGCGTGGGGACGCAGATGAAGCTCGGCGTGGGCTTGCCGCGCGAGTTCACGACCTGCACGAACTCCTGGGCGTCCTCGTCGAGCCAGAACAGCTCACGGGAGCCGCTGCCGAAGCCATAGACGGCGTGGGCCAAGATCAACCTGTGGGTCTCCTGCCGCTCGGGGAAAGAGGAGCGCCGGCACGAGCAGGCGTCGGAGAGCGTGGTGTGATGGTGGCCGCAGAGCCCGTACTTGGGCTGGAAGCCGACGGGGTAAGCGCGCTCGGCGCTCACGGTCAGGACCTGGTAATAGGTGATCGGAAACATAGCCTTCTCGTTTCTGTGCTTCTGGGTTTGGGTGTCGAGGTCCAGGGCCAGCAAACAACGCTGGTCCCCGGATTGATTCACCTCCGGCCCCCCCCGACCATTGGTGAATCGTCCACCTCCTCGACAGCGCGCCGAGAAGTCTTATGGAGGCCCGCGCGCCTTGTTCTGGAAGAAAGTCATGAGTCACCCCGCAGCTTCGCGAGCTGCTCGAGCGCGGCCTCGAGGTCAGAACCGAAATGCTGGGCGGTGACGGTGGATAGCACGGGGTCGGCGCAGTACACCGAGTATCCCGACGCGCCGATGTTCTGGGCGTAGACGTGGGCCTGACCGCGCGCCGCCTGCTCGTTGTAGAACACGCCCGGCCAGTAGACCCGGCGGCTCCCCTTGTGGAGCTCGACCCAGTAGACGGGCTTGGTGATAGTGGGGATGGTGCTCATCGCTTCTCCTCGCTGGTCTTGGCTCGCCGCTGAAGGGCGTCATAGAGCCGTTGGAAGTAGCCCACGCGCTGCTCAAGGCTCAGGTTTTTGTAGGCCTGGCAGCGCCGCATGGACGACTGCTCGTAGATCCGGTTGGCCTCGTCGCGACCCAGCGCGGCCTCAGTGAGTTCGACGGCCAGGTCGACCGTCGCTCGGATCTCGTCGATGTGCTTGAGCAGGCGTTCGGGCGCGGGTAGGTCGCTCACTCGTCCCCCTTGATGATCGCGAGGGCCGACTTGAGCGCCTTCAGGTCTTTGCATGACGGCAGGGCGTCGAACACGGCCCTACGGGTATCGGAGACCTCGTTGGCGTGATTCCACTTCTCATCCCACTCAGGACCCCACGCATACTCTTCGTCCGATGGCTTCGAGTCGATGAACACCGCCCCATCCTTGGCCCGGATGTAGTCGTGAACCGTCTCGTAAGAGCGCGTCCATTCGATACGTCGATCGCGCTTATACGCCATATACCAGCGGCCAGCGGAGACGCGTACGATGGGTCTTCTATGGCGAATTCTGCTGCTGTCTTCGCTGTCAACCCAATACACATACTCGGGCGGTTGCTTCTTCATGATTGATTCTCCTCCCCCAACTCGGCCGGGTCACGGGTCACGTAGGGCACAGGCTCGACCATGGCCGATATGGCGACGAAGGCCATCAGGCCAGCCCCCGCCATCCCGACCAGGTCAGCCGTCCCGCTCGGCCCGTAGAGGGTCGCGAGCCAGGCCGCGAAGCTCATCAGGGTGAGAGCGATGAGCATGGTGATGAGGTAGAGGGCGTTGTTCACAGCTCACCTCCATCTTGGGTCGCGGCCTCGGCGAGACGCTGGCCCAGGGCGTAGAGGGTCCAGCCCTCGAGCTCCAGGCTGTCGTTCTCCGCGTCCCGCAGGTCGTGTCGCAGCGAGGAGAGCTCAGCCTTCGACAGCTCAATCGTCAGCCTGATCATCTCGCCGCTCACGCACTCCACCGGGTGCTTGATCGCCGAGGCTGGATAGGAGAAGCCGGGGCAGTAGGGGCCGGCGCAGCGGTAGATGGGCTTCTCACTCATCGCAGCCTCCCATGGCCTCGAAGGCCCCGCGCCGCGCTTCGGGGTCGCTCCAGCGGTCCTCGAGCAGCTCCTCCAGCTCCAGGCGGGCCGCGCCCTTCATCGAGGCCTCGAAGACTGCTCGCTCCTCGGCGTGTCGCCTCTCGGCCCACTCGGCGAGGTGTCTCTCTTCGGCTCTGCACTCGTGACAGCGGCAGTGGATGAAGCCCGTGCAACTCACCCCGTCCCCCACCATCCGAGAAGCGGCAGCGGCGGCATCATCGGCACAGGTCAGGCAGTCGCAGAAGGCATCGTGTTCAGACATCAGCCTGCTCTCCATCCGGGCTCTCTGGCCCGCGTCGGTAGTCGATCGTTTGCAGCCCCTTCGCGAGGTTGCAGGCCCAGCACAAGGTCTGGAGGTTGTCGGGGTCGTTGCGACCCCTGCAGCTCAGCGCGCGGATGTGGTCGATGACCAGGCCCCAGGTCCGCTTGCAGCGCAGGCACTTGTGCCCGTCCCGCTCGAGGATCGCTCTCCGGTCCTCCGGGGTGACTCCCCGGCCGGGCGCGTTGGCCTCGAGCTCGCGCCTGCGCTGCTGGGGCGTCTTCTTCCGCCTGAGCTGCGCGTTGCCCGACTTCAGGCGCGTCTTGCGGTTGATGGGTGAGCGGCGGTTGAGGCTCATGGCTTCACCGCCGTTAAGCGCTCTTAGCAACCGAGGCAGATAGCGCCGCTGGTGTCGGCCTTCTCTGGGCAATCAGCGACTCGCTCTAGCCTTTCTGGCAGAAGCCACGCGGAGAAGTAATCGCTGATGAAGTAGGGGTAGCTTGTGACGCGATAGACGCCAGCCATGACCTGTTCGGCGTATCCATGAGCCTTCTGTTCCTCGCAGAGCATGAGCATTTTATGGTCGTGCTCTTTGTCATCGAAGTTCCCGCAGAACACGCACTCGAACTCATGCTCGTTGCTCCAGCAGTCATCGCAGACGAGATCGCCATCCGCGTCCTTGCGCGGGCTCTCCATCTCCTCGGGGCCTAGCTCGTATCCGCAGTCGATGCACTCGCTCACTCCGACACCTCCATATCAGCCCTGGCGGCCTCGTAGCCTTCGCGGTATGCCTGCTCAAGCCTTTCGGCCCAGAAGTCGGCGACTTCAACCGCGGCACGCCCGATGACTCTCTTGCGCCAGTTGATGTCCTTGATTCGATCCTCAACGCTCACAGCGCACCCCCGCGGCGCTCGTTCACAGAGCAGCCTCGCCGACTACCTGAGCAGCGCGAGATGACGTGCCCGCAGCAGCAGAAGGGCTCGGCGAGCTGCTCGACGAACTCCAGGCCGAAGGGAAGGCCAGCGCTGCGCTCATCGGCGTGCTTCGCCTCAGCCCACGCGGCCCGGCGCTCGTCGTCCTCTCGGCACCCTGGGCAGCGACAGCCGGAGTAGCCCGTGCAGCGCTTGCCGTCCCCGGCCATGCGGGCCGCCGCCGCTGCCTCCTTGCTGAGGCCCTTGGTGTCGTCCCTGCTCATAACTTTTGCCCCAATCCGGTTGGAAAATTGTCGCGCGAGTCGGGAACAAACCCGCTCGCTGGGTGTCCCGAAACGCCGGGGGAATACCCCGAGCACAACAGAGCGGCGGCAGCGGCCCGAACGAGAGAGCGCCTTGCATTGCTGGCGATCATGGCGCCGCGGGCAGGCTCCGAGGGCCGTTCTGAGTTTGTAGCGGAATGGGGGTTTGGCCTTGGGGATACCTGCGTCGAGAAATCAGGATTTTCCTGATAGCCCGCAAACCCGCGCCAATCCTCAAACATGTGGACCGCGCCCGTGTAGGCCAGAACCACCCCATTTTGGGCATAAGATCCAGTGTTGACGGGGGCAGGAAGTATCTTTCTCTGGATCGAACAATTCCCGAAGTTTATGACTAGGTGTAAGTTTGGGATGTTCGAAGGAGTCCCAACCTGGAGGCCAGCTCCCATGAGTCGAAGTCGAGACAGCCCGGCACACGCAGAGTTGAGCGCCCGCTCGTCAGCCCCCGGCATTTTCGGGTGGTCCGAGAGGCCCTCAACAGGCAACCGATGGAGCCGCTGGGGCTCCTGGTGCTGCTGAACCAACCTCGTGACCGAACAATTCACCCTGATGTATCCTCGTCTTTGAACATTTGGGGCAAGCCTCTGACAACTCTTGCCCCTTTGTTCCAAAGAATAGACGACGCTCGGCAGAATTCAAGCAAAAAAGTCTTGGAATTCTGCTCGACTTTGGATAAAAGGGGTAAATGCGGTGGACAAAAAGGAGAGAAGGCGAGTGAATCTTTCTCTGGAAGCACGCGGGGCGCTTTCGGGCTGGCGCGAATCTGGCCAGCCGGTCATGAGTCGCCGCGAGTTCGCCGAGGTCACCGGGGATACCGACAAGACGATCTACAAAAGAGACTGCAAGACCATCGGTATAACCGCCGCAGCAGCCTTGCTTTATGAGCTGATTCTCGACCTCTACGATGAAGGCATGGTGGCCCAATGCCTGGACCGGCTCCGGTCGGTGCCAAACGACGAGCGGAACTCGGCGAGGGCCATGCTAGCCCTGTTCGAGCTCGCTCGGGAGCACGCAAAGTGGGAGATCGTCAGGAGGATCTCCGGTCTCGAGGGACACGGAGAGGAGGATGCTTTGGACGCAAGCGCTGATGTCACGCTTCGGACGCTCGACCGAATGAAGGAGTCATTCAGCCGCTCGGCTCGCCGCGCAGAACAAGGGCCATCGCGCCTCTTTGATGAAGCTGCGGCTGACCTGATCATGGCCTCTTACAAGTACCGGAGAGCCGTCGAAGAGTCCAAGCGATCCACCAAGGAAACCCCTGGGCGCGATGATGAGCCAGAAGGCCCCGAGCCCGAGCACCCAGGGGGCGATGAGACATGATCCACATCGCGCAGCCGGTCAGCCCCCAGCCTAGGAAACTCAGGGCCGACCGGCATGAACACACCACCGAGCCGAGGCGGCGGCGGCGGCCCCATGATAACAGGGTCGGCTCACCGACTTCTTGTGTGAGACCTCACGGTGACCACGCGGCCGCTCTTGAGCGTGCGCTGATGCTCCCGCACTGGAACAGGCCGGCTCATATCCAGCGGCCCCCTCTGTCGCACCAAGGTTGCTCTGCGGCTTGGGTAGCCCGGCGCCCGCTCGGGCGCTGTGGGGCCGCTGGAGCTGGCGCCCAGGTCTACCATGCCCGGCGCGTCATCGGGCGTGGGCTGCGGAAACGCGCCGGGGTTCTTCGCGACGGGCGGGAAGGTCTCGGGAAGCCTCACGAGCTTGTCGCCGGAGAAGTCGAAGTCGGAGCCGTTCTCGTAGCTCCACACCTCCAGGCTGCGACCGCGCACCACATCGTAGGGCCTGCCGTAGATGGCCCAGACCTCGGCTCTCGTTTGCCCGAGCTTGACCCTGGGCTTCGTCGGCGAGGGCGCGCTTATGGCTGGGGCGGGGCCTTCCTGCCTCGCTCGGGGTCGGGGCTCGGGGGCCGCGCAAGACCACAGGAGCACGATGGCGGGGGCGAGCGTGAATAGGCGCTTCTTCACTTCATTGCCCTCCGGGCTGAACGCTGAATCTGTGGGTCTTGTAGTAACCAGCCTCCACCCTTTCGGCTTTGGCCCATATCCCGTCCGGCGCCCAGTCGACGATTCCAGCATTGGCGGGGCCGTCTGCGGGCTTTCCTGCGACGTAGAAGCTGAACGATATGGCGTTGACTCGACCGAGCTCTTCCAACTCTTGGTCGATCAGGTTTCGGGCTATCTCCTCAAGTTCGCCGGGGGTCGGCGCTCGATCAACCGAGACGTTCACCACCCAGCGCACGCAGGAATTGAAGCTCTCGTTCTTGCGGCCAAAAACGGCATAGCCGGGAAGTGGGCCATGGGCTCGCGAGCGGCGAGTCACAATCGGCGGCGCTTCTTCGGACATCTTGGAAACAAACACCAACCCAAGAAGGGTCAAGATAGAGAACGCTGCGATCAGGAAGAGAACCACCTTGAGGAGTCGCACCGTCAGCCGTTCCTGGGTCACCGGAACGCCCTGCCAGCCGCAGATCGAACACTGCGACTTGATCTCAGCCTGACCGCCCATCTGAAAGCCGTAGAGGGCGATGGGGATGCCAATCAAGGCCGGGGTGAGGCACAGGCCGATGAAGCAGAGCAGGCAGCCCATTCCCTGATTCGGGAGCTTCTTGAACTCCTTCAAGGACTTTGGCGTTCTGCAGCTTGGGCACATGCCGGGCGCTGGCGGGCCCGGCCTGGCTGGCGCTGCCTGGGCGGCCACGGGAGATGGTGGTGGGGGCTCTGGCGCCGGGGCTCGAGCTGGCGGAACCGGCGCGGGCTTCTTCCCCTCCTTGGCTTCGGTCACGAACAGCCCGCGCTCTCGCAGGGCTGCCGTAAGAGCACCTCGGCTCTCAGCTTCCTCGCTGCCGCTCTGCTCGTGACCGTGCTTGTCCAGGGCCTTGTAGCTGTACCAGGGCATGACTTCCTCCGTAGCTCCGAGGGGCCTGAAGATACCACCGAACCACACCAAGCGGGTTGGGCGGGGCTGGGCAATACCTCAGCCGTCGCCGACCTCCCACCCTGGCGCCTCCCAGCGAGCGGGAGGCCTGCATGAGCGACGTTTACTTCGACCGCTACCAGCGCTTCATGGAGGCCCTGCTGCCCGAATGCATGGTGCAGGACTATCGCGAGCAGATCGAGGCCGGCGATGTTGAGTTCGCCGCTGAGATGATCACCAAGTACCTCCAGGCCGACGCCGCGGGGCGCGCGGACATCGAGGCCTTCCACATGAGCGAGGGCCCCGCGATGGTGCGGGAGTCTCACCTGGCTGAGGTTGAGGGCACACCAACCAGCGCGGACATCGAGAAGATCATGGGCACGCGCGAGCAGCACGAGGACTTTCAGCGCAAGGTCCGCGAGCTGCTCGACGGGATCGAGGGCGACGACGATGAGCGGAGGCCTGCATGAGGCTCTACGCACTCATCAAGATCGTCACGGTGCTCTGCCCCTACACGCACACGCTGTACGTTCGATCCTTCGTCGTGAACCCCAAGGCGCTGCACTACTGCGAGCCGCGCGGGAGGAGAGCGGGCCCAGCGCTCGTGGGGGTGGAGCCCTGCGCCGCGCTGCGCCCTCCCTGACCTCAGCGGCACAAGCCCGTGGAGCGTGTCGGGCAGCCCAGAGCGGGGTGGAGTAATGGCAGCTCACCCATGGCGTGACGCCCGGAGATGCTGGTTCGAGTCCAGCCCCCGCTATGCAAGTGAACCAAGAACAGCAACAGAAGGAGAAGAACTCATGCACGATCGACACGGCCGGCTCATCGAGCTGGGAGACAAGGTCAAGTTCCCACGCTGGATGGGGAGGTCCGATGGTGAGGGGCAGGATGTCGGGGTCGTCGGCCACGTTCAGCCCGGCGCGGAGAGCTGCAACATGCGTGTTCACTACATACTGCCCGGCCAGGTCGCGCAGGAAACGGTGACGGCCAACAAGTGCGAACTCATCGCGAAAGCCAACGGCGACGAGCCGCCGCCCATCGTGAAGGCCGAGGGCGTGGAGAACCTCGAGGTCAGCTGAGAGACGCAGGATCGGCGGCCAAGACCGATCGAGAGGCCGGGCACGGGCCTGACAGCCGGGAAAGACCGGCACCACGGGCCGTAAGACCTTGCAAGGGTCAACGTGGCCGCCTGTAGCGCGCAGGCTGAGGGTTCGACTCCCTCACGGTCCATCCAACCAGTAACCCCCGGCGAATCGACCTCTGCCCCCTAGCTCGGGGCCCCTGATCTCGCCACCTTCCAGCAATCCAGACCACCTCGTAAGGGCAGCGGCGGCGGCCTCGAGCGGGGATTCCACGCCCACACGCCGCCGAGGAGCCCACCTTATGTCAGCTGCGACCGCCCCCGCCGAGGTCATCGGCGACCTGCCAGCCGCTCAGGCCTGGCGCCGCGTCCTCACCCTGCACCTCGGAATTCCCCCGAAGACCAGCGACTTCGCTCAGAGCGGTTCGGGCTGGCAGGGGAAGGCCTCTTACATGGCGAAGGCGCGCAAGGCCGTCGCTGGCGCCTACAAGGCCGCCGCCGCAGCTCTTGGGGTGACAGTCCTCGATCTCCCGTGCCAGCCCGAGGGTGAGCGCTGGCGGCTGAAGATCGAGTGGCGCTCGCCCAGGCCCCCGCTCGACAAGACCGACAACGCCATGTACTCGCTCAAGCCCTACGTCGATGCCTGCCAGCAAAAGGTCGTCCGCGAGAAGAGCCAGAAGGGCGTGGCGCCGACCCCCGTTGACGGCGAGGCGCCGATCCTGATCGACGACTCAGACCAGCACCTCGTGAGAGACCTCGACCTCCAGAAGAGCACCAAGGCCGAGGCGCGCTTGACCTTCATCTTCTTCGCGCCCGAGGCCTCCGGCGTCGAGCCCCCCGCCGAGGATGAGCGCAGCGACGCGGTGAAGCTGCAGGAGCTGGCCCAACAAGGCGAGCCCTATGGCTTCACCCAGGAGCAGGCCCAGGAGCGCATCGACTGCTCGAAGGAGTTCACGGCGGCGCTGCTCGAGGACCTGGTCACTTACGGCGTCCTCGTCTTCGACGACGGAGACCAGCTCTGGCGCGCCCGCGCAGGCGTCGATGCTGCCGCCGCAGAGCGAAGGGACGAGGTCTGGAGCGCGCTCCGCGAGCGCATCGACAGCCCGGCCGCCGAGCAGGATGACCTCACCTACGCCCAGGAGCTCAAGCTCGCCGCCAAGGGTGAGCAGCTCGACCGGGAGCTCGCGCGGATCCGCCTCGCCGACTGGCTGCACGGTCACCCGGCCTGGGATGTCATCGAGCTCGGCCGCGACCTCATCGAGCGCGCGACCCCCGAGCGCATCATCGCCGAGGACCACGAAGCCAAGGAAGACCGCGACCTCATGGACGAGCTGCTCACCGCGGTCGGGCTCTTCGACCCCGAGGCCGGCGCGCCTGAGCGCCTGGCGACCCTCGCCTCCTACGTCGAGGGGCAGAGCTGGCCCGACGAGGGGACGGTGACCTTCGAGGGCGACCTGCAGGCCGGCGTCGAGAAGATGGTCGCGCGCATCGAGGTCAAGCCGATCTTGCCGAAGTGGATGAAGGCCGGAGAGCAGCGCACCTTTGAGGACGGGCCGCTCCCCTGCTGCGTGCTTCACCTCAAGGCGCACGCGGCCATCGAGGGCTATCAGCGCACCCTGGTTCTGGCCCGCCACGACAAGCAGGGAGGTGTCGAACTCGCGCTGCTCCCCCTCGACCCGACGACCATCGAGCCCATCGATGACGAGGTCCTGGGTCACCGCCGCGGCATCGACGACATGCAGAGCTTCGAGCTCTACGACACCCTCCAGCCCGCCGACAAGGAGCAGGCGCTCGCCCACTGGCGCCGCTGGATGGACGGCAACCGCCTCATGGCGAAGACGACCAACGACAGGCTGGCCGCGATCGAGGCCCAGGGGCCGCAGCTCGAGCGCGTCCTCACCGCGCGCAAGAAACACGAGAGCCTCAAGAAGGCGACGAAGGCGGCCAAGGAGGATCTGGAGCTCGAACAGGAACGCATGGAGGAGCTCGTCGGCGAGGCCTGCGCGGACAGCTCCTGGCCCCAGGAGGTCGTGTGAACCAGGAGCTGGACGAGGCGATCCGCGCCGCCGAGGCCGACCCCGAGAACCCAGCTCTCGCTGACCGCGCCTTCGACCTGGCGCGGCGCGCGGGCTGGACCCCCAAGAACCTGGCCGTCGTGCTCCGGCGCTGTCACCAACTCCCGGGGCTCACAGACTTCCTCGACCTACTACGCAGGCGCGGCGTGGTCTTGCATGTCTTCGACATCTATCGACCCGGCGAGAGCGGGAGGCTGGTCATGAAGCGCTATGCCCAGTGGCACGGCCGCGAGCTGCGGACCACTGAGCGGCGACAGCGCAAGATCTCCATCGCCAAGGCGGCAAAGATCGCGCAGCTCCCGCAGAAGACCCTCAAGAAGTGGAAGGAGAAGGCGCGCCTCCGCAAGGCCCCGTCGGCGGCCATGAGGGTCGACCTCTACCTGATCCTCCGCGAGCGCCGCAACCTCGAAGCCGCGGCCAAGCGCCGGATAATGGAGAGCTGAGCGTGAGGTTCGCCGAGGCCTACGAGAAGGGCTCCTGTCCAAGCTTCAACGCCGCGCCGCGCGACCTCGCGAAGGCTGGCCTCGTGGCGCCTTCGTGGAAGGGCTCGCGGCCGAAGAAGGGCAACCTCGCGCTGGCCTGGGGCTCGATCGTCGACGCGGCGTATGAGGCCAGCCCTGGGCACGTCGTGGCTCAGGTCACGATCAAGGACCTCGAGAAGACCTGGGAATGGACCTTCCGAACGGCCCAGGGCTGCCTGCTCTACCTCGAGGCCTGCGGGCGCATTCGCCCCCTCGCCGTGGGGTTTTATGAGGTGATCCTTCCGAGGTCCAAGAAAGCCGAATCTGACCCTGACGCCGACTGTGAAAAAGCAGTCGAGAGGCCACCCTCGCCGACTGTGAAAAAGCAGTCGACCCCCCACCCTCGCCGACTGCGAAAAAGCAGTTCAGCGACTGTGAAAAAGCAGTCGACCGACTGTGAAAAAGCAGTCGACAATATAAGGAATACACAGACTTACCAGACTCGGCAGCGGCAAGGCGCACGCGAGGAATCCCCCGAGGTCGATGCCACTGCCGCCGCTTCTTCTGACCCTCAGCTCGAAGCGAGCGACACGGGGGCGGCAATCGACGACCTCGTCGCCCCCTCCGAACCCGACCCCTTCGTCCGCCCTGACGGCCTCGCCGACCTCCCGAAGCTGCTGCTCTCCCAGCGCCAGATATTCCGCAAGGGCCTGCCCCTCCCCACCGAACCGTCAGCCCTGGGGGTCTACTTTGCGGCGGCGTCCCTGGGCCGCGTGCTGGTCTACCGACTGGCCGGCAAGGAGGTCCCCAGCGAGGGAGGGCTGAGGGCCACGGTCGAGCGCGACTACGAGTCCAGCCCGTCGAAGGCCCGGGAGCACCTGCTCGAAGCGCTGGAGGCCCTCAAGAAGCACGACAAGGCGGCGGCGGCGGCCAGGAAGACAGCCGAGGGCGAGCAGGCCGCAGCGGAGGAGCGCGCCCGGCGCATCCCCACCATGCCCCCGTCCGACCCTGAGCTCGACGACCCGAAGCTCAAGCCCTGGGACTGGGTCGTATGGCGACTCCCGGAACTCGCGGCGCGGGTCGAGGCCCTCGAGCGCGAGAGCGCCGATCACCCCGACCTGGCTCATGAGCTGGCCCTCGCCAAGCGGCGCCACGAGGAGCGCTGGGGGCGAGCGCCCAAGAGCCCGCTCACTGCCCAGGACCTGCGGAGCGGGCTCGCCGGCGCCCTGGCCATGATCTGCACCACCTTCGAAGACCGGGAGGCCACCCATGCGCATTGACCGCCACGCCGTTGCTTACCTGCGCGCTGAGACACCGGAGAGGATCTCAGAGCTCGAAGACAAGACTCGTTCATGGGCGAGGGGACAGGGTCTTATCCTCAAGTCCGTGCTCACCGATCGATCGCTCGGGTGCTCTGGGCTATGGTCGCTCGACGGCCTCGCGGATTTGGTCGAGGGGTCGGGGGATGATCGCTGGGCCTGGGTTGTCATCGAGTCCTGGGAGCGCGCGCCGGACGAAGCGCTCGCCAGGGTTGTCGAGGACGGTCTCTGTGTCGTGGAGCTCGGCGAAGAGCTGGGCCTCGAGCCCCTGCCCCCTCGAGCTCCACGCCCACCCAAGCGCGTCGCCAGTCCGGCCATGCGGAAGCCTTGCGCGCCTCCGGCCGGGGCCAGCCAGAGGCTCTTGGAGGGCCGAAGAGCCTCGGTGCTCAAGGGGAAGCCGCCGGGTGGCGCGCCGCCCTTTGGCTATCGGTCTTTCGGTCTTCCAGGATCCAAGCGTCTGGAGCCCGACCCTGAGGAAGCCGCCATCGTGCGCCTGATCTTCACGCAGTATCTTCGCCTCGGAGCTGTCCATGCGGTCGTTCGTCACCTCAACCGCAAGGGCTTAAAGCCGCGGAGGGCTCAACGCTGGTCGAAGCCTGGAGTGCATTGGATCTTGCGCAACAAGACATACACCGGGCGCGTTCGGATGGGCGCTGTCGCGGCGCGCGGGCTCCACAGGCCGATCATCGAGTCGATCGTCTTCAACCGTGCGCAGGTGATGCTCCGCAAGAACAGGAGGGTCGATCCGGCAGCTCCTGGGGAGGAACTCTCGTGAGGAAGGAGCGCCGACGAGCAACCCACAGGCTGACCTCACTCGAGGGCCAGGTCGCATTGCTGCACGAGATCTTGGCGGAGGTCCAATACGACGCACCAGTGAGCCGAGGCCTCCGCTGGATTGCCCGCGAGCGGCTCATGGACCTGTTTTACGGATCGCGCCGCCCATCCAGGATCGGCGTCCTGCGTCAGTACGACCGCCTCAAGCGCTGGATGCGTCAGCGTGACCTGGTCAGGAAGGTCAGCGCTGAGCTGATGGAGTTGGCGAGCGAAGGACGACCCCCGGCCGTCTTCGACCTCGTGACTATCCGCTCATGGATCGACGAGCATGAGCCACTGCTCGAGAAGCGCAGGGAGCGTGAGCTTCTTATCGAGGAGCGCGCTCTCTCAAGGGCACCCAAGCGCTGCACGGGAACGAGCTGGTCGCGTGGTCGCTGGTATCGCTGCATCCATCCAGCGCTCAGGGGATACCAGCGCTGCAAGAGGTGTGTTGATAGGCGCCAGCGGCGGGCAGAGAGAGCGAGGCTCAAGAGGCGCGCCCTGCGCGACAACAACAAGCGCGCAGGGAAGTCACAGCCCCCGCCTAACTTGGAAGCCGATGGAGGTTCGCCATGCGACCAATCATGATGATGTTCCTTCTACTCCTTGCCCTGGCCGCCTGCGAGAGCCCCGGCTCCCGCGCCGAGCACAAGAGCTATGGGCTCTTCCTCGACCGCGCCTCGCCGAAGATGCGCGCCTATCTCGAGGCCGACAAGGCCCTCGACGCCGAGGAGCGCCAGGACTGGTACGACTTCGAGGCCACGTCCCGCGCGGTCTGGCAGGCTCGCGAGGACCGGCTCAACCCCCAGGAGGCCGCCAAGAGATGAGCGCCAAGAAGATCATCACCGTCGAGCAGCTCCGCGACGCCGCCCTCGAGCGCTTCGCCCCGCTGATCGATGAGGCCTCCCTCACGGAAGCTGAGCGCGCGCGCTTCACCCGAGCCCTCAAACGCGTCCTGCATTGGTCCGCCGAAGAGCAGCTCGCGGCCCAGAGCGGCAACGAGGGCGCCAGGGATCACGCCGTCGAGCAGCGCCTGCTCTGCATCGGCACGCTGGAGCAGTCCGGGCTCCTCAAGATCGTCCGCACCGAGGGCGCCATCGTCAACGTGCTCTCGGGCTTCGTCGAGCACGTCATCGAGGCCGGCACCCCGATAGCGGCGGCGGCGGCCCAGAGCGCCTCGGCGGCCATTGCCACGGCTGTCATCGCGAAGCTGGGAGGCTGACATGACCGAAGTGTCCGAGAGCCCCGACCGCATCCTCGCCGTCGACACCCCGGCCCGCTCCGGCCTCAGCGGCGCCGACAGCGACACGCTCAGCACCTTCAAGACCGCTGCCGGTGATGCCCGCGACTGCGACGGGCGATCAGCCATCGCGCTTTGGGGCGTCTTCGACAACAGCGCCGCCGACGAGGCCACGGTCGAGGTCCTGTTCTTCAACGAGGACGACGGGCTCGTCTTGATCACCGACCCGGTCACCCTGAGCGCCGCGGCGACCAAGGACGAGAACGGGGAGTACGTCAGCCCCCGGGTGCTCGTCCCCAACCTGGGCCTCCCGAAGTACCGGGTCAAACTCACGGCGCTCACGGGTAACGAGGTCGACATCTACGCGGGGACCACGTCATGAGCCTGAGCCTCTGGGCTATCGCCGAAGACGCCACGATGGCCATCCTTCGGAGGGTGGGGCTGGTCGATGGGTCGGGGGCCCCCTCTGGCGACCCCCTCGCCCTCAAGATCGCCAACGACCTCGACGACCTGAACGACGCGCCCACCGCTCGGACCAACCTCGGGCTGGGGACAGCGGCGACCCTCGACCACGGGACGAGCAACGGCAACCTGGTTCGCCTGGACGCCACCGGGCTCCCGGCCGTTGATGGATCGCAGTTGCTGAACCTCCCCGGGGGCGGTGCCTACAGCCTCGTGACCAGCGAGGCGGAGCTGGCCACGGCGCTGGCGGCCTCGGCGCCGCTCATCGCGATCACGGCCGATCTGACCCTGACTAAGGACCAGAACGCCGACGTCGATACGGTGATCAAGGTGGCCCCAGGTGTCACGTTCGCGAAAGGCGCCTACGCGATCATCGTCGCGGCTGGCGTAAAGCTCACCGAAGACCTCAACGGTGGAGGATTGATCACCTGGAGCCGCGCCAGCGGTCAGGCTGTCCAACTCGGCTCGGGGGCGTCTATCACCGTCAGGGGGTATGGCGGTGCAACCCTCACCAACAGCGGGAGCGCCTCAACTTGGTATGCCACCGATACCGAGAACCAAGCGTATTTCGGACTGACGGTGAACCTTCCCAACGTCAGTAGCGCCGGCTTCAAGGTTGACAACACGTATTTCAGGGCCAAAGACGTTGTTTTCGTAGGCGGCGGGAGCAGTTGCCTTTACTGCGTAAACTCGGGCTTCACGACCAATGGCGTCGTGAGGATTGCCGAGAACATCACGCTGGCGGGCACCTTCAGCACTGGCGACGATGTCTTTTACCTGAACAAGAATGGGCACATCAAAGGGCTCAGCTGCCAGGGCGCGGGAACCTCTCACTCGGTGATTGCTGTCCGCATCGACAACGCCCACGTCGTTTCAGGATCTGGCTCGCTGAATCTGACTGCTCAACACCTGACAAACGTTGAGACTATCGGCGCTTCAGACAACGGTTGGATCCAGGACTTCTCTGGAGTCCACTACTGGTCGAGCTTTACGACCGGAAGGATGTTCGATTTCTTCGGACTCATTCATGCCAAGGACGGAGAGATCATCAGCCCGGCTATCTATTTCGTCGCCAAGTCAACGTTTAGCGGCGTCAACTTCCGCGGCGGGGCAACCACCGGAGCCAAGGATGATGTCGGCTTCGTCAACTGCAAGTTTGGCGCGGACGCCGGGAGCGGATCGCTGACGCTGACCATTTCTTCCGGAGCCGACAGGACGCGCGTAGCGGCTTGCATGACCGACGCAGCGATATCGGACAGCGGGACGAGTTCGGCAATCAGCGCGGACACCAACACGGTGTATTGAGAGGCGACCCATGACACCAGAGCAAGAAGCCCGCCTCCCGCTAGCCCTCTCAGAGCTTGAGAGCCACAAGTCCGCACGCCCAAGTGAGCCCGAGGGACCCGTGGTTCCCAAGAAGTGGTGGCGGGACCATGGTGCGGCGAGAAGACCATGGAGAGCGGCTGAGCTGCAGGAACTCGTTGGAGACGCTGAGGCTCAAGCCCTGGCCGCGCAGATGATCGAGCACCAATCCCTCATCGAACAGTTCAAGATAAGCCTCCGGATCTGGGCCGAAGAGCTGGCGCATCTCCGCGATGAGGTCGATGAACTGCGGCGCGCTGAGGGCTTGCAGCGGGCCTGGGAGAACTCTTGCGCGCTCGAGCTGCGCCGTGCCCTCGTCAAGGGACTCCGCGGCGAAGGGATGCCAAGCTTTCGAGATCTATGCGTCGACAACGACATAGATCCCGAAGACGCTCTCTCCCCATCCAGCGCCGGTCTCGATCTCCTCGCCGCCGCCCACGCCGCGCTCATTGGCCGAGATGATCACGAGTCCTTTGCCGCAGCGCTACCCAGCAAAAAAGACCACGACGCCTTTCAGCGTCTGCGCTCACAGCGCCCCGACGCGTATGAGGAGCTGCGGCGGCGGCACAAGGGCAACGGCCCCGCCATCGTCAAGTCCTGCGCCTCGCTGTGTCGGGTTCTGGAGGCGAGCCGATGACCCAGGTCATCTACGACGCCGACGGCACCCCGGTTGTGCGGATGCGCGCGGCCCTCGGCCTGGACGCCTACACCTATGAGGCTGAGATCACCGCGCGCGCCGAAGAACTGAGGGGCTGAACCATGGCCTTGACCGAAGAACAGCGACGCTCGATGGCCCTCAGCATGGGGATGCCCCAGTCGCTCCTCGACGGGCTCGCACCGAAGGACCAGGAGAGCAACCTGAAGCACTGGCTCGATGGCCTCACCCCGGAGAAGAGGGTCATCGCCAGCCAGCTCAACGGCTTGCTCCCGCTCTTCGCCTTCTCCCACCTCCCCCCGCGCCTCCAGGTTGTCAGCAAGCGCTTCCACGAGCACGCCCAAGAGCTCGCAGCCGGCCCGCACAACTGGGAGACCGTCGAGGCCTTGCGCAAGCTCCTCGAATCCAAGGACTGTGCCGTGAGAGCGCAAGGGATCGCTGCGGGCTTAGCGGTAGGGAGTTGACCATGACCGAGAGCAAGACCGAATTCCGCCGCCGCCTGCTCCATGCTCGCGACCTCACCGCGACCGAATTCCGACGCATCATGAGGTTCTTCGAGGCTTCCGCAGCAAAACGCCACACAGACGATGAGCGTGCACTCCTCGACAGGCGAGCATTCAAGCGGGTCAGCGCTCTATATCGCATGAAGATCCGCGAAGAAACTTCGGATCATGTATCAGGATCGCTCGAAATCTCCGCCCGTCAGCTCTGGAGATGGGTCTCCTGGTACGACAAGGGAGGCCTCCGCGCCCTCCTGAATGATCTCGCTCGTCTCTATGGACAGTGCTCTTCCTGCCTTCGCCTCTTCACGCGCACATCGAGCCCGTGGCGCTGCAAGCCGTGCAACAGCGAGCGCATGAGGAAGGTCAGGGAGACCGCTCAGGGATCGCTCCTCTATCAGCGACACCTGGAGAGCGGCGGAGACTACAAGGCTCATAAGCGCTACCGAAGAACAGAGAAGGGCAAGGCTACTCGACAGAGAGAGGCCAGAGCCCGCGCCTTCCGTGAAGCCCGCGCCTGACCCGAAACCGTTCTATTCTGACCCTGAAACGTTTCGACGAAACTCTAAGAGTGGCTAAAAGCCTTAT
>Ga0210043_1000453_pt1 | contig 43506 bp, 41 predicted proteins | sample CryGeymet201501t_FD_183990 | JGI IMG/M metagenome (GOLD analysis project Ga0210043, IMG submission 183990) | Groundwater microbial communities from Crystal Geyser aquifers in Utah, USA - Crystal Geyser metaG 2015-01t (SPAdes) (version 2) | ecosystem: Environmental > Aquatic > Deep subsurface >... | reverse complement strand
AACAAAGAACGCGAAACACTAATAACGAAACACCAAACACTACCTACCAAAGATCAATCCAGTATAACACAAGGAAACACTAAAATGACAAAATCACCACTAATAGAGTCGATCAAATCAACTGCACCGACTGCACCGACTGCACCGACTGCACCATTTACACTATTGTCTGTAACTGAAATTGTGGAAAATGCAATTGAGACCATTAAAGATTTGAAAATGGATCTGATCCATTGCAACGCCACGGGGCGGCCGGTAGCTAGATTGCTGGAAAACCAACTGTTTGATAGCTTGCGGCTTATGGTCAAGCTTAAACATTCTAAAAACAGCGAGGATCTTATTGAGTTGTGGGAACGGCATTTCTATATTGCCGCGTTTCAACGCACTCATTCAGCAATAATCGGCCATGTGTTAGAAGAGAAAAGCCTTACGGCATTAACTAAGATTAAAGATCAGCAAGGGCTGCAAGAATTGCTCGCCTTTTATTTGATCCGATTTATAGCACGCCCGATAAATAGCTTAGATCAAGTCATAGCCCACAATAAACTGCTACTTGAATTGTGGCTTTCAATCGATGGCATTGAAATTGCCGATTTGGCCGGGCTAGTGCAAGGTTTGGCCGTGTTGGATGCTAAGTATGGAATAACTGAAATTGCAAATCAGCCGGTCTGGAAAAGCAAGGCAAATAGTTTAAAACTTCAAGTGTTTCAAGCAATAGAAGATGGCGCGACGCAAGCGCTAATCAATGCAATCTGGGAATTTTTTGAAGTAGTCCGTGCCGCAAAACTTAAAGATAATTGCCTGCCTAGTGCAATTAATTACCACAGGGATTATGTGTCCTACGCTATTGCTAAAGAAATAGATGGCACACGGGCAAAAGATGATAGCGAAAATTTCCGTTGGGAAAGTGTCAAAAGTGAAAAAATCAAATCATTTAAGGCTGGCCGAAACCAAGCTGGCCGAAAACATGCAAAGCCAGCTAAAGACAAGCCGGTTAATGCAAAGTCAAATGAAATCTTCAAACAGAAAAATGGCAAATTGGCTCTCAATCTTTCAGCTAAAAATGATGACATTATAAAAATGAAAGAGGCAATGAAAGAGGCAATGAAAGCTGCAATGCAAAAAGCCGCGCAAAAAGCCGCCGCCAATAAGAAGGATGTAATGTAATGGGCATTGATAGAAAGTTCGCAAGAAGTAGACTGCCGATCGATACCGCAAGTGTATTGAAAAAATTGCAGAATATTAGAGAGCAAAGAGAGGCTAAATTAACTAAAGCCTCGCGCCCTGATGTAAGCGCAGTTGCCGGCACAAAAGCTAATGAAAATGTGGATGTAAATGAAATTACTGCTATTACACCTGCACCTGCGACTGCTGCACCTGCACCTGTAGTCGTTGGCAAATTTGGCTTTCCTAAAACGCTTGAAACATCTGGACTAGCCCCTATTGGCTTTCAACCGGACGCATCGCAATTAGCTGCGGTCAATAAACTAAAATCAAGCCATCGGGGCTGTTTAATTGGAGCGGCAGGAACCGGCAAAACGACCATAATGAAATATCTAGTGGCCAAATTAATGTTCCCTGATGATGGAACCGAGCCGGTTATTAGATCAATAAACGATATCGAGTTTTGCTCTTTCACTGGCACGGCGGCCCATGTAATTAAGAAAAGCCTGCCAGAATGGCTTAGAGCGAAATGCGGAACAATTCATTCGCTACTGGAATACGCCCCGAATGACGGCGCATCGGATGACCCACGTTACTTCATTCCAAGGCGCGATATGTTCAATAAACTAACCTGCAAAGTCCTGTTTATTGATGAAACATCGATGGTTTCAACCCAACTGTGGGATGAAATACAGGCAGCATTGCCGTATAATGCCCGTGTCATTGCCGTAGGTGATTTAAACCAACTGCCGCCCTATGGGGGTTCATCGGCTTTCGGTTTTATGCTTTCAGAGTTTAATGTCGCTGAATTGAAAACTATCCATAGGCAATCAAGCGATGCAGCGCAAATTATTATTGAGGGCGCGCACAATATTCTGCGCGGGAATGAGGTGGAATTTCAATTGCCTGATAAAGAGGGCGATTGGGCTTGCACGAATTTCACATTAAACTCTAATTCAAACATAGCGGCAAAGGAAGTAGTTAGTATACTGTCGCACCTGTCTAAAGTAGTGACACCGGGGGGTGATCGCATTTATGATCCGCATAGAGACAGGGTAATTACCGCAGGCAACGGTTGGGAACCTGATAGCAAAGGCGCAGGTATTCAACAGTATTCTCTAAATTGTGCGCTTGCGCCATACTTTGACCCACCTACCGAAGAACACCCGGAAATTCTAATCAATGCCGGTTTTCAAGACAGTGAAAAGGTGTTGGCGGTAGGCTTTAGAGTAATGGCGAAAAAGAACGAGTCACCTGCCATTAAAGATAGGGTAACTAATGGGATGCTTGGCCGAGTTGTGGAAATCCGCCGCAATTTAGCATGGGATGGCGACTGGGCATTAGTGGGTAAACTAAATGAAGTTAAGGCTGAAAAGCGTAAACGCATTAGTGCCTCATTGCATCGCCGGGCTGATAAATCAGATACTGCGATTGCTCGGAAGGCTAAGCTTGATATTGAAGGCGAGATTAAAGAGCTAAAGGCGCTTTCAATTAGTGATGATAAATGGCGCCAAATCGTCGAGCAAACTAAATTGAATGATGAAAATCAACGCATGGCGGGGCCGGCCTCACACACCGTTGTAGTCGAATTTGAAAATGGAAAGCGGCGGGATATGGTTTCCCAAGCGCAGGTTTCATCATTGCAATTAGCCTATGTAACAACAGTTGGGACAGCGCAAGGTTCGCAGCATGAAACCGTTATAATCATTTGCCATGACGCTGTTAAGTTTCAATTGTCCAGAGAGTTTCTATATACTGCATGGACACGGGCCAGCCGCCGGGTTATTCTTCTGTCAACAGAGTATGGACTACGCTATGCTCTGGCAAAACAGAGGATTAAAGGCGATACACTAGAGGAGAAAATCCAAAGGTATCGTGCGTTCTTGGAAAACAAAGGAGAAGTAGCATGATTATGTATAATTCTAACGAAACCACTAACGAAACCGCTAACGAAACCGCTAAAAAACTAATTGAGACTATTCAACAAAAGGGGCTAGACAAAAAGATCAATTTCTTGGCGTCACTAATCGAACAGCATACTAAAGGCCGTAAACTGTCTACTCGGCAAATCGAGGTAGCAAATAATATAATAGCCGAGCGCGCGTTAAAAGAGAATGACGCAGTTCTTTTGGAGGAAACCGAGGGGTTCGAAAAACTTACGGCTAAATTCTCTAAAGCTTTAGAAAAGCAAGGCCAGCTTAAAGGCGTTAAAATAATAACCAGCATAATTACACTAAAAAGCGCGAAACATTCCACTGTTGCAAACCCGATTATTTATGTGCTAGGCACAGAAGATAAAGTTTACTACGGCAAAATTGTAAACAGCTTGTTCGTTGCAGTAAGCAATGTAAACCATGCGCGCATAGCGGTTATTACTAATGAACTAAAGGAAATCCAAGGGGATTTATCTAAGGCCGCAGTTAGTTACGGTAAACGCTTTGGCATATGTTCCTGCTGCGGTAGAGTATTGACCGATCCTACGTCAATTGAAGCCGGGATTGGCCCGGTCTGCGCCGAAAACTGGGGGTTTTAGTAGCATGGTTAAGTATCATCAGACTAATAAAAACGATCAGACCGATCAGACCGATCAGACCGATCAGGAGCGTGAGCGGTATAAACTAGGCCGTATGTCAGGTCACTTCGAGACTTTGGAGTTTGAACGTGACTATCCAGTTGCAGCATATGCGGTTATTGCGGCATTAATAGTCGCTGGTATGCTGGCCGCTTGGGCAGTAGGGGCAATCGTGGAAAAGGCGATAACTGAAACCGTCAAAATCCAGATTGAGCAAGAACTAAGCAAGAACTAAGTTTAAGGCAAGAACTAAGTTTAAGGCAAAAACTAAGCGTGATTAGCCCAACTGGCAGAGGCAACAGACTTAAAATCTGTAAAGTATGGGTTCAAATCCCATATCACGCACCATAACTTAACTAAGGTAGCCGCCGATGTATCATGATGGAACATCTTATATAATAGACACCGTGCGGCATGGCATGACCGCGCAGCAAACGCTAGAGCAAATGCTTTGGGCGTTTCGGCAGAAAGCTAACGCCCCGGTCTGGGTAATAGTTACCGTGGCGCAAAGCGATACAATTGAGCAAAGACTAAAGGTTGCGTTAGCGAAAGCCCGCGCAAAAATTGTGGACGAGTCTAATAACCCCGGGCTGCAAAAACTGCGAATTAAACAATTCTCTCTCAAATGCAGTAAAGAAATTGCTACACTAGGGGATGCTAGGGCAGCTTTGCGTTTCAATTATGTCCGCACTAAAAAGCACAAACTGAACCTAGCTATTATGAGGGCACTAGACACTACCTATCTTAACGCAGGAGAAACAAATGAGTGACGCACCGCAAAGTTTAGAAGAATTTGCTATGAATGAGACTAATGAGCCAGCCGAGGCCGAGTTGTTGGAAGATACTACTCGAAAGGGCTTGGACCTGCTGGATAAACTGTTAATTTCAGATGAATACAATGACTATGAGGAAGAAGATTTAACCAAGGCACGCTTGTGTGTGTCTAGGACAATGGAATTATTGCAGAAAAACCCGAAGCTTGACTCAATACTTATTAGCGAAGATGTTAGGAATATAATTCGTTTCATTCGGCTAACTAAAGAGAAGTTTGAAGTTAAACAAACTACCAAAAAAGAGAAGGCGGTTAAGGCAGCTAAATCACCAGCCAATAAGCTAATGAAAGACCCGGCATTGCAAGCCGCACTTAGATCGGCAATGGGCTTTAAAAGTAAAGAGGCCGCGGTCCCAAGTTCAATTGAGGCATTTGCTAAAGCCACCGGGGTTACAACAGGTAATGCAGCTAGTGAAAGTAATGAGGCAAACGACCCATTCGACAAAACTATGCGAATGAAAAAAGAAGCTGATAAGCCCGCAGATAAGGCACCTGCTGATAAGGCACCGCTAAATAAAAACGCGCAGTTGTTAGCTAGACTGAAGGCCATTAAGCAATCCGGCAATCAAAATAACTAGGAGTTAAATCAATGCAAGCTGAAGTGCAATCGAAACCAGCTGACAAACTACGCATTGTGCTGTCGCATTCAAATGATGCGGTTCTTGAAACCTGCCCTCGCAAGTTTGAGTTTACTTACATCTTTCAAAAATTCCCTGCGCTGGAGGGAAAAGAAAGTGACAAGAGTGCAGCGAATGTAGGAACCGCAGTCCATGAGGCCGCGCAAGAATGGGCACGGGCGCATTTTATTGATAATGAGAATAATGAGGACGCGCTTAATAGGGCATACTATGTATTAGCTCTACACTGGGATTATACGAATGAGACTCATGTGAGGCCGCTTGGCGCTGCTGCCCGGTTGCTATACCTAATGTCCAAAGATCGATTTTGGGATGAATGGGACCTATGTGAAGTTGACCAGTTTGGCCCAGCCATCGAGGTGCCGTTTCAAATAAAACATTTAAGTGCTGCCGCAGATGCGCTTAATGTGGAGTTAATAACCCAAGGCAAATTGGATCTTATTCTCCGTAATAAGCACACTGGTGAAATTCGCTGCGTTGATTTTAAAACCACCTCGAAAGCGCGGGATACTTGGGAGGCAGAATACCGGTATTCAGATCAAGGGCCGGTCTATAGTTTTCCGCTAAATGCTATTGAGAATAAACCGATCGGCTCGGAATTAAAGGTGACCTACTATATGCTTTCATTCTCTAAAGTCGAACAAGTTCCCGGCGATCCTAATTCAATGGACCTAACCGTGCAGGCTTCAACATTTAACTATGATGCAGAACTGCTAACTGAAATGTGGGAAGTTAAACACGAAAGAATACAGCGGATACTTAGGTATCTGAAGAATGATAAATGGCCCCGCACCACGCATGGGTGTGTAACTTGGAACTCAACCTGCCGTTACTTTAATGTGTGCCATGTAAGGAATAAGAAGCAGCTAGAGCGCTGGTTTGAATTTGAGAATTGGAAAACTAAAACCCGTGAGTATAAACCCGTTTGGGTATTCGAGGAGACAATCTAATGACACATTACGTGGACAAAAAGACTAATAGAAATGCTGGAACTTGGCGGAGGATAGGTAATACTATAAGTATGCCAACCTTTTTGCAATTCGTTCCGCCGGAAGGTTCATTGCCTGATACAAATGAAACCCACGCTCTTTGGTATTTCATCATGCTTGCGCATAAAAAACTAAGGGACATTGAAAAAGATGTTAATTATGAAGTTGATGGGATCACTGAATTATCTGAATTAGCCGATCAGCAAATGCGTTTACACCTGCATGACGGTTTCCGAAAATTGGCAGACCTAACCGCTGAATACTATCAGGTTACTTTAGACAATCTGTTCGCGACCGAGCTGGTTAAAGGAATGGAACTGCATTGCGCAGATAAGAAAATACTGCTAAAAGAAAAAGTAATGGATTGGATTAGGTCTGGCGGTAACCCAAAGTTTAATCCGGAGCAAGGGAAGTATTGGTTTACAGCAGAGTAGTAGCAATAGTAGCAATAGTAGCAACAGAATACCTAACGGCTTAAAAAGGGAATGACCACAATGACAACCTTAGATCAAATGGACACTAGCACACCGGACCCGGTGCATCTCTTACTAATCGCAAAATCAAAGGTAGGTAAATCAACCTATGTAGCGCAAGCTGCAAAAGATGGTATGACTGTCCTGTATTTAGATGCGGATAACGGGCTGTCTGCAATCCGGCACCACCTAAAAGATAACGTGGCCGCACAGAAACGAGTGCATTACATACCCACAACGCATCCAGCTGCGTTTTTAACCGCGCTCCTATCAGCTCGCAGATACTTTGAATGGAACCTCACCAAAGATGAGAAGTATAGTAAATTCACATCTGCTGATACTGATCAGATCTTAAAAATTGATCCTAACCAACTGTTGCAAAATCACAGGTTCATTCTTGCAGTTGACTCATGGACTTCTTGTGCCGCTGATGCAATGGAGATTGGCGCAGAGTCTCTGCATGTTGACATGGAAAAAGCTGATAAAGCAAATCAATCTATCTACGGAGTTGCCTTCCTTAAGCTTAATCGAATTTTGCAAATTATGCAACCGATGCCATTTCATATCTGCGTTCTAGCGCATGGAACTTACTATGAAAGATACGAAAAACCTATTGGAGTAACCGCAGAGAACATAAAGCAAAAAGATATGCTATTAAAAGAAGTGTTGGAAATTCCAATATCATCGTCACGCCCACACGGTGCAGAGTTGCCAAAGTATTTTAATCATGTGGCTTGGCTTGAGTTGGATAGAGTAGGCCGGGTTAAGATTGACTTCACTAGGTCCTATGATAGAGTGGGAGGTGGCCCCCCTAATAGGGTTGCTCCAGTGGATGAATTAAGTTTTGTGAAGCTGTTGGGCGCAAAAAATTCGGCTGAATTTAATTCAGATAGCCCCAACGCCCTAGGAAGTGACGTAATAAAAACAATACCCGCTTCCGAGTTGCAAGTGAATAAGCAGGCTGACGCATCAGCGGATACTCAAGCATCCGCGCCAGTTAATGTGGCACGCCCTGCTAAGCTAACGATCGGTGGCAAAGCTACCGGCGTATCGCGCCCGCTACTTACGCGATCAAAAAAATAAGTAGCGAACTGACTAACTAACTAAATGAATGACTGAATGACTGAATGACTGAACCCAAAAATGGAGACTAAAATGGCGAAGAAGCAATACCTTAGCTTGGCAGATTTTGCGGCAGATAACTCGGAAGATGTTGCAATCATCATGAGTCGCTTGCCGGCAGCAGGTGTATTCATTTGTCGCGGTGTATCTGTTGAAGCGAAGAAAATTGATCCTAAAACACCGGAACAAGACCCGCTGATTACCATCTCTTTAACTCAAGAAATCTTGGAAGCCGACCCGCTGAATAAAGAACTGGACCCGGAAAGCTTTGTTGGCAGAAACATAACTGAGCGTTACGTTCTTTGGCCCAATAGTATTGAAGAAGCCATTGGCACCCTTCGCGGAAGGTATAAACGGGTGGGTTTGCCGAGTGATGGACCTAACGGTGGCACAGCCTCGCAGCGTGGGTGGCTTGATGGTATGGTTGATTGGCCATATGAGGTTCGTGTATATCATTACATGAATAAAGCTGGTGAGGAACAAGCAAAGTTTGACTGGAAGAAAGCGGATGACTCAGTCTTTGAAGCCTTGGGGCTTCTTAATGATGATGACGATACCGCCGATGAAGCAACCAGCTAAGCTAATCGACTAGTAAAAACGGAGAGGGCAAATCGCTGCCCTTTCCACTAAAGCCCCCCTTCTAAGGAATATCGCCATGCGGCTTTTAAAAGTAATAAACCGCTTTGAGACCCTGCATCCTAAGTATGGGTATACTACTAATGTAATTGGCGAGTGTGAATTACGCAAAGAAAGATGGTCCGTTGCTTACCTATGGCTGCAATGTGCACCAGAAACTGTTCGCTCTTTAAATTTAGAGCATGAGTTAGAAAGCCAATTTAATATAAGCTACATTGGAATGGGGCAACAGCACTGGTTGCTGCCATCGGTTAGTAATGCGTTTGCTGAGCAAGGAATTGAGCAATGTTGGGTAGGCTGGGATTGGCTGGGTAAGCCCCTAATCACAGATAGGATTGACACATTAAAAGCGCACTTAGCTAATGCCTGCCGGGCGTATGAGCATATTTACAGTAAACTGCAATCGGGAGAATAAAATGAAAAGGAAACCAATTCTATACTTCGAGGATGCAATTGGGATCACTTCTCGATATGAGGAGATATTTAAAATACTTAGCCGAGAGCAAGCACAGAATGTTTCATTGTATAAAAGACTGGCTAAGTCGGAATTGCTTATGTGGAAAGGGAATAGAAAACACCCTGGCTACCGGCTAGATAGTAGTTCACTAACCAAACTTTACACAGTTACTTCCGAATTATTAAACATATATAAACCTGAATTAGTGGTAACTTCGGACCCGGCAACCTTGGCTTTCTTAATGCCATACCGTGAAGAAAGCTGGGACTGGGCAACTATTGAAAACCTACGCGGTGGGGTGTATCAATATAAAGGTATCCCATGGATTGTTACCTATCCGATTACCGCTTATTTCACCGATATTCGAGAGCGGGATATTGCAGTAGCGAATGATGGTTTTGATAACCAAGAAGATTTTAATAGCTATCAATCAACTGAAATCGATGAAGCAGATGAAGGGGCTGGTAATGAGGGAAATGAAGGAGATGAGGGAGATGAAGCAGACACAACTGAAATTGAATTTAATGAAATTAAAAAAGAATTCAATGAGAGAGACGACCGACATTTCTACGCCCCTGTCATCACAAAAGTTTCTGTTGGTAAATTCTGCCTTGCGGCCGACTGGCATAAGGCTTTTAGAATCATTAAAAGCCAAAGAAACCGAGCCGAATAGGACTAGGCTGATTTGTGATAAGCCGGAGCGTATTGATTTTGCTGTAGCGCAGTTGGAAAAGGCTGCACTTATTGCTAACGACATCGAAACACATCCATTTAAAAAGAGCTCAAAATCGGCTGCGGTAGATAAATTTGCCATGACAGTTTGCGCCTATGCCTGCGACAGTGGGGATTTTATATTCCCTTTGCAGAATAGTAAATCACCTAGCAGCGGTGCGCCGTATTATATTGAAGAAATTATTAACGCAATTAAACATATCAATAATTTACCAGCGCCGCACGTTGGGCACAATTTTACCTATGATGTTCAATGGTATATTAGATACGGTATGCCAATTAGGAATTGGGGCTACGATACTATGGTAATGTTCTGGTCAATTTGGCCGGACATGCCTAAGTCATTAGGATTTGTGTCATCCATTTTTCTTGATGACCATGAGTATTGGAAGCAAGGTCGAACCGATGATGACTGGCTGGCCTTTTTAAACTACGCTGGCAAGGATGTCTGGGCAACGCTGAGACTGTGTAAAATATTCATTAATTTCTTTACACAAACTAAAGAGGAAGAACCGGGGATCGCTGACTACCGGCGTAATTTCCTGCACGCAATGCTTCGCTGCTATGCGGCAGTTGGGATGAACGCCTACGGTTCCTACATTGATGAAACCGAGATGGCCGCTATTGGGGTTAGCTTGGCCGCCGACGCAGAGAAGGCCCTTGCGCATTTAAAGTATCTAGTGGCTGACCCCAAGTTTAATCCCCGCAGTCCTGCACAAATGAAAGATTTAATTTATAATATCTTAGGGTCATCCCCAAAGAATACTAAAGGCCGACCAGTAAAAGATATTTCCAAGGCAGCTACTGGGCAGGTTGTCCAGCGGTTAGTAAAGCAAGAAGGCTTAGTGCAGAAGCGAGTAATGCAGGCCGTTGAGCAAGCAAACGTTCCGATGAAACAAATATCTAATATTGTTAATATGCCGCAACTTCCAGTGTCTGAAACTCGACGGCGTTTTTACACTTCATTTAATGGAGTTGGAACAATAAGCACTCGGTTTGCATCTAGCGCCAGCGCATTTGGGCATGGAAGCAATGCACAGAACATTAGAAAAAAATACCGCAGAATACTAAGAGCTGACCCCGGATACTTCCTATTAGAGATTGACTTCTCTGGCGCCGACGCAGTATACGTCGCATTTGAAGCCGAGGAAGAAAGGCTTATTTATATTTTTGAAAATAAACTCGACGCCCATGCAATGACTAGTTCACTACTGTTTGATAACTGGACATATGAAGCAATCGTTGAAGGGCATAAAGCTGATCTGCCAGAAATAACCCACCCAATTTACGGAATTAGGCAAGTGGGCAAGAAGGTTGGGCACGGATGCAATTACCTTATGGCAAGTATGACACTACTAATGACAGCCACTGTGCCAACAATTATAGCTGCCGCACAGGCGAATGGATATGCCGAGGCTGGGACCTGGTCATTAAAACGGCTGGCTGAATACTGCGCAGAGTTAGAGCGGCGGTATCGTTCAGGCTATCCGAGGCTACAAAGAAATGCTTGGTATCAGGATATCGCTAGAGAAATTGAAGCGCACGCAAGAGTTAAAACAATCTATGGGTATGCCTATAATTTTCCCGCAGGCCCATTGGATGACGCTAATTTGCGCTTAGCCGCAGCTATTTATGGGCAAGCTTCTACTGCCGGTAGGACAAATGCAGCGCTGTATGAATTGGCTTTTGGGGTTAAGACTAATCATTTCCGAGATGGCAATGTAAGTGACGCGCATGAACCGGCATTACCCATCGCTCACGATACTTTCGGAATACACATAGTGCGACAAACACATGACTCACTTACTTTCCATTGTCGCGCGGATCATCCGCAATTAAGCGAAGGGTTACGCAGAATATTCCATGTAATGCGACGACCATTCCTTTGTAAGGGCCGTGAGTTTGCCCTAGGGATTGATGCCGAGGTATCCCGTAATTGGGCGCATAACACAGAAAAGGTAACTAATGAAATGGAGATTTTGAATTGGGTGCAGGAAAATAAAAACTTTCTGCTCGAAATTTAAGTTAACAAGCTACTAAAGTTTTGCTAACCTTATAGCACTACCCCGCAGCTTAGTTAGAAAGGACTTCAAATGGCTGATAAGAATCAGTGGCTCCCGACCCCGGCGATTACAGGCATCTCAGTTGATATTGTATTCGCTGGAACCAACAAACAAAAGGTGCATCAGTTGATTGATTTAGTGTCAACGGAAGCGCGGAATGTTGGTGAACCCCGCAACCTTTTAGATGGAATGTTCCCATCTACTCGTGACCACTTGGTTGCGGTCCTGACTGCGCTAGAAGCCTCAGTTGTTTAATCCCTTGTAATTAGGTATACTGATTGAGGCATTTCGCTGAGAGGGATTGTATCAACAGTCCCTCTCATTTCTTTCCTTCAAATAGGGGTGGCCGCTATGCCAGTTAATACTAAAGTGAGCAAGGATAGTGCTAGGCAAGAAGATGCCGTAAGAGTAATAAGAGTATTTTGCTTAAATGGCCCAATCGGTGCGGGAAAGACAACCATAGCTGAGAGGATCCTACAGAGTTGGGGACTGGATGATACGCTAAATGTAGCCCTTGTGCAACCGGCTCAAGCGTTTGGCCTATACCTACTAGCTAAACTGCAAACTTGCGCATCACCTATGCTGGGTATTGAGTTACTTGATTACCCTATGTTCAAAAAGACTTACTTCACTGATAAGAAAAAGTTCGGGCGTGAAATACTCATTGACGCTTTGCGGTATTACACCGGAGGAACGCCGAGGGGCTACGCAAACTTTACATTCGTAGCTTGTGAAACAGTAATTAAAAAATATTCTGCCCACAGCAATTTAGTTTTAATTCTTGATAGCATAGGCAGCTCAGAAGAATTCAATGCCTTCACTGAATTAATGGAAGCCGAATATCCAGGGGCGCAAATAGAGCTTATCGGAATTAAAGATCCTTACGGGGAGGATAAGGGTATTAAGCCGGACTCACCAGATCGTGAGGTGCTAGCGCGATCCGTAAGCAATCCAATAAAGCCTTTCTGGGTAGTTGGTAATTCCCAAGAGGGTTACTACTTACTGTCATCTTGGCTTGATGAACTGAAAGAAAATGCAAAGCAAGAAAGCTAACCAATGCCACATGGTGAGGATCAACAAGTCCCCACCTACGAAATGCTTAGTAACGGGGCAGGCTTTCGTTGGTTTGGGGACTCTTGGACAGTAATAGCTAGATGGCTAGAAGCCTATGAAACTTCTGGTGCGCAGGAAGGGCATAAGATTTGGGGAGTAATTAGCTTGCTTTCTGTAGCTACCGCCCACCTAAGGCTAGATGTTTTCACACCAGTTACAGGAGTGAAGCGCATGAATTTAGCTAGCCTATTTTTAGGCGAACAAACTGCACAGACTAGAGCGGTCATTCGCACTGTGCGAGAGGTAGCTGAGCAAGCAAATATTGCGTTCCTACCATCTGATACCGGAGGGAATAGACTGCATTTGATAAAGGCCATGCAGGGCGGGTCGAACGAAAAATCACCTAAAACTAAATCAACTAAAGAGGACCCAGCCACAGAAGTTGCAGCCAATTGGCTATTCGAACATTTAAGGCTGGCAGAGGAAGCGGCTAAACAAAATGCTCCACAAGATCCACTGGAAAAATTTGCACAGTCTGAAAGCACTAAAGAACCAATTGATAAAATCCTGCACCCAAGGGTTTTAATCTCGCATAATCTGCAAGCTTTAGTGCATAGCGCCTACAATGATATGACGCTTTTACTGGCACAGTGCATTGCCGGTGAGAAAATCCATATCCAGACTGATCGTGTCTATAGACTTAATGACTCGGCAATTTCACTAGTTGCTGGCAGCTATTTCCAAGGATTAGTTACACGCGATGGGCAGGTCAATGCGGATTTTCTATCTCAATTACTGCCCATTTATTGTTCTTCCTATGTAACCGAGCAAGGCTGGGAAGCGGACAGAAAAAAGCTAACCGCATTTAGCGAATGGTTCGGGGAGATAAATCACGCGGCGGTTCCGAGGCATCTCTATAAACTCACTGAAGCTGCGCTTAAAGGCTTCGAGCGCCTGCGTAGGTATCAACTTAAAACCCAAGAACTAGCGTTGTCCGGCTATGCAAATAACCGGCCATTAACTTTATTGAAAATTGCAGGGATGCTTTGCTTCGCAAGAAGGTCTGACAAGATTAATCTAAATGATTTAAATCTTGCCCACATGCTCTTGCTTATCAATGAGATCACAATTGAAATATGTTGCATTGCATTACACTCCCAAGGCACAGAGGCACGGGTCTGGTTGACGCTAGTTGAACTAATTGATAAAGTAGGGGATGTGCGCTCTGATGAGGCGATGCGCTATATAATGGACCGGGCGCGCTTAAATGCTAGAGATGCTGCATCGGTTATGGATAGTTTAGCCAGTCGAGATAGAATATCGGTAGATAACGCTACAAACTTTCTAAGCCTGGCGAAAAGCGGCAGTCACATTGGGCTGTCTGCGTTTCATGCCCAATTAGAAATGCAAGCTAATCAGGTAAGTAAACTGCGCGGAGGCAGAGATGGAGGCAGAGATGGATAGAGTAAGTAAAAAAAATAGTATCGGTGAGCCGGTTGAAACTGATCCACCGAATATTGCAAAGCTTCGCAGTTTATGTAATATGCACAGAATGGGAATGTCAGATGAAGCTATTGCAAATGCCATTGGCTGCAATGCCAACACAATACCGCATAATATTTATCTAGCCTTACAGGCAATCTTAGATTACGAGGAAGATCGGAATTATGAAAATCTAAAAAAGCATAAATCACACAAGGCCGCCAGAGAAGCTAGACTGGCCCGGGCCGCCAGAGAAAATAAAGAACCGAGAAACCCAGCAAAGACCGCATTGCGTGAGTGCATTAGATGCCATGACATGTTCGTATCGAATAATGCAGGCAACCGCTTGTGCATCACCTGCGTTCGTAAAGTAAACAATGAGCGGCTCGGGCTTATTTAACTTACTTTATTTACCCCACCCGCCCAATGCTCTAAAAATTCCTGGATATATTATCTTGCCTAAGCACCCTTAATTGAGTGCTTGGGTTATTTAATGCGCGCTGCAATTGGCGGATGTCTCGGGGCGATGCCGTTTCGCGGATTTGAGATTGGATCCACCCGGTGAAGTTTGCCGCGTTGCCGCCAGCCTGTAAGTAGGCATTAAAAACTTCTTGAAATTTTTCCGCAGTCAGCTTATTATTACGCAGTAGTGAGCGGGTCTTTTGCCGAAGCGGGGTTAATCGTAACGCGTCATTTCTAATCGCAGTCTGGTTAGAAAAATATGACTCAGCTTGAACCTGCTGACGGGCGGAACGCACCCCAGTCATGCGAGCAAATGAGTCAACTAAAGATTGACTTTCCGTTACTACTCTACCAGCCGCATCTGTTTCAGTGCCGCCTTCAACTAATTCAGTCCATATGCCGCGCAATGCACGGTTAGGTAAATTACGAGATAAAGACTCGGACATTAAATCAGCGTCTGCCCCGGACACGACTGTATCGCCTATAATTGTGCCGAGCTTACCTAATATCCCTAAGGCTGGGGCAACTCTTAAAGGATCCAACGACGGTGCTCTAATGTTTGTATCACCGCGGGTCCAAAGTGCAATCCCGGTTAATGCTGCAATACCGCCATGCGAAACCGCAGAGCCGGCTTCTGGACCTAACCGTGAATAAATGCGGTCAACTAAAGTGGGGACTTCTTGGCCTTCTGAGTCTCGGGTCCCTACTGTAGAGTCAAATAAACCGGAGAGTGCGTTAAAACCTGCATTAGAACTAACTCCGAATAGCGCAGTTTGAATTGCCATTTGCTCACCCACCCTAGCGAAGTCACCATTCTCCATCCATCGGAATAACTTTTGGTTGTAGGTTCTGGACCACGAAGTGAATAGCCCAAGTAGCGAGCCAAAGGCTGATTGGAAAACTTCCGGACGGTTTACAATAGAGTAATTCGCAATACCCTGGTTAGCTAATTCCCGCGCAAATTGGTGCGCAGAGGCTTCATCGGTGTGCCCAAGTAGTCTAGCAGTCCGCAGACCTACGAAATGGGCATAGGCCCGAGAGAAGTTTTCCGTGCTGTCGGTGGCTACACCTAATAGCCCATCGATCCCACGCTTTTCAAAAAGCCGCCCAACCCTAGTGGTTGCATTACTTGTCCCCTTGCCAAGGAAAACTCGCTCAAAAGAACTGCGGTCTCGAACTTGCGACATTAAAGTAGTGAAATCTAAGATGGATTGAGAAGTGTCCCCGTTTGCCCGCATAATCTCCCAATCTCGGGAAGTGGCTGGGTTAACCATATCACCTAAAGCGCCGGTTAAAATGCGCATAGTATCGGCAATTTTAACTCGCTTACCCGTGCCAAAGTTGCTAATAGATGAGCCACCCGCGCGAACGATAGGGGGCAGCGTCGTGATTAAACCGAATAGGTTCATCCCGGCTTGGTGGATATCAGCATACCGCAGAATTAAAGCCCCGCTTAATGCATTAAGGCTTCTAGTAATCCCGCGAATTTGCGGGGGCTGGCTGATTTGATGTTGCTGTTCAAGGAAATCAGTGAAATTTTTATATGGAGAAAATGGGCCCAACTCATCTGCGATAGACTGATAGGTAGCCCCTTTTCTAAATATTTTATTTACCGTAGCTTCCGGCACACCCATTCTTTGTGTTGCATCTTGAGCAAATCGAATTGCAGCACGAGGGGTAAAGTGCTCCAAGGCTGGCCAAACTGTGTCAATTAGTTGCTGGCCAGTCTCAGTCAATGCTCTAACATTGCGCCCTGAAATAGATGACTCCAATGTAGACAGCGGTATCCCCCTAGCAGTTGCCTCATACTCCTGATAAATTGTGCGGCTTTCTTTACCACGCCCCGAAATAGTTGAAACCACATCATGCCGCAAACGAGCGGTTCTAATTTGCTCATCGAATAGCGCGCGCAGAACACTACGGCCTAACGCTTCGCCCCGATCTTTCGCCCAATCTAATGAGTCTTGGATAGATTGCTGCTGAATTAAGGCAGGTGATAGACCACCTGATTGTCTTACGACCGGAGAAGTTAATCTTGCTGGATCCACCCATCCCATCTCAGCCTCATCGAAAGTATCTAAATACCATTGGGCCTGCTCTTTAGTCCTAATGCGAACTGTGCCGCCTAACTCTTTTTCAATTAATCCCTTCTGCCGATTAAAATCTGTCTGCGTTTCAGCGATGATGCCTTTATTGGGAATGACATTGTTATTTGCATCGAAAGTAAACCCAACAAATTTATCTTTTGTGGGGGCAGGAGGGACATACCAAAGTCGTTGATTTAACGGTTTAATATTCAGCGCGTTTCTGGCCCGATTAGTTTCTTGCAACAATTCGGTAGACATTTTATTAAACCGCAGTTGCCAATCTAACGCGTCGGCGTCAAGTATTAAATCCGCATTAGTGTTGGGGTTTTTTAGTAAAAACGGACGCTCTGCGTCTATAGCTTTTTTCATCTCATCAGCCGTAGTGCCTAAGCGTTTTGCGTTAGACTCAGTAGCTTCTAATATAAACCCGAAATTACTGCCGTCCCCGTTAGCCTTAGCAATAGGTATAGCATCGGATATATTCCATCCGCGGGAATACGTGTGAAAGGTATTAAGTAATTGCCTAGATATTCTAGACCCTGGCCCAGAAAGCTTCTCAGTCACATCAGCCATATGCCGCTTAAATAAATCGCTAACAAAGTTATCTGTCGCCCTAGTCATGCGCTCCGCCGTGCGAATTAAACCAAGCATGGCTGGGTTATCCCTTGCACGAAATTCCTGCGTCCTAGTCTCGCCCGCTATTTGATTAATCGCATTACCCAGCCCTGTCACTTGATCATCAGCGAGCCCGCTAACTCTAGATGCTTGCACAAAATCATCAGTTGCAATAATGCTTTCCGTCAATACTTTAACAAAACTCTGGGCAGTCCCTTTTTGCGGTGCGGTCAAAATCGATAAAGCCGCCAGGCGGTCCTCAATTAATCGCTCTGTAACTGACTCAATTATTCTATCCTGCTGAGAGAAACCGCCGGAGTCTATAATAGCAAACACCGGTGCTCTAGCTGGGTCATCTAAAGCCTCACGAATGTCAAATAAATTACCCAGGAGCGGCGTTGTGGTTTCCTGCTGCTTCGAGAAACCTGCGATTTTCTGAAGGCTTTGTTTAAGTTGCCGCAACTCATTTGTGGTTGAACCCTTGCGAGCTGCATCTAATAAGGATTTTGTAGTTTCACCTAACTCACCACTCACCCGCTCGGAGAATGACGGGGCAGGTAAATTAAAATGAATAAAATCCGCTGCCTCGGCAAGCACCGGGCGGGCTGGGTCAGTCTTAGCCAATTTAGCTAATTCATCCCCTTTCTTTCGCAGGCTGATGGCTTCTAACTCACTAATGTCTTTTATGCTTGACGGCAATGTAATCTTCCCGCCACGGGTTGCATGAAAAATGGCCGCGTCAATTTCAAGCCAATGAAGATTTTCAGGATCGCGCAACTGAAGCGTTTTTCCACGCTTAATTAAATCTTTTGAAACCTCCTTAAACCCATCCACAACCGCTAAACGATCTCGAGTATCTAACTTCTCAATGATCTTAGGCCTTAACCCAGTGCCAGAGAAGGAGACTTGGGAAGGTTTCCCATTGCTAAGAATAACGTTAACTGCACCGCTCTCCCCACCTTCTAGATTGTTTATAATAATTGGGCGCCGCGCAGCAACCTTAATTAAGTCTTCAGCCTCAGAAAGGTTTAACCAAAGCCCCTCAATATTAACAGCGGTTCTTTCTAGCTTACTTTTAAGTGCTTCCGCGGTTACTTCCATTTCTTTAAACTGTGCGGAAAGCGGGTTAGCTTTAGCGATGGTGGCGTTTACATCAGCTAATTTATTGCGCAGCTTTGCCACGGCCTTTTCGCCGTTTTTCGGTATAATAGTTTCCAGGCCATGCAGCGCTAATGGGTCATCGCGCAATCTACTTTCCACCCACAATCTAGTTTGTGGCCCATCAAAACCGGCCTTTTGCAATGATAGTTTTAAATTCTCTCTTTCACCAACACGAGTAGCATCGACTAAAGACGAAAGTCCAGCAGTATTATCCGGCACCTGGACTGTAGCACCTAAAGCATGCCGAGTAATCTTAGGACTTAATCCTGCCCGATTTTCAACCGTTGATTTAGCTAGATTTCTAGACGCAATTGGCAAATTGTTCTCAACGGCTAAGGTAATCCCCACAGTATCCTGTGCCTGTGCTCTGATAGACTTAACAACTGGATCGTTAGCCATTCCTCTTAAGGCCCGCCGCGCCGAAAGCCCACCAATTCCCACCCCTAGCGCAGTTGGCACTACAAGGGAAAAGAAAAGATTTGATGCGATATCTTCCGGATCCCAGATTAAATCATTTGTGTGCATTAAAGTTAAAATAGCCGCTTCTTCCGCAAAGAGCGTTCCAGTCGTCTTAGCAATTTGAAGGCCGGTAAATGCAGCGCCTTCAGCCGATAGGACCCCGCCGAGCATGGCTCCTTTGTGCGCAAGCTCCAAATTCTTCGTTTCAACGGCAGCGCGCGTGGCGGCATTTAAAGCTGCTCCGCGCTGAAAAAGGCTAGAACCGGTTACTGCGCTTGAACGAGTTAACGCATTACCGATAGCTGGTAACACTTTCGCGGATGCGAAATACCCAGTAAGAATGGCCCCGGCAACCCCCGAAGTAATTTCAACTAGCCCCTCATTTGCAGTATAAAAATCATTCAAAGCTTGCCCCACCGGGCCTAACTTCTCAGCCGTTCTAAAGACATCTCCGCGATCTGCAAAGTCAATACCTAGTGTAGCATCAGTAATATCACTTACAGAACTTGCAACGGTATCTAGGAGATCCAATGGGACTGCGGCGGAAAACGCCAAGGTTTTTTCAATGAAGTTTAGCCCGGTCTCCTGCCGTTGGTTTCGTTCCTGCCTTGCCCGTTCGGAGCCAAAGAATTTTTCAGTTAATGACTCACGGCGCTCGGGGGATAATTGAGATGTGCTAGAGCGTGCGAACCTCGAATTGTTTCGATCCGCCATGCTACGAATAACTGGATTATCTTCATTAAAAAGTGTCATACTTACTGCCCTCCAGATTTTGTAAACTCAGCGCCGGTTTGTAAAGTATTCCCCAAGTCTTTAAGAAGCTGGGAGCGTTCGGCAAATTGAGCCGAGTATAGTTTTATTGCACGCTGCATACTAGAGCCAAAGTTTTTAGTGTTAATAGTATTCAGTCGTCTTAAAATCTCAGTGTTTACCTCAGACCTTGGAATGTTTGTCCGCCTAACTTGATTGGCTTCAGCTAGAATTAAGGGCCAGAGGGCTTTTTTATCTTCAGGAGTTAAATCGGACATACTACTTAATAGCAATTCCTGCGTGCGCACAACATCAGTTTGCTCTGTCAAAGCCGCCGCCTTTTCAGCCATTTGAGCCTGCCGCGATTTACTTACTGAAGCCATAGTGGTAGCATAGTCTAACCATTCTTCTCTGGCCACTTCGGCGCTTAATGCCGCTCCAACCGCACTGGAAAAACCTTCTCCGTTGCCGGGTAGCGAATTGGCTAATTGGCCAATAAACTTAACGCCTTCACGCTCTGCCCAGCTGGTCAAGGCATCAGATGTTTCATTACCTAATTGCTCTTGCAGTGCGACTACTGCTAAGAAACCAGCCTCTGATTGGAACGTTTTAAAATCTGGAAAAGCTTCCCGCATAGCTTCCGGCACTTCGCCAGAACTTAAAGCAATCCGGATTTTACCGGGGTCTATATTGAATTGTTCTGAGAGGACAGAGATTGCCCGAGTCTTTGATGCCGCCCGTAATCCTTGCATTTCACCACTAGTTAATTTACCTTGCAATGGGTTACCATTAACCTCGACCTGCTTGCTCTCTGCAAAAGTAGCTACTGCAATCCCGCTGTTCTGCCCGCCTTGAGTAATTGCAATCTCGGCAGCTTGGCGCTTTAAACTTTTCTGTTCCTCATTAGATAACTTTTGAAATGGTGATCCTTCCGTGGCTTCCTTGGTTAACCGCAACCGTTCAGAATTATAGGTATCTTGAATGGCTCGTCTAGTTTCCTCAGGGAATAACCCAACCAATGATTTACCATTAGAAAGCCGGTCGCTGGCGACTTCGGTGACTTGACTGACATTAACTCGGCCAGTAGTAAAAAAGTCAGTTAATAAAGCTTCAGTAGCTTTATCCCCAAAGGCCTCTCGCTTGGCTTGAGTGGCCGCAGCAATTTCAAACTGTTTAGTAGCCTGATCGGTAATAGCTAATGCGGCTAAGGGATCACCACTGTCTAGTGCGGCTTGGGCATTGCCTAGTTGTATCCTAGTGGCAGTAATGGTATTCTGTAAAGGGCTTGATACGCCAAGGCTCCCACTTAAATTGGTCATCTGCTGCGCCGCAGAGGTTAAAGCAGTTTGCGGCTGTGAAGCTAATTGGGCATCGCGGACACTTGCATTAATTTTATTTGCTTGAGCCTGCTGGGCGATCTGTAAATTCTGCTGCACCATTTCGCGAGGAAACTGATTACCGGCATCATCAGTATTATTGTTATTTTGCAAAGCTTCTAACTCAGGTTGCGTCATAGAGCCAAGCACTTTCTTCTGCGCTAGCTCAAGTAACTTAGCGCTAGAGCTGCCTTCAGCTGTTACTAAGTTAGCAAACTGCCTTTCACGCAGGGCAACTTGGCGGTTATTTAAATCAGCTAACGGAATTTGCACCCCATTAACCTCCACTCGATCAGTGCCTTCAATTATTCCGCTATTCAAAGCTGCATCAACCTCTTGTGCAGTTAATGAGCTAACTACAGCCGATACTAATTGCAACTCATTTGCGATTGTGTTAGTTAAAGCCTCCGTCTTTTTCCCAGCCCGGTTTGCCCGCTCTAGTGCGATTTCCTCCTGAACGATAGCAATGTCCTGCTCAGAGCGAGCAATGGTTACAAGATTATTATTATGTGTAATCCCAGTCTCTGCTGCAATTTTTTCAGTTGCCCTGCGCTGTTCTTCAATTGTTAGTAATTTTTGAAAGCCCTTAGCTTTAACATCCAACTGTGCTTGTAGCGCATTTAATTCCGCATCAGTTGTTGCCCCCAGCAATGATAGCGTAGCAGCATCTTCTTGATTTCTTTTAGCCCGTAATTCAGGATTAAATAGCCCTGGCTGCAAAATAGCTTTTAGGCCTAAATTTACTCGGTCACTAAAGCGACCTGAGTCAGTTAATCTCCGGGCTTCTTCCGCAGCATTACGCCGCGCCAAGACCCCATCACGAATAGGGGTGATCTGTGCATTAGCCGATTTAACAATAGCCTCCTTATTCCGCGCTGCTCGTTCCGCGGTGGCTGCTACATCAATTGCTAACTCCGCAGTTGTTGAGATGCTATCTAAATTAGTAGCGTCAAATTGAGTTTGAATATCTGAATTGCGCTTAACACTTTGATTGACCTGCTTTGCAGTATTTACTGCGGCTGCCTGACGCGTTTCAGTAGCATTGATTAGGTTACTTAACCCGTCGAGAGTTGATTGGAAAATGTTATCGGTCATGTGCCAGCTCCCTATTTCCAAGTCTTTGCAAATCTTTGCAGATTTATGGCTTGCTTAAACCACAATTGCCCCAGAAATTACAATCTGTAAGGTATCGGTAACAAAATAATTTAGAAAAACCCGCTGATTGGTTAGTAAGGAAATGGGGAACAACCCTTGCGGATCGAGCCAGCCTGCGGCAAGTGTAATTAATCTGGGCCCAAGCGAGGCTTGAATTGAGTATAGCCCAGATTGAATAACAATATTACTAGGCAATCCCAATGTTCGATCTGCCGTGATAGCTACTTTAAAGTTCCAACCAGTTAGTAAGTCACTTGCAATAATTGGTGTGTCTAGTAATGCCACATACTCATTTGCAGCAAAGGTGGATGTAGTTCCAAAAGTTTTATTAGGTGCTCTACTCCGAAGCTCTGCAACAGTTGCTAACCGCCCATTGAGCAAATCATCTAACCATATGGTGTCGATTTGATACTTAGGATCTGCTGTGGCGCCAAGTGGTTGCCCTATCTCCAATCCCGGCCCAACTGTCAATGCGCGAAGAACGAAAGTATTATCCACTAAGCGCGCTAAGAACCCGCCACCGCTTTCTGGAAAACCTACCTGCGCGCCTAATCCGTCAGTTGCACTTAAAAACTGATTTCGCAATTGGTCAAATGATAGAATACGAATACCACCTGGCGTTACTCCATCACCCAGCCGCAGCTCATTCCTACTAGTGTCTACATAAATTGCGCCTTGGGCAATCACAATAGTATCAAGCGATTGCGTATCCGCTCGGGGAAGTTGCCTAATAGTTGCCATTACTGCGCTCCGCCCAAACCAGCTGAAATGGATGCCAGCCCTTTAAAGAAACCGCCAAGACCTGGGTTATTTTTACTGGTAGCTTTACCGGTTTGCGTCGCATCTTCAGTTAATTTACCGCTCACAGAAGAGCCTCTAGTGCCTTGAATAATTGTGGCCAAAAGTTGATTTAAGTCGCCCGAAGCCTGCCCAATGCCTTGAGTAGCAATTTGTTCGCCAGTAGCACGGGCCGCCGCTCTAGTGCCTGCCAAAGTAGCCGCAGTATTGTTGCGCAGGCGATTGGTAATTAAAGCCGCCTGTGAGGAGCCATTACCTCCGCCTGCTCTGGACAGCACATCATTAACACTGGACTCTAAATTTAAACCGGCCTCAACCGCAGCTTGGTTAGATACATCATTTGCAAACTGCTCAGGATTGAAGCCATTTAAGCTATTCAACCTATTAACCCCGGCGCTCTGCACCGCAGCCCCAGCATCACCGCCAACTGTATTTTGAAATAAGCTTCGAAGGCTTGCTAATAGCTCCGGGGGTAAATCAGTCTGTTCACCCGCCGTGGTTGATTTACTTGCGGCCTTAGAAGATGTTGTAGTTGATGTGGCAAATATCCCTCCCAAGGCTTTACCAATCCCGCTAAAAAGCCCCATTTGTTTCTCCTATTCTACAGTTGTTTACGTTCCTAGGCGCCCTGAAAGATCAAAGGTGAACTCACCTGCGGTAATATGAAAATACTCGTTTACATCCACGGCTTTAATGCGGACCCGGTGCCAAATACCCGGTGATAGTGTAGTATAGTGAATACCCGATACCTGCGCATGAGAGACACTGGGCACGCTCTCGACCGCCATTTGAATTGAAGGGTCAGTGGACCCGTGGAATAGAAAACCGGCTGGATCAAAACCGGACCAATCGGCTATTACACTTACCCTATTAGTAGTATGCGGAAATGGTGTATGACTATCAGACTCCTCAATTGGAGTATTCGGCATACCTGTTAAAAGATCAATTCCCTCATCAATTAAAGCTGTGCCGTTATTCTCATCTAACTGCTCAATCAGATTTTGGCTCCATTCAGGGCGGGCGTGGTTACTTAGAAAGAACCCTTGTAACTCCTGCTCTACATCATAAAACTGTTGTAATAAATCAGGTGCGCGCAAAGGGCCTAAAACCACTTCTGAGTCCAATCCCTCGAAAACACCATGTGCTACTTCCCTACTTGAACCATACGGAATAAACCGATGCGCAATCCCTTTAGTATCTACGTAACCAATTAGACTTCTAACTGGTTCCGTTTTTATCCCAAGTTCAATTATTCCTAGGTGGCTTTGGTTGAACTCGCCCCACTTATCTATAGCAACTGTGAGCACGAAAGTCGTGTTGAAAAAAGTTGACTCATTACGTAACTGTAAAAACAGTAAGTCTGATTCGCGGTCATAATCAAGCCTAATTCGCAAACCAGCATCTTGCACAGTTTTAATAAGCTCTCTGAAAAACTCATTAAATACTGGAGTAGCTGGGGCAGGCTCATTGTTTTCAGCTAGCGTAAAAATACCCTGCCGTGTGCAGATTAAATAGCTATTATCCGGCATCCTAACATATGCCATATCGTTAATCGGTTTATGTGAATGCCTCGAAATATAGTGGCGAAAGACTAAATCGCCCGCAATAAATTCGCCAACCAGTGACCCCGACGTGGTCCAAACAATGTAACCTGATGCGTTTGTGGTTAGCATAAATGGCGCCCCGGAGATCCTTTCTGAAATAATCTGAAATCCAGCACCACCTAATGCTGGAGTAAAATCCTCTGGATTAGCCGGGCCTGACCAAGCAACTGCGGTTGACCCCAATACTACCAAACGGCCATTAGTCTCTACAATAGCCTGCGGCCCAGCAATGCCGGGGTCCACTTGAACAAACCCGGTCACAGTCCTTTTCCATAAACCAATTCCTGGGTGCGCTATGAATAAGGTCGCTCCGACGAATGCCGTAGTCCACCTGCGCCAAATGAAGTCGGTCCTAATCGGGGCGGGGTAAGTAAAAATTCTATTAAATTGCCACTCATTTAATGTAGTGCTTGAAAAAAACCCGGCACTGTCCCTAGTGAATATTAAATCTGCGCCAGACTGCACATTTGCAGCATTGGGTAAAGCGTCCACTGGCACACAACGGTTTACTAAACGCGATGCAAAAAACGATTTAGGCCCTTTCGAGTCAACAATATAATTTCTCCCATGTAAAACAAAGGCTAAATTCTCAGACTGTCGAGCGTCGACTGCTGGAGTTAACCCTTGAATGTTCTGTAAAAGGAAGCGGCGCTTAACCATTTCAAGCCCTTTCGATCAGGTTTCTTTTGACACGATTAACCAACTTTTAATTTGACTTCCGGAAGTAGACCCCGCCGCGAGGTTAATCGTATTGGGCCAAAAATCACCGGACCACAATGCCACCCGCGCTTGGAAACCCCCGCTGGTAACTATTTCAGTATTGGACCCGATCCCATCAACAGTTGAACTACTAGGGATAGCATTATCTCGAACCGCAACATATGCAGCACCAACTGGTCTGGTATAAATAGATGTATCAAAGCTTCCCGCTCCCTTGACGCTAAAGGCTAAATTAACTCCAGCTGTCCTGCGTAAAATAGAGACATTGGTTTGATTTGGATAAACGGCTCCAATATCCAAGGCAGTTGCTATTTTAGTTGATATTCTAATAGCTTTCCCGGTCCCGTCAGGAGCCCCTTCAAAATCAAATCCTTCTTGAAATCTTGTAAGCAATGAAGTAAACCCACTTTGCAGCAATGGCATTGTCGGGGCATCTACTGACTGCACTAGAATAATACAGTCCCCAACTGCAATGAATGAGGTTGGCGCGTTAATAGTTAGACCCAATGCCTGCGAAGGGGCTTGAAAGAAACGTGTTGATAGGAATGGCAGAACCATATTAGCCTCCTTATGGGGTCTCCTTATGGGGTCTCTAGGGCAGTTACTCGCGCCTCCAAATTAGTTACTCGCACATCCAAGTTATCAGTAACTAGCTGAAGCCCCTCCAGCTGCGCGATAAGCAGTCTTAATATATTATCCATCTCCAATAGATCCCGCTGGAGAGCATTTGGGTCTTTTACATTTGAAAGCCTGAAACGGTTTGGCCCGCTATTTAACATTAACTTTCTCCATTACCAGTGGTCGTTCCACACAGTGCCATCATAAGTCCGCATTTTCTTTAAAGTTGAGTCATAATAAGTATCTCCGGGCAATGGGGCAGAAGGTGCGCTGGCAAGAGGTGTAAACCGAACCGCCCGATTTGCGCGAATATTTAAAGTAGGCGCCGCCCCACCGCTGAATAGCACGATGTCTGCAAGCCCCGCAATGTTTAAATTGCCAGTAGCCGGAGATCCAAAGATCATAGAGGTTTGCACGCCATTAGCGTCATCAAAAGTAATTGCCTGGTTACCAGCAAGCATTATGGCGCGGCCCACGTTAAACAAGTTTGGCACTACAACAAGTTCTAGCAGGTCTTTATCCATGACAATTCCTGCATACATCTTAGCGCCTTGAGCGCCTCGAAGCCCAGTGAATTGCAACCCAACATCAATTGGATATGAAATAGCCGTGCCATCGCCCGCGCCGATTTTAACTCCCTTTGTAAAACCGGCGGTTCCAAGATTACTCGGAGTTACACTATTAACGCCATTGTCTCCTGCGAAGTTAAAGCATATAACTTCAACCCCCCAGACAGCCCCCTTATTAACTGTGTTAGCTGCCCTAACCGCTTCAAAGTATGCCCCGCGAGCTTCACCAGTGGCGTCAACCGTAGTTGCCATTCGGCTAACCCCGACAACACCAAACCCGCTTTTACTGACATTATTAGATATGCCAGCTCCGCTTAGCGCAATTGCCCCTTGGCCAGACGCTGAATTAGTTGCCGCGAGGACTGCCTGAGTTTCAATCCATTGCCACCGATTGCCGGTAGGAAAGGTATCAGTCGCCCCATCTCCAGATTGCACCCATGATCCAGTAACCCCATTATCCCCAGCAGTGGCCCCAGCAAAGTCATATGACTCACCGATAAACGCTCGGCCCGGGAAACGGTGGATCGGCCCGACATTCGCACCATTAGAAAAGAAACCAAAATTAGTAGTATCCGAAATAAATCCGCCCTGGTTTGCTTTAATGTTCCCAAGCACTTCTAGTTTTTCAGTTGGGGCATCTGTGCCAATTCCAAGTTTTCCATCATTTGTAAATTGAGCAACTTCACGCCAAGCTGACCAAGCAGTATTTGCAAATGCTCGTGAATACACCTTCCCCTTAAAAGTTATAGGAACGTCGGCAATTAGCAACTGCGAACCCACTAAAGTGTCTCTAAAGTTATTTAATAATACCCCTCCCGATACACCTGCTGGCCCGCCCAAAGAGCCTTCAGGAAAGGCATATCGCCACCAGCCATTGCGAAGTGGCGGGGATGTATTACTAATGTCGCCAACAGTAGACAGCGTCTGCGCCCCTAACCCAAAGGCCCCAACTAATAATCCTTTCCCTGTAGTGCTGTCAGTTAAACTCGCCTGCTTTTGGGCCACACTTAACCAATCGCGGCCAACTATTGGGTCAGTGGCAGTAATATCCCCAGCAGGCCCTGTAGCACCTACATTACCTTGAATGCCCTGAATACCCTGTGGCCCAGCAGGCCCTTGAATAGCTCCAAAGTTTACCCAAGCACCTGCGGACCAAACCCACAATTGCACTAAATCATCAGTCACATACGCATCGCCCTGAACTGCACCGCCGGGTAAATTAGCTGAAGTGGCTACTGTGCCTTTTGGGGTAATCCCAGTCCCGGTTGCTCCAGTAGTGCCTGTGGCCCCTTGAATGCCTTGAATGCCTTGAATGCCTTGTGGCCCAATTGCGCCAGTAGCGCCCTGCGGGATTTCAAAATCTAATGCGCCAGTTGCTGGATTGTAAAAAACTGTAACTGGAAAACCTGGAGGAACCGTTGCAGCAGATGGGTTTAATGAGGCAATGGCATTTTGCGCAGCTAATGCTATCGACGCGCTACTCGCGGCATTTGCTTCACTGACTGCGGCATTAGACTCACTATTACCGGCCGTTACGATTGCGGCATTTGTGGCTGCGGCTGAAATGCTTGCGGCGTCTTTACTTTGAATGGCGGAAGCTGCTGAAATGGCCGCACTGGCAGCACTCCCGGCAGCTTGATCCCTAGCGGCTCCAATATCTCCAACGCCACTAACGACGGTATTAACATTAGAGTCTAATTCTTGTAAATCATTAATGAGGCGAAACCAGTCCTCGCTGCTAATAAGCTTAAAGCGATTTGGGTTATCGATAAAACTTGTCATAGTTAGCTCCCTCTAGTTGCCATCAGGCGCAGCAAATGCACCTAATTATTCCCGGCGGCCCTGCCCTTGCATTATATAATTTCTCAACTCACGAAGATCCTGATGCACCATTTCCATCTGCTTGCTTAATTCACTACGGTCATCATCCCGTAAATCCTTTTGACGGATCTCCTGCTGCTGCATTGTGTGTTGCAGATCTTCCAATCCTTTATGAAATTGGGCAGTCATTTGCTTAACCGCTGCTTCGCTTGTCATTGCGCGCTTAAACGTTTTCCATGCGGCAATAATTAAACCTGAGACAATAGTCCCAATTGCCACGGTTAGCCCGTTATCTTTAATACTCTGAATGAGGGTATCTTTTGCCATTAGATTAAACCGGGAGCGCTTCAGTGTTCATGCCAATACTCCAAGCCAGTATTTTAAACCGGTTTTCTGTAGTCGTAGCCAAGGCATTGCCAAATACTACCCCGCCAACTTCAAATGGGGCCACTTCAGTAATCGAATTATAAAAATTCTGACCGGAAAGCGGTTCAGGATCAATTGGCCGCCAGACTTTTACAATGCTCCTATTACCTTCAACCGTCAAACGAACAGAATACACAGTATTATCAAGATATGACCCAAAAGTTACTCCGGCAAGATCGCGGTTATCCCCATCACGTTTATGGTATAAAGTGTTTAACCGAAAGCCCACTCCAGTTCCATCTAAATCGAGATTTCTTCGCAACGATATGAAAGAGCGCGCGGCAGTTGGCGGGGTTTTTATTAACAATAGTATATCCACAGACTCAGCACCCGATAGCAAGGCCAACTGGCGTTCAATATTCGCAGAAGCCCCGGTATTAGCCGGGCTACTTTGCCAAAGAGAAAGGGCATTACCTGCTGGAGCATCGACATCTGCAACAATCTCCCAGGCAGTAGATGCCGACACGGTAGAGTATTCACTTAACCCGGCATTCCAAAATTCCTGTCGGCGCCAAGCTGTTTTTTGTGAGAGACCTATTGATGTAATTGAGCCTTCCGAGTTTGTAGCTGTAATGCCAACAGCTAAGTTCTTTCCATAGTCAGGAGCAATAGGAGCATCATACGAAAGACTAGGCACTTGACGATCTGATGCTTCTCCTAGGTATCTGGCGTCGAGCCATTTTTGAATATCGGCAAGTTGCTGCGCAGTTGGTGCAGCAGCCATCATTACTAAGCCAAAGAATTTGCTGTCAAAACTGCGTAATGGGTCTGTGGCGTTCCCTATAAGTAATTGATGGGAAGTTGCCGGAACCAAATTTTCATTAGCCACAGCAACAGTAATATTTTGCACACCATTAATATACCCATCTAATGTTAATGCCGCGCGGTTATAGACTATTCCAAGCGAGATGTTAGTATTAAGTGGAACCACTGAGCCACTTATTACTTTCACTCCGCTAGACTGATACGCGGCTGGGCGTAATTGCCGTAATGTTGAATTGAGAATTAGAGAGATCCCCGTTGCAGCAGGAGAAACCCCTAGGATATTTGGAAAATTTCCTGTGCTGTTTGCGTTTACCGCAAGAAATGCTGAAAAGGCTGGGGCCGAAACTGCTGCACTAAATGGGGTTTCCAGCGTTGCGGCAGGACCAGTTTTTTCCAACCATCTTATTCCTACCATATCACGGAATATAAAACTCTCAGTTGCCCCAGACGGTCTAGTCCACACGGTGCCGGAACTAGTATCAATCATTTTTCTGACTAATTGCCCATCAGCTGTAACAGGTATTGTCCCCGCGTCATCTTGAAACATTGACGACAGGTCAGAGACATCTAATGTGATTGCACCCAAGCCTTCTAAAGAAGCCGCTAATACTGCGTTTTGATTAGTTTCAGCCCCAATTAATAAACCGTCTACAGCCGGATCGCCGCGCCACCATCCATCTACAGTTGATACTGGCACGGGTAAACCAGAGAACTCCGCAGCGGTTACTGAAATAATATCGCCAACCACTGGTTGGGTTAAGAATACTGGTGGGGTTATTACTTGAGGTGCTGCTGGAGGATCCAATGGAGGATCTACCGGAATACCGCCACCTAAACTGGGCATAATAGCTTCAATAGCTTTTAACGCTGCCAGCAGTTTATTCCACTCCAGTGAGGAGTCTAAGTTAAATCGCTTCACAGCTAGTTCTGGAGGCTGTAAGGCATTGATATCAGCCTCCAGTGCCTTTACCTCAACTTGCAGTTTCTCCCAATTTAACGCACTTAATGGCGCAAAGAAATTAGAGTCTGACGCAGACGCTTGAATTACATCAACCTGCTTACGCAATTCCCTAAGTCTAACTAAAAGCTTAGCCCAGGTAATAGTTGAAGCTAATTGAAACTGCTCGGTGTCGTTAATGAAATCAGCCATGCTACTTTCCCGTCCTTTACTTCTGATTAATCTGCTGAAGTCCAACGCCCGGCAGAGTGCGTAAGAAATTAGAAATCGAGGGGGCTTGTCTATTTATTAAACTAGTGTCAATTCTAGCTGGGGTAACTGTGTCATTACCTATTTCGGTCCCCGCAATGGCTTTACCAGCACCTGCTAATGCCCCAGTTACCCCTAAAAGCAATCGGTCTAATGTAGCGAGCGGGCCAGTGTCTTGCGGTGCGGCAGGTGTAGTTTCGTCGTTTCCGCGGGTAGACAGGTTAGATAAATTAAACCCATCTGAAAACGGCGAAGTCTCGGTGCCCTCTAACTGATTAGTAGCTTGAATATACTCTTTCGTCCCATCAAGCGTTTTTTTAAATCCTAAGCCGCCGCGCGGATTATTTCTTGTAAACCCCGCCGGACGTGCTAAACCCATTACGGCTTCCGCGGCATCTTCGGGGCTTTTAGCATCTAATAGCCGCTTGCCATTATTGCCTTCGGTCCCCAACTCACCTTTAATCTCAGCAACCAAAGCCTGCGTTTGCGTTCGAATGTCTGTAGGATCTGAACCTTTCTTTGCGGCAAATCTTTCTAAATCCCGCCTACGCGACCCGTTAACTTGAAAGATCCCGAAAGACCCGCCATTAGGATCCTTGGCATTAGCTGCGCTCGGGTCAAAACCGGACTCGGCCTCAATACGCCCCAATAAAGCTGCAATAGCCAGTCTGGGCAGACCCGCTTTTTTAAGCTCTTGCTCCACAATAAATTGATTTTCTACTTTATTAATGCCAGCCATCAGTTAGCCCCCGCTTTACACAATTCCAGCCAAACCGCATTGTGTTCAATGATCTCACTTTTAGTAGGTTCCTCAGTTGTGGTGCGCCAATGAATGGGTTTAAATGATCCTTCGCAAACTACTTTTAATACCTCAGCTTCAATCGAGGCGGAAGGGGTCTTTGGGATCAGTAGGATTTGCTCGCAACCGCTCGCTAGTAGCAAGCCTAGCATTAATGGCGCGCTGCCTAATTTGATCCAACTCTCTTGTGACATCGCCTAATGCCTTTGACGCAGCCACATCCTCTTGCAATCTTCTTTCTCTGGCTTTAAGATAAGCCATTATAAGTTGCAAGAGGATGACGGCGATTTTCAACACTGTCCAATTCCACTATTTATTGCTTTTCTCTTTAAGCACTAGGGCTAACGCGCCCGCAACTGCCATGACTGCTGAAGCAATTTGACTCCAAATGTCACCGCTTAATCCAAACAGCCCAATACTGCCTAGCATTGCTGCAATCCCAGCCCAAGAGGAAGGCTCTTGCGCTGCCTGTAATAGGCGATAGAAGAAAGAATTAACCATTTTTAGTCTCCTCAGTTAAGTTGACTTAAGCTGCACTAAGCTGCACTAAACTGCACTAAACTGCACTAAATCACCCCGCAAGGTTCGCGCTTTCGACGCTGTGATTTCAAAGTGCATTGCGTCTTTACCTATGATTTTACCAATGTTAATAAACCCGGCCCGCTCAAATGCTAGATGGACAGGATCGTATACGGCGCGCGAAAAAGCCGCTCGATGCCAAGGAACATTAAACCCATTATTCTCAGCATACAGGTCAATGGCAATGCCAAACGCATGTTTGGACCAAGAGGCTCCACCAGTTACCCTGCGATGACTGTATACACCTGAAAACTCACGAAGCCCCAGTGCAGTTAATTCTTCCTGCGAATAAGCCGCGTTGATACCCATAAAGACCGAAGTAAATAAACTAGCTAACTTCCGATGCACCCGTATTTGATTAATTTTAATTTGTGGCGCCCATTCTAGGTGCATTTCATAGGGTAGCCTAATTTTGACTAATGAGTTCTCCACGGCTACCCCGGGCGGCCCAAAAATCTCAATGGCCTCTGCGGTAGTTAATAGTTGAAGCTTAGTGCTTATTGGGTTTAAAGCTGCTGCTGCCGCTACTGCGCTTCTCTTAACCCAGTGGTCATAAGCAGTTTGTGAATTAATCCCCCAAATACCATCTATCGGGCCAGGATCAAACCCAAGCAATCTTAAGTGCGATTGAATTGCGTAAGCTTCTTTAGACCTGTTGCCAAAGAAACTCGCATCCACCTTAGGAACTTCCATGCTATTTACACCCCCTCAGAGAAATGAACCATTGCCCGCACATCCTGAAACTCTGACCACGATAACCGCGACTGAATTTCATTATCCAATCTTCGATACAACTTAGCACGGACCCCTTCTTTAAGTGCCTCAGAGTGGCGTTGAAGTAGCCAGTTGGATACTTGGGCAACAGCCACTGGGTCGTCAGGGACGAATATCTGATTTAACGGGTCCCAAACCGCCGGTCCTTGATTATCCACAAAATAAACTAACTGGCGTGGAAACTCGAAATAAGAGATTAACACGGTTTGATCGCTGCTAACGCCGTTCAACGCAATACTGGCCCCAGTGCGATACCAATAGAACCGCTCATTCGGATCAGTATTAAGCTCAAAGGCGTTTGCTGGTGTTCTTTGCACCAAATACCGGCCTAATGTTTTATTATAAATAGTTTCAACTACTTGAAAGTCTGGCGGGTTTGGAATGGGCCAAAGGGCCGGCAGATCGGTAATTAAAAATTCAGCTTCTCTGCGGTTCTCTGGGAAATGGACTAAAGCATTATTACCTTTTTTGAAATGGACATCTCGAATAGTTTGATTTAGATACGAGGCAATAACCGACCTCATGTGCGGCCGATTAAACTCTTGCAGCGCCAACTCATCAACTATTCGAGAAAATGTTGTCATTGCAGTTTGGCCGTTTTAGTGTCGGATGAGTTAGTGGATAATTTTTCTACTGGCTTATCGGAAAGCACCTTATTACGCAAACTCTCTTGCGCAAGGATCCTATCACGGGCTTCGCTGGTTTCTTGCAATCCATCAGCCCCAGAGGCCCCACGAGTTATCTGCACGGGCCGCGTTAGCTTAGCAGCAGCTTCCTCATTTACTTCAACAATATTGACCAGCACTCGGTTAGGCAGCTGGGCAACTAATTGAAGGAACATGGCATTATCTTCTTCAGAGACATGCGCTAAATGGTTTGAAAACTCAAAAGGGCCTATGCGAAACCGGCGCATAGTGAGATTGCGGTATAGCGGCATTTCATTCTCCTTGTTAATTAAAAGAAATGGTGGCGGCAGCAAAACACGCCTTGGGAGGTCACACGGTCTCAAACTGCCGCCACCACTACCAATTGCGCTAAAGACGGTTAAGGGGAGACCTACCCTAACGCAACTGATCTGCGTAGTCAATTAAGTAGTCAATTAAGTAGTCAATTAAGTAGTCAACTCAGCATTAAACAAAGCTTGCTACGGGAGTAGCAATATTCTGCAAAATGCCCATTGTCCGAGTGCCGCCGACCTCAAACCCAAGGTGCGATAGCACAAACCCATCATCTGCGTCAATGCCATTATTCTTGTCATTGTCGCTAGTGAACTCATGGGTTTCAATATCACGCAATTCACGCTTGGCGATAAACTGCGGATGCAGAACCAAAAGATCATTGCGTTGCAAGAAATCAAACATTGGGTGCGTAAGCAATTTCAGCCTACCGTTTAAGCCAACGATCGTTGTGACGATGAAACCAAACGTATCCTTCTCATCGCCCTGCTGAATGTTGTAAGTCGTATCCATGCGGGACATGGTATTAATGTGCTGAAGCACCTGAGAGGAAGTGAAGGCAATCCTTTCATTGGGCGCACCCGCTACGTTGGTAATAAAAATACGACGCAGATAATCAAGCAGATTTGTCATATTCATTTGACCAACGTTAATGCCCACAGTGGCCGCTTCGACTAAACCGCCATATTGCTCAACCTGCTGGTAAACCCCATCCGACAGCCAAACCGTTTGATCCCCGACTTGCCCATAGCCTTTAGCACCAAAGAGAAACGCCTTTTCAATATCCTCAGTGTGATAGGCCATTGCCTGCTGTTTATTTATAGCAAGCTGCGAACCAGTGTGCCAAACAATTGCTTTAGCTGTCCCGGTGATGGACCAGCCATTCTTAAAGATCTGAACGTAGTTAGTTCTCGTCTCTGCCCGCTGGGCAACTGGAACCGGTTTACCTGAACCTTCACCAAATGCCGTCCCAACGTTATGAATGAAATCACCGTTGGTAATGGCTGCACCCGCTGTGCCCGCAAACTCGCGAATGACGGTAATAGTCGCCCCGGCTACATCAGTTACTAACATGCGCTCATTCGTTGCAGTATTCAGAAGAACTGTGTTAGGCACCCAAAGATTGGAGTCATTAACAACAAACGAAGTTACGCCCGCTGCAACCGTGCCAACCGCAGTAGCCGCACCTGAAATATGCGAGTCCTCGGGCCACGAAAACGTAATATCTTTCGCGGGGCGTTTAGGCATACCCGAAGATAGGGCAAGTAAAGGTGCAGTGCCCTGCGGCATATGCAACAATACCCGGCTAGCTAAATCGCCCACCCTATCTCCTACGATATTAGAGTGAGCCGTGAAAATTCCTCGAACCGCCATTATACTTCTCCATCCGATATAGAAATGTTTCTAGGTCCTATTAAGAGTAGCACAGGCGAGGGCAGGGTAAAGAAAAAATAATGAGATTTGGCGTGCTACACGAAGAAAATACTACCTTCTTCTAACTGGCGGGTTTGGGAAAAACCCATCTAACGCATCGCCACCTTTGCGAGTGCTAGAGGTTTCTGTGCGCCCTGATGCCCCATTTCCCGACTGCCCCTTAACGCCTAATTTAGCCAATAGCTTATTAATTTGTTTTGCCCGGCCAACTGGATCATCCACCCCGCGATCCCGCAATTGCTTATCAAGATGCTTAACCATTCCTTGAAATTGCGGGTTCTCGTAGGCAGGTATCTCTCTTTGCAAAATGCGCTCATTACTAGTTTGCTGGGTAAACTGTTGAGTGTTTTTAGTAATTCGCTCATTTACTGTAGTATCAAACTGCTGGAACGCACGTTGCATAACAGGAATGATTGTTTGAATGGCTGAAACTACTGCGTGCTGTTGTAAAGATTGATAGGCCTTTCGCAATTCTCTCGGATCACCTGATTGGAAATCGTCAAAATTAAAGTCATCAGGAAGTCTTAGATTTCTAATTGACTCATGGACCGAGCTTTGTAAAGCCGCTATATCAGGATCCACCACGTCGGAAGCATCGTCACTTTCTATTGCAGGTTTTTTTGTGTTTGGCTTAATAGAGTCATTATCTGCACCATCGGCATCTGAAAAGAACCCAGCTAACATCTCACTAGGATCGATTGATTCATCATCATCGTCGTCTAGCTGTGAATCATTTTCGTCCAGATTTTGCGCGCTGTCAAGCCCGTCATCATCTCTTACATCGCGTGCAGGCGGTTCGCTTTGAATACCACCACGTTGGAAATTAAATGGATTTAGTGCCATAGCCTAGCCCTCCTTTAGGTTCTTACTAGCTGCTTGCTAGTTGGTTACTAGCTGCTTGCTAGTTGGTTGCATCAGACGATTTAAACTCAGGCTCTTCTAATGCCTCACGGGCAAATAGAAGTAAGTCATCTAGACATTTACAGTAGTAGGTAAGTTCTTGAATACCTTTGGCCCAATGGGCAGCATCCTCAGACTGTTTAGTCTGTTCAACTGACCTCATGGCATACAGGGCAATCCTAGATTGAAGCAACACTTTAGCCAGTTTAAAATAATTTTGCATGGCTGGGGCACTTAACAGTCGCTCGACGTCATCCCTAACTACATTCTCAAGCTCAAGCGCTTCTCTTAAAACCACTCTCATTCCTGAGGCTCCTTTATCTATTTAAATGGCTGCGGGCGGTTGCGCGGGCTGTGCCTGCTGTGCCTGCTGCGGGGGCTGTTGCTGAAAGAAATCACCTAACCTAATGTCTAAATTAAGTGCCTCGGAGAAAGCGTTTAGTAATTTCGGTAGATCGGTAATCTGCAATATTTCCTGACTGACTCCAATTAATTGCAGCAATTCCCTAAAGGACGCTGCGGCGCGTTCGGCTGAAAGGGACTTCAACCCGCCACCTAGTAACGTAGAGATCTCCTCCTCCTGCAAGCCTTTAAACCCTTCAGGTTCGCCTCTTAATCGATTACGCACAGCCTGCTTCCTAACAGGTAAAAATAAATTTGCATCAATTACTCTAGTCTGCATCCTAAGCCGCGCCTGCCCACCCGCGAGAACCGCAGATACCTGATCTTTAACTGCCCGGTCAATGCCTGCAACCTGCGAAGGTAATGCTTGGTTTGGAAAGAACTGCTGCACCATATTTAGTGAATTGGTCAGCATCTCAATAACATTGTTGACCGCGGCACTATTAGTATCTTTCCATAAACCCGTGCGAATGTCACGGCCGCTCATTTCGAGCGCAACATAACCTGCCACATCTCCCTGCTTAATCTTAGCCGGATTTAAAATATCCTTATCATAGTATGTTACACCATAAACGCTTTTCCTACTGGCAAGCACCCAAATATTCATTAGAAATGACGAGAACCGCTGAAATCCACGCATATATTCCATTACCGAGCGCTGGGCTTCTCCCATGTCATCATCAGTATATGGTGCAAGATACAAGGGAATAGTTTCATCATCTTCTTCTTGCTCTCCGGGCGGCACAGCTGGGGTTGCAGCAATAACAATCCCCTCAACAATCTCTAACTTCCATAGCTCATAGGCCCGTGCAATGCTGGTATCCCCGTCTCCTTTAACTAACCCAAATTCGCGCGGGTCTAGCCAAATCCACACTGTATGGTTTTCAAAGGCATGGCGCGGGACACCATAAGAAACCCCACTTGATGCAGAACCTAAACCAAATGAACCCCAGTCCATTTGATTGCCATTGCCTGCCACACCCGATCTACTATCTTGGCCATCCATTGAAATGCCAACATGATTAGGCGGGCGCACAAATAGCCGACGAAAGGACGCATCTGTTAAATTATTGGTAAAACCACCGTATGAACTACCTGCTGCCGCTAAAGCTCTTTCTACTCGATCTTGCTGAAAGCCCCGATTTAAAACCCCGGTTACTAAGCTGCGCCTAGTCATTACTTTAAACTCTGCGGCCCACTCAGCCTGCGTTGAAACATCCGCCGGATTATAAACCGCAGAGTCCCATAGGGTATTATACATGTCAATCGCACGAAATCGGTTCTTTGCCATTGCCACTTCAGTGGCATTAAGCCATTCAACATGAAACCCACTTGTATTATACTTAAGTAACCCTCGAACGGCCCGAGCAACTTGGGCATAGTAATCAGTAAACCGAGTATCGCGGTTCATATCCTGCGCTAGTTTCCAAATAGCACTACTTTTATCTGTGCCATCAGGGACAGTAAAGAAATCGCGCGATTGTGGGGCAAATATCTCCGAGAAAAATGCTGAAGTATCGTCTAAACTTGTAGCAAGCAATGGAAGATTAACGGGCAATCCAGCCATTCGCCCAGTGTGCTCCTCGTGCATTTGCCGCTCTGCATCTTCTTGACTTAGTTTCTGCCAAGTAGAAACGGCCCGGTCAATACTAGCAAATCTGCGAAGCCTTAACTCCCTGTCAGCACAGGCATCAGTTACCCTGGGGTATACATAATGTAATAAATCCTGATGTTGCCGCTCCTCTTTATTATTTATCTGGGCAGGGGCAGCGAATTGCGTGAACTTGGGCGGTCTAATTCCGGCCGAAGTTCCAATGGCACCTGCGCTGGCTTCCCCAACTCCGCTATTACCACTATTAGCCATTTAAATCTCCATCAAATTGCTGCGGTTTGCCATTCATTAAGATATGGCAGGGCATTTAAATCTCTGGCATTTAACATGCTACCGATTTGCTGCATCCGGCCCTGCGCTTCTACGAAAGTCCCCATCTTTGACCAAACTAATGGGCCAAAACTACCAGAGTCAACTACATCATCGTGCTTTCCCGACTCAGCACTCCACTCCTCTAGTGCTAGTTTAAATTCAATCTGGGACTCAACAATTTTGTAATTCCCGGTAATACATGAATTGCGGTAGGCATTAATGCGCGCGGCCTTTGCGTTCAATTCACGTTGGCCTGGCAGTGGCAGAAAGGTTAAAACCTCTGGCTGCATCCCGCTCTCCAACATAAATGCTTTAAATAGCGGAAACAGTAGCCTCTGCGCAGCAACCGCTTCAATTACTATAGTCGTAAGACCCCACTTATACACCAAATCCATCATTCTTTCGAATAAAACTCGCTCTTTCCAGCGCCCGTGCTCACAATCTATTAAAACTGGGGTTGGGCTATTTGCGAGTTGGGCGTGAACCGTAATGGCCGACTCATCATTAATACTCTGCACACCAAAAGCCGGGTCAATCGCAATAAAGCCGCACTTAACCTGCTGCGGGTGAGGATCGGGAATTAAGCAATTCGCGGGAATGGCTTCAGCTAATGATACATCCCTAGAGAGGTTCATCATCTCCGACTCCCAGATATGCCCAAGCCCCAATCTTCGATAGCTGCGGTATTCAGCTAATAAAGATTGTAAAGTATACTTACCCTCCCATAATGGCCTTAATCGCCCGTCCGGCTCTCGAACTATTGCACCAAAGCGAGTTGGGTTCCAAGCCGGATCTTCGCACAATCTAGATAATAGAGTGGAGCTTTTAATGATATTTCCAATTAAAATCACAATAGCTTGCGTTGCGGTGGCTTTAATTAATGTCCCAAAGAACCATTCGTCCAATTTCATTTGCTGCTTGCCGTCATCGGCAGTATTTAAATCTTCAATATCGTCCGCAATAATCATATCCGGACGGCGTGAGAAAATATTCAAGCCTCGAATTTGTTTATCTACGCCAACTGCCTTTAAAACAATCTCTTTCTTACGGCCATAGGAAGTTGGGATCTTTAAAATCCAAAGGCCCTCAGTTTCATTCTGTTTAACCTTTTCAGTCTCCCCCCATAAATGGGCCTCTTGCTCACACATTAACCACCTAATTATATCTCTACAGGCGTTTGATGCACTGCTGAATGTAGCTGAGCAGTATAGAATAAATGAGATATTCGGGTCCTCTCTAAATGAGTCTACACAAAACAGTTTCACTATAGTGGTTTTATTGTGCTCGCGCGGAACGGTGAATACCTTTTTAATCGGCCTAGACGATAGATCAAGTAGTTTAACCCTTAACTGCTTAAGCTCTTGCCAAACCGTCTCATGAAAAGGTGGGATTTCTAAAGTTAATTGATCCTGCAAAAAGAAAGCTGCGGTTAGCAAATAGCTATCGCTACGCTTTTTTCGCAGATCGTCAAGTGACATATGATAGTCTTTAGTGCTCATTAGATTGTTGGCTCCGATTGGCCCGCGCCCTCATCTGCTTCAGCGATCTGCCGCAACTCCTCTGGCCGTTCAATGCGTTTAAAATTGAAAGTTTCAAACGCGGCAGGTTGCGGACCGAGACGCTCATTAAGTTGAATATCACTCTGGCCATTCAGACCACTCTGCCCGCTCTGTGCGCTCTGCACATTTTGAATGGCGCTAGCAATACTACTACCTAAACGCAATAGCATAACGCCCTCTCCGCTGGGCAATCTAGCATTAAACCCAAACGTGCCATCGCCATCTACCCCACTAGGCCCGGTGTTCCTTGAATGCTCTCCCCGCCGAGCTGCCATATTCGCGGTCCGCGCAATAGTCAACAAATCGCCAATGCGCGTAACCTTGCCTGATTTAACCTGCTTTGCCAACATCTGCGTAGCCTCTAATTCAAGGTCATCCCAATTAGCCGCCGTCACATCCGCTCTAATGCGTTGCTCCACAACTAACTGCGCCCAAGCGCCTTCCCCATTAGCCTTATTAAAATCATCAACCATTGAGTCCAGCACCGCAACATCGACACCCATTCTATTTGCTAAGGCCGCCCTTGACTCATTAGCCCGCTCACTTTCGAGCAACGCTTGCAATAAAACGCGAGAGACTTGAAATTGCTGCGACATATCGAACCCCACTTTATAGCCTCAAGTCTACGCCATTTCCGCAACGTGTCAATCGAAAACCAATAAAAAATCCGCAAAAAATCTGCGCAGAAATTGTTGGGCAGTTTAAATGAATTTAGTTTAAATGGCAGTAGTTTAAATGACCTTAGTTATTTATTTTTTTATTTTTTATTTTTATTTTTTTATTTTAGGTAAGGGTAAGGGTAAGGGGTGAGGGTGTCTAATAATAGGCCCGCCCCTTTCTTGCCAAAGGGGGTATAGCCCCGCCATTGAATTGAATAGGGTCCCATCTGGCTCTGCTATTGCTGTTGCCCTTTCCTGCTGCCTGTTGCCTGCTGCCTGTTGCCTGTTTGAAATATTGCGGCGACTAGCCGCTCTATACGAAGCGAGCGAAGCGAGCGGAGAAAATTTTTTAGGGCCTATGTGACTTTTTAATCACATAGGCCCATAAGGTGTTGCATTAGGGTATTAGGTGTCGGCGGGCATTAGGTGTCGGCGGGCTGTTTGCATCAATTGGCTGATTTATCTGCCGCAGTTTAAGCCGCCAGTTATGCGTAAGTTTCCAGAAATGCAGATCGGCTAGGGGAAAAGATACACACCCATCTGGATTAAATGAGGGGATTTCACGTTGCGCGGCGTAATCGCGGTATGCCTTTTCTGCCATTAAATAGAGTTCCGGCCAATACTTCGGCGGGACAGAATTATGCGCATATAGTGTAATCCGCATTGCGAATATGTCTGATGGTGATTTGGCATATCGGATAAATATTGCCTCGGGTGCCTCGACAGCCGCTTTAGCTTTCGGTTGGTTGGTCATTGGTTTAGTCCTTTCTATTGCTGTTTAGTAGGAAGTGTAATTTAAGCGTCAGGGCGTCAGGGCGTCAGGGCGTCAGGTGCAGTTAGTTACTTGAGGTCTTTCCGGGTCAGTCCAGCGGCAGTAGCTGCATTAACAAAGCGCCGAAAATAGTCATTAACTACGGGCAACGCCTCGCCCGCATCACAGGCTTCCCACGCGGCAGTCTCATACTCTACCAAAATCAAGCGCATGATCTTTACGTAATTCCAGTAAAGCCGCGTTTCTATGGATCGATAGGCATACTGTGTAATCCGGGCTTCAAGAAATTTTACGGTGTTCCGGGATCTTTCGTAAGTATAAAATCTGTCGTCGATTTGATCGGGCATGGGTTTGGTCCTTTCTATTGCTGTTTGTGGTCTGATCGACAGAGACAAGCCGCCCTGTCGCCCTCTATTATACAGGGGGATTGGCATTTAGGCAATAAAAAACGGGCAGTTTTTGCTGCCCGTTCTCGCGCTTTTAAATCGGCCTATTAGCCAAAACTTGCCTGAAAAGCGGCAAGGGCGGAAAAGTCTTTCGGCTCTACCGTCCGGGTAGCTTCAATGACAGTCGTTTCGCGGTTAGCTGCCCAGTCCTTAATCGCATCGGCGGTATAGGTTTCATAATCTCCGACTTCGCCAACGTTGCCATCGTCATCGGTCGCATCTTGTTCAGCTTGCTGTTGCAGCAGGCTATTCAGCCGATCGATCATCTCATCTTTCGTCAAGGACGGAATGACAAGGTATTCCCAAATCCCGTATTGCTCAAGTTCCGGGGTGTGTTCCTCGGCCCATGCTTTCGAACGCAAGGCTTTGGAAACGGTCTCGATGTTGGTCTTATTGTATTTCGGCAGATGCACAGCAATGTCGGGGTGTTCCTCTGCGATCAATTCACGCACCATCGGCCACAGCTTTTGCAGCAAGTCCATTCCGGGAATACTGCGATTACTAGTCACAAGGTATTCCATCAGATTAATCGGAATAAGCTGCGATGCCGCCGGAATATCCGCCGTGCTTTCAATGCCGCGAAGCGGGTTCCAGCCCATTGCCGCAAATTTCGCTTCAACGGTTTTTTCCAGCCATTGACTGCCAATCTCACCGGCACCTAGAATGTCTTCTGTGGAAAAAAAAGGCACAGCGACGAGGCAAATGTAACTATTCGCCTTGCCATACCGTTTAGCGAGAAAGCCGACAATGCAATGAGTCGCCCCCGAGCTTTTCAGTGCGGCGAATGATCCGCCCGCATAGGCAACAGGGATTGTGGACATTCCTTCGATTTGCAGAGCTTGCACCTTTTTAACCAAGTTTTCGACTTGATCCATTGGAACAACTACACGGTCAGTATCCCCCAAAGCATCAGCAAAAATTCGGCCGATTTTGGTGGTTTTGCCAATGGCAAATGGGGCGGTGGTTGCATTTGCATTTGCATTTGCATTTGCAGCGCCATTAGCTTCAGCTTTATCTTTAGTAGACATTTTCATATTCCCTTAAATAGTCGATCGAGCACGGGATTGTGCCCGTAAAGAAAGTATCGCATTTTTGCGAGGGCATGGCAAGCGGTATTTTTGGCATTTTGCGTATGCACCTTCGCAGATTTGCACCTTCGGGTTTTGGCCTCTTTTGCGCATACTCATCGATTAATACCGGGTTTGCGCCAGAGAATTAAAGATTGGTTGAAGGCGGTTGGTTAAAGGTGGCTGGTTAAAGGTGGTTAGTTAAAAATTGAAGAAATTTCTCCGTGAGGTTAGTGGGCTAAAGAAAAAACATTTTTTTGTTTTGGGGTCGGTCGTCGCGGCCGGTTTAAATAGTCTACTAAACTATCAATTAAAGGAATATCAATTAAAGGAATATCAATTAAATAAATATCAAATATCAAATATCAAATATCAACTATCAATTAAATGAATATCAAATATCAACTACCAATTAAATGAATAGCAGTC
>Ga0210043_1000451_pt1 | contig 43518 bp, 63 predicted proteins | sample CryGeymet201501t_FD_183990 | JGI IMG/M metagenome (GOLD analysis project Ga0210043, IMG submission 183990) | Groundwater microbial communities from Crystal Geyser aquifers in Utah, USA - Crystal Geyser metaG 2015-01t (SPAdes) (version 2) | ecosystem: Environmental > Aquatic > Deep subsurface >... | reverse complement strand
GTCGCACCCCATACCGAGCCCCTGTCAAACGCTTAGGAGTACCTTTTTTATATGCGTAGCGATTGATTTAAGAACACTTGACTGCACAACTGTACGAATCTATATAAATATTAATTAAAGTTCGTTAGAACGCATTAAAATCGAAATCGTTTTTTAATTAATCGAATGATATGATCGAATTGAATCGAATAGATCGTTATTGATATGATTGATTGAGTCGATGTATGCGTTGATTAGTAAGTTAAAAACTCTCTACACTCTGAAACGTAGTGACATCAATAGGTTCAGTGTAAGTTGTAGAGAAAAAGTGTGTTTTGTAGAGAGCTTGTAGAGACTTCAAACGTTGTTGTAGCTTGGTTTTCCTCTCTACTCTCTACTATATATACAAAAATAAAAACATACATACATACTACACATACGCAGGCATGCACGCTCTCGCACTCGCATCATGCGCACTATCTCCAGAAGGTTGTAGATGTAGACGATTTCATTGAAACGTATAGTGTCATTGGGTTTAAAGCGTCTACAAGGCTGTAGAGAGTTGTAGAGAGTATTAAAGTTATTGTTTAAGTAATTGTAGTTAATTATTTGATTTTTATATAATTGTACGTTTTGTTTAAAATATACAAATTCTCTACAAAATAGTAGGTAATATTATTTTTTGGTTATTGTTTGGTTGTTTAATTAATTATATATAACATTGCAGTGTAAATATATAAAAATACAAAATATATGAATAGTTTAGAATTAAATATCAACACAATACTCCATACAAAGGATGGTTCTGTAGTCGGAAATGCAATTATTATTAATAAATATGGAGTAATTTTCACAGTAAAAACAGATTATGGTAACATTTTAAAGGCTTCAGAGGAGGATATTTTAAAAATGTTTAATGTTGCACCTATACATGTCCAGTCTGCTTATAGTGAAACACATAAACATTCGGTTAATGAGGATTTGATTGAGTGCAGGAGTCCTGCGTTATTTAGAAATAGAAGGTTATTATCTGGGCTTACTCAATTGGAACTGTCGAAAAGATTAGGATTGAAAACAAATCTAAATGTTAGTAGGTTTGAGAATGGTTACATTACATCCATTGGTAAACTGACGTATAAAAAGGCGATGTCGATATTCGACCTTTATGAAGATGAAGAGGTGTTGGATTGATAACGTTTTGCGTATATGAGAAGTGGCACTTGTAGAACGTTGAAATTAAGCACGAATGTTTCTGTGCCATTTCTTATATACGCTGTTATGCTCTCGTTGCGGTTATCTATCAGTAAACTTCAATCGGAGCAATGTTTTTTGTTCTTTTTTGTGGGTGGGTAAAAATATTTTACTTTTTTCTTGTGTATCTCATATATATGATATATATTTGTAGAGAATTTAAAACATAGCAAAATGGCAACTACAAAAACAAACGAATTATCAGCTTACACAATAGCTAAAAACTGCTCTGACTTATCAGACGTAAACGCAGGAATGGACGAGCTGAAAGATTACTTTACCGCTTGTGAAAAGGCAGGTAAAAAACCAACTGCAACTGCTTACATCAGATTTGCAAAACTTGGAATTAAAAGAGATAAACTAAACAAAAAGACAAAATGAAACAAGATTTTAAAAAATGGCTTACTCTGCACAAGGGTAAGCCATTAACTCCCGAAATGATAGAAATGATTGCTCAAAAGCATGAGGATGAGATAGGCGATATGCTTTACAATGAAGGTATGTGTCTTGAAAGTATAGATACAGGAAAAAATATCGTTTATGGGAATTGCGAAAAAGATGATATGAATTGGGCTGTTCAAGATATGTGGAAAACCGAGAGAGAATTTAAAACATTGAAAGGAGCAATAAAATTTGCACAATGAAAAAGCTGATTGATATACCCGAAGAAATAGTCAAAGATTTAAAGAAGATGGCTATTGATGCAGATAAAGACTTAAAAAACTTCATTCAAGACCATTTGATTTTACTTGTGCGTGGGGAGAAAAAAGAACAAAAAACTCCCACAAATGTTAAATCGAAGCGGTCACGTAGCAATGGAGCATAACACCACATAAATACCACTTCGCGGATATTTATGTGGTGTTATTCGCCGTTTCAATGGCGGTTTTTTTAACCGATAGCGTGATTAATTAATTTTAATCACGCTTTTTTTTATGTAATTTTGAAGTTATGAAAATAGAAAGCTTAAATATTGAGTTAGATGGTCGTAGAATAATAACCGACATAGATGACTGTATAATCAAAACAACGGAATCAATACAGAAATCAGGATTAAATAAACGTGAATTTTGGTTTAATTCAAATATTTACAATCAGAACAAACTAAGCGTGTTTAATAATGCTGTATTTACAAATTGGGGAAAAGAATTATTATCTATCGTTGAAAATGGAAAGATATTAGATGTCGAATTTTTAACTTCAGCACAAGATAGAATTGATATTATCTCAAACAAAATGAATGTAGATCCGTTTTTAATAAAAGAGGGGTTTTCAGATGAAGAGAAAGTAAAATATCTAAATGAAATAAAAGAGCCGTGTATTTATGTTGATGATAAGTTGTCTGTTATTTTAAATGTTAACAATGATTTTATACAATGTGTTAACTATCCAAAATTAAGCGATAGATTTATTAATGGTAGATTCAGGAGATTCTAACAGTTCTTCCAAATATTAATCAAATGTTTTTTACACAAATGAGCGTTTTCGATCTCGTTATTCTGAATAAAATCGTTCGCTGAATTAAAAAATAAGTATGCGAACTCATGGTTATTTTCGTATTTAAGTGCCGTTAATTTGATTGATTTTTCTGGTTTATTAAGTATTTGATTCAGTAATTCTGATATAGGAGGATAAGCGTTAAATAATAAATTAACACGATTAGAGTTAATATCCTCGTAAAACGTTGTTTCGAAATTAGCGTGATAATATAAATGAACACCACGAGAATCGACCACACCATCCGATTGAATCGACGTGATTGATCCGATGGGATTACTGATTTGATATTTACCGTTTTGGAGTAGTTTCATTATAATTTGAATTTACTAATTATTTCCTCCAGTACATCTACAACAATCGAATTACCTGCCTGTTTGTATAATTGAGAATCTGATATTCCAGCCTGTTTGCATTTCTCAACGTGTTTATCTGGAAACCCCATTAATCTGAAACACTCGAGTGGTGTTAATCTGCGAATACGGTAACCGTCGAATATTCCGTGTTTATCCTGTGCCGTTAATGTAAACGATGGCTCACCGTCCGTTTTAAACATACGACCGTTTTGCCTTTTATTTTGACGGTCTGGCGTGAGTACTGGTACGCAAACTTTTGTTTCATGACCGTGTGATTCTGCACGTAGACATGGAACAACCCCATTTTTAATAATCTTAGGTTCTTTATCTAAATGCCCTCGATGTTCAATCATTATTCCCTGATTGCATTGAGTGTCTAAAGTTTGTGCAACTTCTTTTCCTACGCAACATCTTCGAGTTTCTGAATTTGGCACACTAAAATTTATTGAATCATTTTCTGTTGCCGTTTCGTAACCTGATTTTGTTGCCGATTTAATTTTAATTCCTTCACCTTTATTTGTTAATAGAGTTGGTGAAATACCATTTTCATCAAATACATTTCCATTCATTCCGTTTCCGGATGGATTTGTATTTCCAACTACTTTAATCATATCAAAGTTGTGTTTTTCTGTTAGGCTTCCAGACCCACCGCACCGAATAGTATTTGAATAATCTCCAGGTATTAAATGATCCGTACTAATATCGTTTTTTATAAACTGACTCACCATCTTATCACTCAAAAAATACTTTTCATCAACTTCACTTTCTAAAACGTCTTTGAGTTTTTTAGTCAAATGCATTTCTTTTGGCCAATTGAATTGGTTGCCCTGGTCATCACGTATTCCAATGATAAATACACGCTCACGATTTTGCGGAACTCCGTATTTTTTAGCGTTTAGAACTTTATAGTAAATGTGATACGGAACTGAATTGTCGTAAAGAAACAATACCGGTAAGCCATTTACCGATTTACCGCCTAACATATTAATCCACTCGCTGAATGTTTTCCCGTTGTCGTCGCTTAAAAGTCCTTTTACATTCTCGAAGATGAAAAATCTTGGTTTGTTTTTCTGTATAAATTCGTGAGAATTGAAAAACAAAATTCCGCGTTCATCTTCTTTCCCTTTACGATTTCCCGCAATTGAAAAAGCTTGGCAGGGTGGCGAAAACATTGCAATATCTAATTCTGGAATATCACTTATAGGAGTATCATTAACGTCTTTCACATAAAACTTAGGATGTGTATGATTGGCTAAATAAGAAGTCCTTGCAAACTTATCCCATTCAGCTGCGTAAACACTTTCAACGCTAAAACCCTTTCTTAGTGCTAATCTATTTATAGCGTATTCAAATGCGCCAACACCAGTGAACTGGCTTCCAATTTTAATCGATTTTTTCATAAGTAAGCCCGTTTAATTTTCTTTTACCATCAATATAATATCTTGATATATTTGAAGCATGATGGCCTAGTAATTCAGATAAATATTTAATACTGTGAAATTCTTCACCAGTTTCAATACACCTAACCTTTTTATTCATGCCTGATCCATTTCTATCAATCGCATGTATTTTCGTATGTTCAGATGGGGTTTGGTTTATATTTAGATTATTTTTTAAGCGATAAAATCAAATCCATGTACTCCTGTTTTTTAAGTCCAGACGCTTCATTCATTACTTTGTAAGCATCATTTAAACCTTGATTGTATGATTCTATATGTAATTCAAAGTCAACTTCATTAACAACTGGAGTCTCTGATTTCGGCAACGCTGGAGGTAAATCGAATTCCAATGCTGGAGCTGTCACAGACGGTTCAGTAATTACAGGCTCCTCATATCGTTTTTCTAGAGCCTCCTCCTGAACTTTAACCTCAGTCTCACGTTCATTTAATTCGGTTTCTTTAGCAGCGAGTTTTTCTTGTAATTCTCTAATGGTTTTCGCTTGCTCCTCTAATAATTTAGATTGAGCCTCTTGAGCTTCTTTTTCTTTTCGTTTACGTTCAGTTTCTTCAGTTCCTTTATTGATGTAAGATTGTAAATCTTCATCTGATAAACTAGCTAATGATTCAGCTGTTAACTGGAAAATACCACAAACGAATAAACCTCCAATCGGTTCAAAACCTGAATCAGTTAATCGTTTTGCACGCTCTAAATAAACGCGTTGCGCCTCACGCTCCTCAGCCTCTGTAAAATCCTTTAAAATTGGGTCAAGATGCTCAACTATTTGTTGTGCCGGTTCAGACAATTCACGCTCAAAATCCATAAATTCAGATTTCACGCTGTCGATTTGACGTGTAATATCTAAACGCGAATTTTTTACTGATGAGATGTATTTCTTAGCCGTTTTAAGTCCTTCAGATACTGAATCGAATTCAGCCTTATTACTTATTTTTTTAATTTCAGCATATTTGGTAAATCCCTCATTAGATCCTGCCTTTTTAAGAATTTCCGATTTAAGTGTTTTGATTATTTCCTCTCTATCAGAGAAAATCACGATTTCTGTTGTTTTTTTTGACATTTTGGTTATTTGTTTGATATTAATGATTTAAATTTTTCAACGCCATATGCGTTTGATTTTTCCAGTAATGGTAATAATTCCTCTACTGTTATTTCATCAACTGTTATGTTGTTTGATTCTCTCCAATTTTTAACGCCCATTTCACACGCTCCAGTAATTAACCTGTAATAATTGTCAGTCATTACAGTGTCGTTGTAAATTGGTTCTTTTCTTAGTTTTTCAGATACAATTTTAAAATTCAAATCTGAAATAGCCTTTTTCAATTCAATTCCATGAGCGAAAAAACCATCTTTTTCAGTAATAAAACAATACTTTTTTTGAATTTCATTGTCAACTATTCCATTAAAAATGAATCCAATTTTTATTTTAATTCCTTTAGATGAACGTTTATTTTCTTCAATAAAAGACATACCATCTATTGTTTGAATTTTGAGGTCATGTTTCTTTGTTTTCAAAGAGAATAACGCGTCATTGTAGCGAAACGAATAATTTCCGACTGTTGTCAGTGCGGGGAAATCGCCACCAGTAAACGCGGAATTTGAGCGAAACGAATCATTTCCGACTGTTGTTAGTGCGGGGAAATCGCCACCAGTAAACGCGTCATTGTAGCGAAACGAATAATTTCCGACTGTTGTCAGTGCGGGGAAATCGCCACCAGTAAACGCGTCATTGTAGCTAAACGAATCATTTCCGACTGTTGTCAGTGCGGGGAAATCGCCACCAGTAAACGCGTCATTGTAGCTAAACGAATCATTTCCGACTGTTGTTAGTGCGGGGAAATCGCCACCAGTAAACGCGGAATTTGAGCGAAACGAATAATTTCCGACTGTTGTCAGTGCGGGGAAATCGCCACCAGTAAACGCGTCATTGTAGCTAAACGAATCATTTCCGACTGTTGTCAGTGCGGGGAAATCGCCACCAGTAAACGCGTCATTGTAGCTAAACGAATCATTTCCGACTGTTGTCAGTGCGGGGAAATCGCCACCAGTAAACGCGGAATTTGAGCTAAACGAATCATTTCCGACTGTTGTCAGTGCAGGGAAATCGCCACCAGTAAACGCGTCATTGTAGCTAAACGAATCATTTCCGACTGTTGTCAGTGCGGGGAAATCGCCACCAGTAAACGCGGAATTTGAGCTAAACGAATAATTTCCGACTGTTGTCACAGATGGCGCGTGAATATATTTTGCAGACAAGCTATCAAAATTATCACCTATCTTTTTTAATCGTTTTGGTAATTTAAGAATTCCATTTTTAATGTCTGATTCTTCTATTGAAATCAGAATGCCTTTTTCTATTTTCATATTTCGGTTTTAAATTATTAATACGACAAATATATATAAAATATTCAATATATTACAAAATATTATTTGTTAAAATTTCAATCGGTATCGAAACACCACGTTTTGATGATTGTCCAGTCATGTAGACACGTGGGTTATCCTTTTCTGCATCTGGTAATCTTAGGAACAACGACTCCATCGAATTAACCCATGTTGACTGATGCATTAATCGTTTTAACGGAATATTATTATTAGCTATACAGATACGATTTCCAACCTGTTTAATTCCTATTCTGGATAAATTTCTAGTTATTTCTTTGTGTAAACCGTAATTTCCAGATAATTCAGTAACTCGAATCGCAGGATCAAATTCAATCATTATCATTTCTCCAATCGTGTACGAATTACTAGGGTCAATTCTTACCGACATAGACATTAATTCATCAAACATGAGTAATTCGTCACTTTGATCTTTCAATTCTCTCTCGAGCGTCCAATCATTCGTTTTTACCCAATTACGAGCCGTTTCCTCAGTTACAATATCATCCGAAATCAACGAATACGCTCCAGCGATCAATCCACCTAGTAAATCACCAGTCGAACGGTCAGAAACTTCAATACTTAACGCCTCTTTGAATATTTTCGTGTTATGTATAATCGTTGGGAGCATTTTTATAGTTCTTTGCTGCAGTGATTTTACATAATCTTCTGTAATCACTTCGAAAAACTGTTTTTTGAATTCATCAAACGCCTCACCTCGTTTCGATGGGTCATTTTTCAGACTGAATATTGTGAATCTTCGTTTATCGGCTCTTTGAGTGAAATATACACCAATCGAGGATAACATCGCCATCGTTTTAATTACAAACGTTTTCGCGTACTGGGATTGAGTTCCTTTAATAATACGGGCGCCCTTTTTCGTTGACGCACCACGTAACATCGTTAACGTGTCCTGTAATCGTTCACGATCTCTAGGTGTTTCAGCTTCAGATTCATCGAATATAATCGGGCGCGCATCCGACTGTAGAGATTGACGAATACCGGCAGACGTCGTATCTGAGTTCATCGTTATCGCGATGTCTCCAACGAGTGCCTGAATCAAATTTTCTTGAATCCAAGTTTTACCAGCTCCAGATGTAGATGTTAACCATCCATGAGGTCGATTATCAAGTACACCACAAAATGGAGCAATGACTAACCATCCAGCGAATGTATATGGAGTTGTGTCACGATCCCATGCGAACCATTTAATTAACTCGAGTAATTTTTTTGAATCTTCAATTTTCAATGCTTCGTTCCCTCCGTATTCGATTGTATCGTTGATCTCATACATGTATTTCGAATTATACTCGAATAGCTCCTTTCGGGTACCGTTAACAACCAAATGATCACCAACATGTAAAACAACATCATCAGCATCCTGCCACGCACCACGACCACGTATTTTATCCTCATTAAAAATACCTTTTCGATTACATGCATCTATTAACGCCTGAACTGCAGCATCCATATTTATTTTTGCATTTCCTGAACCTGGGAACTTTGATTCCCACCATTGAACATGTGCGATCGTCATTAAATTTGACTTCGTAAGCGATGAGGCGTTAAAACAAACGGTCATTTTATGTGAGTATGAATAAAACCAGTATGTTAATAGTGATTTATCTGATTTAGAATAACCAAGTACACGAAAATAATTTTCACCTAATGGATCAACGAAATTAGGTTTATCGATTGGTTCTGGAGGCGGTAAAGGTTCTGATTTTTGTTTTTCAGATTTATTTTTTTGTGGTGAAACCTGAGTGTTTTCATCGATGAATTTAATAATAGAATCAGCAGACCAATCCTCATCAGCAACATCCCATTTATCAGGCTTATCAGTTGGAATATTTAGATAACGACCACCAACGATTTTTCCTATCGATGTCATTGCCTTACGCCCTGGATCATCATTATCGGGCCAGTGAATAATATTTCTATCTGAAATGGCTGAAAAATCAGTCTGTTGTATTGCTTCAGCTCCACCAATCCACGAAACAAAAACATATTTACCACGATATTCCGAATTATGTATTTTGGAATTACCGAAATCAGCACATTTTTCACCTTCAACGGTTATTACTGTAGCATCTGGATAAGCGCCGAGAAACTCCATTCCGTACATTGGTCGAGGCGAAGGAAAACCAGCGTAACACCATCCAGTGTTTTCGTTCTGATATTTCACGAAAACGTAAGGTAAAACATCTTTTGAGCCGTCCTCATGAACGAATTTACACGTGTATCCGATTAAATCGTTGTTTAGATTTTTATATGGATAAACGTTTTTCGGCATTCCGAGTTGATTATGAAAAAACGTTGCTTTAATTTCAGGGTCAGAAATTGGTAATATATCGAGTTGATATTTTTTTTGTTTTTCCTGAAACGTTTGAAGTTGATCATCCGGAATAATTAAACGATCGTCACCGTCCAGAATTGCGACTGCCTGTTTAAAATCAACATGTTTTATATTGGAAATAAAATCGATTGCATCACCACCAACACCACATGCGAAACATTTATATTTCTGACGGTTTTCGTTAACGATTAAAGAGGCCTTTTTATCATCGTGAAATGGACATTTTCCAATATGGTTTTTACCCTTTGGTTTAAGTTCTAAAGACTGAGAAACAACATCAATAATATTTATTCGGTTTAAAATTTCGTATTTCATATAGGGTCGTTTTCGGATTTCATTATTGTGGCAATGCCACCGTTGTTGTTCACTTGATTAATAAAATTGATTTGTTCGTCGGATGGTTTACCTCTCGGTGTTTTTACTTCAACGGCTGTGAATATAGCAATTTTTTTTCCAACCATATCCTGAGTTATTTCAGTAGTTTTCCATCCAATCAAATCGGAAGATCCCTTAATCAGTCCAGCATGAAAAATACGAGGTGATTTAATAATCATATCTCCCTGTTCGATGAAGTGCATACCAGATTTAGCGATTCTCACGTATGAATTACCGACGTAAGCCTTACCCGTATTGTTTCTGAACATACGAAAACCACGTTTCGATAGCGACACCATAATTAGTCGCATTAGGTTCGTTTCTTTCATTTGTCGTGTGTGTTGCTTAGTATTTCAAAATGATTATGAGTGTCTTTATAAATGAAATTTCCAAATCTAAAAATACACCCTTCTTGTGCGCTTTGAATAAAGTCACATTCAATTCGGACTATTTTAAATTGAATATCTGGATTAATCTCAACAACTGCAACCCTCCATTTTTCGCCTTTTGTTCCGTCATCCCATCTTACAACATCCCCCTCATAAATATCAATTCCATTTTTATCCTGTAAACCTGTGAATTGACAAACTGTTTCGGGGTGGACTTCGTTATTCGTCTCTGTAAATTGTTCATCGTTTTGGTCATTTCCAATAACCGTCTCAAAATGAATTATTCTAGGGTTTAATTTTGGATGCCAATTTATCAAGTTGCCAATAACCCATTCACCGTTATCTAATCTTTTCGCTTTAAATTTAATTTCTCTTTTCATAATACTCGATTTAATTCTTTTTCGGCTCTAGATTTCAACATGTGTTCAACCCAACCGCGTTTATACCCTTTTTGCTTCGCTATCGCCTCCAACGATTCACGATCACGTGCGTTGTAAACTGCTTGTTTTAATTCTGCCTTTTCCTTTCGTTCTATTTCTTCAGCTAACTGTAATTCACCATCAACAGTTTCGATTTCAGATTGAGGTATTATTTTAACCTCAAATCCACAGGACGGGCAAATACTGAACTTCGTTGACGTGAAATAACATTCAGTGCATGTCGTGATGTTTATATCATCTTCTTGTACTGCTTTCGAACCTCTTTTTTTACGCCCTTCAAGCGACCATTCACGATGTTGTGTTGGCATTCCATGACGCAATGTATTTCCTACATGGTCCAAAATTATACAATTCGATTTACCTTCAATCGTTCTTAGTCCACGTCCTATTTGCTGTAAAAACAAACCTAATGATTGAGTTGGACGTAATAAAATCAAACATCCAACAGCAGGAATATCCGTTCCCTCAGAAATCAAATCACATGAAACTAATCCTGTTACATCTGGACCACCCAAACCGTTAATTAATCGGTCACGTTCTTTATCATCAATCGAGCCGTCAATTGCATAGAACGCAAAGCCATAATCTCTAAATTGTTTAGCAACATCTTTTGCGTGTTGAACGTTTGCTGTGAATACAATTGTAGGTAATCCATAAGCGTGTTTTTTGTAATGTTCAATCGCGTCACCTGTAATTGTTGGCTTATTCATTACCCTTGCAAGATCCTCGCGAACATAATCGGATTTATGACGTTTAACATCGTTTAATTCAGCAACCATTGGAGGTCGATACACAATTGGAGGTACTAAATACCCTAATTCGATTAATTCATAAATTTGTGGTCCAATAACCAATGAATCGTAAATATCACCGAGTCCAATTCCGTCAGAACGTTCAGGTGTTGCCGTAACTCCGATTACTTTGGCATCTGGATATTGGTCGATTATTTTACGCCATTGCCCAGCTGTACTGTGATGACAATTGTGAACTAAAATTCCATTTGCAAAATAATTTAGATTGTCTTCAACGTGGATATTATAGACTGTGTTATTTCCAGGCACCCATTCAGGTCGTTGTCCACTTCCTCGTTTGTAAACCTCAATACAGTCCACCCTAATTCCGATAAAATTTCCGTTTTCCTTCTGTCTAAGAACTTCCATTTCTTCAGCCTGTGAGTCTTTCCATCCACTTCTATTGCTAACTTGATCTGTGGATAGGCGATATCTACCTTGTAGCAGTTCGGGACGCTTTGAAACAAGTGTTTTACAGACTTTAAGGTTATAGCATGTTCCGTTGGTAGATTTAAAGCGTTCGCTAATAATATTTGTTGCCTTGTATTTTGACCATTTCCGCCTCGAGACAGGAAAGTTTTTCCCTGCATTGAATTCTTCATTTTTTCTAATGATTTCTCGTTGAACATAGGGTTTTTTACTTTCATCCTTTCTGAGGCATATTTTCGGTTTGTCTTGGACATTGTCTCTGAACTCAACTGTTTTTGATATGTCTTTACACATTCCTTTGAGCAAAATGATCGACCTTTCCTTGATGCTTCTAAATGCGATTTTCTCGTCTTGTAATAGTTCGATTTCTTTTCGCAAATTAAACATCTCAATTCTGGAAGTGGACTCAGACTTAGATTGTAAAATTCTGCCTTGCATTTTGTATCGCAAAACTTTTTCAGTCTTTTGGGTTTGCTCCTTTCGGTGAATTTTTGGCAATTTTGACAAATATCTTTCATTGTTTATTTCATTAGAAACAAATATAGGCATCATGTTGCAGTTATCACTTGTTTTTTTTATTTCTTTTATAGAAATATACCCTTTTGAAGCAACATAGAAAGGGTGGTTTTCTGTGCATACTATTTCGGTACCGTCCATCATCTTGACTCTATACCAATCTCCAGTATATTCTCTATTGTATATTTTCTCTATTCTCTTTTTTTCAATTTTAGAATAGTCATGATTAAACGATGATATTTCTTCTCCAACAACTAAAGAATCAATTCTTACACCATCTACTAACGTTTCACCTGTAAAACACTCGTCGATTATGATAATATTTGGATTTTCATATTTATGATATCTATTCGCTAACGTTTGAACTGATGCGACTTGAACGTTTGAGTGGTAATTAGGTGTAAATTTTGGTGAAATGATACCGTGTTTTACTCCAAATGAGTTTAATGTTTTAGATGCCTGATTAATTAATTCCTTGCGGTGTGCTATAATCCATACGATTGAATTTCGTTGCATAGCGAGTTGAGTGATGTAGGTGAAACAAACAGTTTTACCGCCACCAGTTGGTAGAACACCAAGAACCGAACGATTATTAATTAATTCGTTGCGTGTATTGTTGATAAATACAGATTGATAATCTCTCGGTGTTATCATTTCAGGTAATGTTTTAAGAATTGCTCAGGTGTGAATTTGACGAATTTAACACGACCTTCTAAATATTTTATTTCTGGATTTGAATTCTCATATTTTAATCCATCTGAAATGTTAGCGCATGTTATAAATTTTCTAAAATCAGGAATTTTACCAAATAGTTTAATAAATTCAACATCCGTAAATTCGTGCATATTTGCATACGGAACTATCACCCGTTTAATTTTACAGTTTTTCATATTTCGGTTAAAAAATCCCCTCTAAATTAATAGAGGGGCGGTGTTAATGTTAAAATGGTGGATCTAGCGGTGCGTTGTTCGCTGGAGGTGCTGGAGTGTTTGACGGTGCTGGAGTGTTATTCACCACTGGAGCGTTTACTGGCGGTGCTGATTGTGCTGGTTGTTCTGCAACTCCAAAACAATCCAATCCGATAAAATTCATCGTTTTACCTTCTGGATTTGTCCAATTACGACCTGAGAGGTTGCATTTTAACGATAAAACAGCGTTCTGTTTAAGGTGTTGATTAACCTTATCATAGTTTTGTGAACGAACTTGGACCTTATAGGTTTGAGGGTACTGACTGTTTACCTCAGTACATTCCAATTCAATGTGTCGGTATTCACCTTTAACGATTTCTGGTGACCATGTATTAATGTTCACGTTTAATGTAATTAGAGCCATTATTTATTTGTTTTTATTTGTTAGTTCCGTTGACAGGATTCGAACCTGCAAATTGTAATTACTTTATTTCTGGGCGTATCTCTACATTCAACGCCATTACATACTACCCTGCCGAGAGCGTGTTTACCAGTTTCACCACAACGGAATTTATTAAGTGTTTGATTTATATTTAAAGAACATTCCTACTGAAATAAATAAAATATATAACCACCAAAATTTAAAAAATATCTGCATTCTGGTTAGTTCTGGATGAATAAAATTGTATATAATAGGTATACTTATCGCTCCTATTATCACTACAATTATAATAATATTCATTATATTTTTCATACCGTTTCGATTTTCTCAAGTTCCTCTAATAATCTCGCATAATCTGAGAATACGGCAGGTTCTTGACGTTTCCAATTTGCAACACGTTCATATTTAACGCCCGCACGTTTGGTTAATTCACGTACAGAAATATTTTTTTCTTTGCACTTCGCTTGCAAATTCTGATAAACTGATTGTTTCATATATTAATTTTTCTGTAAATATAGTTATTATTTTGTAATACATAGAAAATTTTACATATATTTGAAAAAAAATAAAAACCGAAATATGAGTAAGGAATCAAAAGGAATAGATATCTCCGAAAGTTTACATAATCAAATAATAAAGGATTTCAACAATACCATGGCAATAAAGCGTGGTATAAAAATCAATGAATTTCCAACACCTGAAACTGAAACGTTTCATTTTTTAGTTCGTCAAATAGCAGAATTAAAACATGAGTTATTGATGGTTAAGAATTTAATATCAAAACAAACGAAAAACGATAAACCTAAATAATTATGATAGCAGTATTCGCACCAACAAACAGTTTTAGAAGAGGTCAGTTGAGGCCTGAAAAAATGTTCAAAATAATAAGAGACGTCCAAAGTATTAGAGGTGTTTACTTTACTGGAATTATCGTAATGCCAGGGTGGTACCACGAGTCAGTTGGTAGACAGGATGCCTATTCAGAGTTAGAAATTAGACAGCCTGAATTATTCAAAAAACAATAACCGAAATGAAATTATCCTCAAAACAAAACGAATTTATAGAGCTTGTAAAATCTGGTCAAAATATATTTCTGACTGGTAAGGCTGGAACTGGAAAATCGTTTATCGTTAGTCATGCGATATCTGAATTGAAAAAACGAGGTAAACGAATCGTTGCAATTGCGCCAACAGGAATGGCGGCGAATCACATTAATGGACAAACTATTCATTCTATGTTTTCACTTTTTCCTTATGGAGTTTTAGATTTTTCTACCTGTAACTTTATGAAAAAAGAAAAACGGAGACTACTCGACGAAGTGACCACAATTTTCATTGATGAAGTATCGATGTTACGCCCTGACGTTTTAGACGCTATGAATTGGACGCTTTTAAAGAATAATTGCAAACCGTTATCGACTAAGCAAATTATATTTATAGGCGACATGAAACAATTACCCGTTGTGCTAGATGATAATTCAAAGGCTGTGATGTTTCAGAAAGGATATAAAGGGATTACATTCATGGACTCATTCATCTACTCGGAAATCAATCCTTTAGTAATTGAATTAGATGAGGTGTTAAGGCAGAAAAATGAGGAGTTTGTATCGAATTTAAATATAATTCGTGACGGTGGTAAAAGTGAATATTTTAAACAGTTTGTGTCGAATGATCCGTCTGGAATAATTCTAGCTCCTCATAATTCAACGGCTATGAAGTACAATGAAGATGGATTATCAAAAATATATTCTAAACTTCTTATTTTTGACGCTAAAGTAACAGGAAATATAAACGCTGAAGATTTTAACCTTGAAAGTAAATTAAGAGTAAAGCACGGCGCAAAAATAATGCACCTAATTAATTCAACGAATAATCCATTAAGAAATGGAACGATAGGAGAATTTATATCAAATAAAAATGGATATTTCATAAAAGTAAAAGGCGTTGAATATCTACTAGAAAAAAAGGAGTTCGATAAAAAGGAGTATGTTTTTAATTATGAAAAACAAGAACTTGAATTAAACACTATCGGATCAATAGAGCAGTATCCGATTAGATTAGCGTATGCAATGAGTATTCACAAAAGCCAAGGAATGACATTCGATGAGGTGACCGTTGATTTAACGCGCCCATGTTTCCAAAAAGGGCAAATGTATGTAGCGTTATCGAGAGTTGTATCACCTGAAGGACTTAAAATCATAATAAAATGAAAAGAAAATTCAAAAGAGACCAAGACAAACATGCATCACGTTATATTTTAGGAGCGTTTATTTTACTCGTATTTGTAATTTATAAGTTATGGAGTTAGACTATCATAAGGATATTTCCAGCATTTCAAAATCTGGATTAGACCTCGTTCACAAAGCGCCTATATTTTATAAGCATTTCAGACTCGATGCCAAAGATTTCACATCTACAAAACCGTTAATTATAGGTCAAGCGTCACACATGTATTTACTCGAAAAGGATGATTTCTTTTTAAATTATTCCGTTTCGGACAGAAAAACATCTGAAGGAAATATAAATATGGAAGATTTTAAACACATGGAAAATCAGTCTAAAATAATACATTCGATTCCTGAATTTGCGAGTATTTTTAAGAATGGAATTACTGAAAAAACATACAAATCAAGAGATTTAGAAACGGGCGCTGCGATAAAATGTAGAGTTGATTTAATTGACGAGTCGAGAGGCATTATCATTGACCCTAAATTCGTAGAGGACGCGTCTCCTAGAGGTTTTAAACATTCAGCGTATAAATATCGTTATCACGTTCAAGACGTGTTCTATAAGCGTATTTTACAGCAAAATGGAATAAAAATAAATCACTTCATATTCCTAGCGATTGAAAAAAAACCACCGTATGCGTATGGATTGTATGTTATCAATGAAGAAATGCACCAGTATGCAGAATTGGAAATAAACGAGGATTTATCAGTTTACGTTGAATGTATGCGTACAGGCGTTTGGAATAGTTACACGAGTAAGGTTATGGAGTTGTAACACCAAAATTAAAAACGTGCGTTAGCATGTATTTAATTGACTGTTACGCTCCGTTTTAAAAATTAACATATTTTAACATTTAATATATAAAATAATCTATATATTTGTAAGGTAAATAATAACCGAAATAATGACAAAAAAAGAATTTACAGAAGAAATTTCCGAACGTGATAGATTTGGAATCTGGAGAATAGCAGCTAAACAGGCTTTAGAATCAAATCAAATTGATTTATATATTGAGCATTGGACTGACCAATACAATGATGTTAACAGCCGTCCTACCGTTGAACGTATTTTAGGTTAATCATTAACTAACGTATTAAAATCATTCATATCATGACCACAACCGAACAAAAAGCGAAATTATTAGATGAGTTCATTACAGAAATTCAAGAAATGAGAACGTCTGATAAGTACATGTACGAAATTAATTTATCAGCTAAAAATGATAAATTAATCAAAGATTACAACTCAATTAATCCAGCCTCATTAAACCCGTATATTTATGAAGTTTTCCGCGGTAGATTATTGAATTGGTTAATTGAAAACATTGAGTCTAACGCACCTAAATTATCAGACTGCCCTCACGTATCATATTTAGCAAATCAACGTGGATTAGGCATGAAGTCGCTATCAGATTATCAGAACGTAATGAGTAAGTATGGTTATCCTAAAAAAAGACAGATGTTTTCTGGAAATGTAGGTCAATATCCAACAATAAGACGTAAATAATTAACCATGACAGATAAAAAAATAAACGACGCATTTAACAGCTTTGGAGTTAAAAAACCAGAGATTGAAAACGAATATACACCATTGGATCAACCGTCGAAATATGAGTATGCTTTAATTATGATAATATTCTGTTTGATACTGCTTGGATTATTAGCGTTCAGTATATCGAATGTGAGTAATGACAGTAAGGCTGAGGAATTAAGACGAAGTGAAATGTATAAATATATAGGAGATGAAAAAAGTATTTAGATTTATAGGGGTGGCCGTCTGTGATTGGTTGCTTGATAGATGGGATGATTACAAAGTTAATTTTAATAGAAACGGATTTTAAACGACGATAATAATTGACATTATGGCAGAAGAAATAAACCCAAAAACAGAACTTAACAATCTACAGTTAGAACTATTGAAAACTATAACTAGGTGTTCAATTTACCCTTTTGAAACTGTTAAATATGTTTATTCAAAAACAAACAGCTATGACAAAACAATTGAGGTTTTAAAATGTGCTCTACAATTGAGTGTTCCTGTAGGTGATGTTATGCAAATTCTAAAAATTAAACAATTATAATAATTATAAAACATGATAACACCACCAAAAACCGAAATGATTGGAACTGTAAAACGCAAAATACAGCACCAACAACTTTTGAATTTTCCAGAAGATATTAATCCTCTGAAATTAAAAATTTACGCATACGATTTGGGTAACAAATGCAAGTCGTTAACCGTTGCCAATTTTGAATGCATTACATTTGTCGACTGGTATAATTGCCAAATGACAAAACGTAAATTCATTAAGGCGCTAGGATTGTTGAATGGTAAAACTACAGTCTTGTGGCTGAGCAAATGATTATTAAGGAATATGCCGATAAGGAGAAAATTAGTATTGATAAAATTTACAGAATTAGAGATAAATTTTTTGTTCATCATATTCCGATTTATTTAATATCAAAGCAATTACACCTCCATAATACTAAAACATCACGTATAATTAGTTGGTTTATGGCTCAAATGGCACATGAGAATAGGCAGATAAATCAACTTAGAGAACCAAAACAGTATTGGAAAACAGAATCAGAAATGATTATACCGGATTACGATAAACTAACAATTGAAGATTTAACAGGAGACGAAAAAATAATTTATGAAAAACTTAATTAAGCGAGCAAACGATTTAAAATTCCAAATCGAACTCTGGAAACGATCAACAATAAATTACGGAGATCCTTTCGGTAAATACCACAGGCGAATTAATTATTATACAGCCCAATATCAAACGGCATTAAAACGAATCAAATGAAAACAATCATTCACATAATATTACCAACAATATCACTCATCGGATTAATACTATCTTTGATGTTCGTTATTTTTTCAGATGAAACATTGATATCATTTATTCTATTTTTTGTGTTTCTTTTCACGCTAATTTTTAGCACATTTTCTAACTTCAAAAATATTTCAAAATGAGTAATTTACAACTTCATGCGCAATACTTCAATAGTCCATCTGTAATTGCAAAATTCTCTGGACTACTGGGTGAAAATCGCTCTAAACAATTTGCAACCTCAATTTTACAGGTAACATCGCAAAATAATCTACTGATTAACGCATCCACTGAATCAATTTATCAGTCTGCTTTAGTTGCTGCGATGCTCGATTTGCCTATATTAACTTCGATAGGTCATGCATACATTGTACCATATAAAGGAAAGGCGCAATTCCAAATAGGATGGAAAGGACTCGTTCAATTAGCACTTAGATCAGGACAGTACAAAAAAATAAACGTTATCAAAGTTTATTCAAGTCAGTTTGAATCATTCAACACATTAACTGAGGAATTAAAAGCTGATTTCTCAAAGCCTGAAACTGGAGATGTTGTTGGATACGTTGCGTATTTCATTTTAAATGGTGGATTTGAGAAAACATTATACTGGAGTAAAGACAAAGTGAAAACACACGGTTTAACGTATTCTCAGACCTTTAAAAAAGGCGTTGGAAATTGGGTTACAGATTTTGATTCCCAGGCATTGAAAACGGTACTTAAACAAATATTATCGAAATGGGGACCATTGTCACTAGAAATGCAGACGGCCATAAATGCAGACCAGGCAGTTATAATTAATGCAGAAAACAATGAATTCGATTATCCGGATAATGAAACTGAAGATATTTCAGCTGAGATATTAGGTGACGATAATGAGGTATTGGATTGATTATAACGCCCGTGTAAACGCCCGTGTAAACGTCCGCATAGTGGCGTTTACACAACGTTATAATTATTAATTTACGGATAACTGTTGGAATTGGTAGACAAGCTCTCGGCAGGGATGTTAGTAGGTGGCGTGTAATAAAGATAAGCGACCAAGAAATAAAATAATCTACATTTACGGGTTCGAATCCCGTGTTATCCACTAAAAAAAAAACGAAAATGAAATCAGACGTGTATATTCTATGGAGCAACGGAAAAATAAGCGTTTACCAGTTCGATAATTCAGGAGCTAATTTAAAATACAGATGGAAAAAATACTGTGAATCCATAACCGCTAAATCTGGACTGGTTTTGGATCCGCAAAATGAAGCCGATTCCATACTGATTAAAAACTCAAAAACCGCTACGAATTAACGTAGTGGTTTTTAACTAAAATTAAACTAACCTAACCGAAAATTACATTATGAAAGTGCTAAAATACTATTTATAAGTTAAATTATCAAACGTTTGACCATTAGATGATACAGAAAAACCCGCTAAAATAAATTAACGGGTTTTAATTTGCACTAATAAATCCAGTTTATTAAGGCTTTGGCTCGATGAAAATACTATTTAATTGCGAACATCAACACAATAACAGCGATAAATCCACTAATACCACCAATTGCAATACGTCGGTTTCTTTTGACTTTTTTATCTAGTTTGGTAGTATTTAACATTTCAGCGGTTAAACTGTCTGAAATCGCTTGTTTTTGCGTTGAAATCAAATTGTACTGTTCGTTACAGTTGTTTAATTCTACCTTAGTAGTTAGAAATACCTTTACTTGAGATTTTGTAAAGCAAAAAGTACTGTCATTTTGAGCCAAAGTTGTAAAGCTCAATAAGCAAACTATCAATATCTTGTTTAGTTTCTGCATTTCCTATTCGTTTAATTTGTTGTATGTGTTTTTCTGTTATCTCTGGGAGTTCCTGCTTTGGACATTCGTGACCGTTCCAAATAACCGCCATTATTATAATGGTGGAAATGAAAATAACGTTTCCAATTATAGACCAGAATCCCCAGTTTTTAAATAGTAGTTTCATTTGAACGGAATGTATTTAGTTTTACCTCCAATTTTAATCGCTTTCAATACTTGGTTTCTTTGTTTAGTTTTAAAACGATCATAAGAAACATGAACCCATTGTGGTTGATCGTCGTTTCCGAACTCCCATATTAACTGATCAAAGTTTAAATTATCCTTTATGAAATGAAACTCTTCAGCGTTTATTTTTATGTCAATTGCTTGTCCTTTACAATGCTGAGAACTTGAAGCACCTCCAATGGCTTTATTTAATTGTAAACCACGAAAACCTGAACTGATGAAAATTGCAGAACCACGAAATTTTCTTAATGGTTCAAATATCTTTTCACAAAGTTCTTTTGCGCTCTCTAATTGTTCAGCGTTCATGCTTTGATCATACCCCTTTCTTGTTGCCGTTTCCGAATGTTCAAATTCTGACAAACTTACGTGTTCTGATAGTTTCATTCTGATTTATTTTTTATTTTATCAATTACCGTTAATCCTAGAGTTCCACCACCCAAACCAAGGAAGCCATAAAAAACCATAATCGCATACTGATTTATTTCACGGTCTAAAAAGTAATCTGAAACAACAATATACGCTCCAGTGATAACAGCGATAGCCATTGAAATAAAAGCCGTTAACGACTTTCTACTCCATTTATTATCTGGACCTTTTAAAGTATCGTCAATTAACTTCTGAACGTTCATGAATTTTTTATTTTAATTTCTTCAGGCAATACACAAACCGACTTAACTCTAAATATCGATACCGGTGTTGTCTCATTAAATGATATAGGTCTTATATTCTCCTTTATCCTATCTTCAAAACAATCATATAATATACCCTGAATTTCTTTAATATCTTGCTTCTGTTCAGAAAGCTGTCCATTCATCCATACAAAAACTATAACTGCTACTGCAAGTAATCCATAGTCTTTTATTGCTTTGATTGTTTCTATTGTTGTCATTCTATATTTTAATTTCAAAATTAATAATTATTCCAATACAATCTGAATGTTTCCATTAATAACCGTATCAGTCGACGTTAAAAAATCAGCAAAAACATCATCATTAGATTCAGCAAGCGTGATTATTAATTCTTGCTGTCCTAACATCATCTGATTCGCGTTATAATCTTCTGGAGTAGAAAATAAACCATTCGTTACCTGAATATTCTGAATTAAATTATCTGGAACCATGGAGTACGATGATCGCTTTGAGAAAATATTATTAACCTGTCCGATCATTTTTAGTAAATCTGTTTTCGATTTTAATGAGTTTGCATTACCTTGAGCATTACATTTTGAATATCCAATAACAGAAACAACACATTCATTAACCGTAGTATTGGAATCTCTACGTATCTCATCAACTGATTTTAATAAAACATTCAATGCAGGCACATTGTTTTCATCCATTGTGGGATAATATTCACGGTAAATATTTACTGCGAATCCAGGATCTAAATTCGCTGATAAAATATTAACAACATAAGTCGTTAATAATTCAAAATTTCGTGTTCCGTTTAACGTCATGGCATCACTGTTATTTTGTTATTGTTTTTTAACTGAAGTTCACATACGATTATACCTAAAGTTTCATCAGGCGTAACGTGAGCAACGCTATAAACACGAGTGGCGATTTCATCAGTAACCGTAATCATTGCACCAGCGCCATTCGTTAATTGAATAACACCACCATCGTTGACAAATGGAACGTTATTTCGTTTAAGCTCTCTAGCGTGAAATGTCATTGTTGCATTAATGGCTGAAACTCTCATTCCAACCTCGTTAAATTTGGTATTGTGACGAATATAACTACCAAATAAAACGTAATCAACATCCATAAAATTTAACGTACATTCAGTTTTCCAATGATCATACTTAGACAAAACATTGTCTGCCATTTCGATTGATTTCTCAAGTAATCTACTCATGATGTAAATTTAATAAAAAAAACCTCCCAAATTTAATTGAGAGGTTTTTAAATTTATTGAGTTCAGATTACAGAACTTCTTCTTCTTCTTCGTTTAACGAATCTTCAATGAATTTGATTTTATCGGCTTTAACCGTACAATCTTCTGGAAATTCAACTCCTAACTCCTCAGCTTTCGCATCAATAGTCTTGTGATTTGATTTCCATGACTTCTCATAATCATCTTCGATATCGTCTTTAACCTCGCTGATCCAACCCATTTTTACAAACTTAGCAGCTGAAGATTCATCGATGCTTTTTCCATCGATGATATCCCCAACTTTTAAATCTTTCTCATTCGCTATACCACTCCCGGTTAACGTATGAACTTCTACTTTATAATTCGGCATAATAAATTGTTTTTTAAGCTACGTTAGTCGCTTTAAGTGTATAAATCTCATTCAACTCCTGTGGAATTGCAATGAAGTTCTCAGCTAAGTGATACTCATGCGCTTGAGCTTTGTAATCCATAACCTCCCACTGAGTTTTACCTCTAAACGAACCAACATTCATAGTTCCAGGAATCGTTTTAATCGTTCCTTTAACCATTGTAAGGTTGTTTTGTGATGGAATTATAATTGCGTTGTTTTTATCAACTAACGCAACATCCGTACCAGCAGCATTCGTATATTTTCCATCATATCCCCAAACTCGAATTGTTTGACCTGAATTAGTGATAAACTCACCGATGTAATTACCTCCTGAGGCCTCCGCTTGCATTGGTGCAATCTTACCAATTTCAACACGTCTATTGTTTAACGCTGCTAGAACTTTATCATTCGCTAAGAATCCAGCAACAGCTGATTCACCAAGGACAACATTCCATACGCCAGACGTATTGTTGGTATTACTTCTAATCCAAGAAACACCCGTCGTTAAATCTGCTATTGGATCACCTGTTGTCGCTGTCCAATATGCTCCAGATGTTACAATAGATGAACCAGAACGTCCGTAATTGATATTGTCATTATTCTGCAATAATACAATTCCATTCGCAAAAACTTGAGCAGCTTGTAATTCTCTCGCTCTGTCGATTTCGTCTGCAATATCATGTAAGTCATTCGAAATAACACGTCCAAATTCAAATATATTTCGTTCTAACGGAGCTAACGCAACACCTGTATATAAGTCAGATAACGTTAAATTCGTAAACTTCATGTATTGTGGAATCTGTACCATTTCAGATGATTCAACTCTACGTTTATGTAATACTCCATTCGTCTGATAGTTGATGTCAATCGCAACTTTCTTATTATTCGACTTCGTATTAAACGCTACATTAATGTTGTCAACAGTCTCAGACTTGAAAAACGAACTTAAAAAGTAAGTAACATTTTCTCTAGCATCACTACGTTTCAATACAGAAGCATGCAAAGCATCAAACTGAGTTAACGGTAAAGTTGACATTGCCACACCTGCAGTTCCTGAGAAAATTAATCCAGCCGTAAGCATCAAAACAAACATTCCAAGTGCAATACCAATTGGAGCAAACAACAACGACACTACAGCCGTCAATCCTAAACTTAATCCTAATTTTTTCATTTTAAAAATTATTGTGGTTTGAAGATTTCAAATCCCATACCTGTTAAATAATCACGCAATGTTTTTGCGCCTGGAGTTCCGGTTGTTTCAATGATCGTATCCATCGTTACGCCCGCAGGAAAAACAATCATATCCTCATCAATTTTTCCACCTGTAACATAAGTGATGTTTTTTACTTCACTAATTCCGAAATCACGAGCATCTGTATTGAATCCAATTGGTGAATTCGCATTAGTTGTCGTTGCAGCTATATCCAAAATTACAATGTTTCCAGTAGTTGTGTTTCGCGCTAAAATAGCACCAACTGGTAATTCAGATCCAGTAGCACTGTTCGCAAAATTACCCATCTGAAACGTGTTGTCTCCGATTTGAATCGTTTTTTTCTGTGTAACAGCAGTTACATTTACTTGATTTGTTGCCATGTCTTATTTTTTAGACTCTTTACTATGCATAGCTTCTATCCCAGCCATATAAGGGTTTTTTTCTTCTACATCTGTAGCCTCTTCAGTTGCACCCGCATCAGCTCCAACCGCAGCAATTTCCGCAGGCGCTTCTGGTGTTTCTGGCTTTTGAGCCTTAATGTAGTTAGCTTGCATCGTCGCAATCTCTGCGGACGTTGGAGCATTTCCTGTTAGCATTCCAGCCGTTGCAGTAACATTATCAATGTCGATAAAACCTTGCCACGCTTTCACGTTCGCAATCGTTTCCTCTTGAATTGACTTTACAACATCAGGGTGGTTTGCTTTTACCTCTTGAATCGTCATTTTATTTGTATTTAAATTATCCTTGTTTACTGGGGTTTCATCTTCATATATCGCAGCGATTTCCATCGTACGACATAACGCATTAATATCAGATTTCGCAACCGAATCTAACTTTTTAATACTTGATATTAAACCTATTTTTTTTGCTGTTTTAGCGTCGAAAAAATAATCTTTTCGTTCACCTTCAAACATCGCGTCAATCGTAATTCCAAATGCTTTCTCAAACTCATCTTCGTCAAGTTTGGATTTCATTTGACTTTTCAAATGACCATTAATCATGTCCAAACGTTGTTGATCAACCTCATTAAACATGTCGGTTCCTTCGTACCATAAACCAGCACGATGAAACATAAATTGAGAAACGTCCAGTGCTGTTGCCTCATCTACATATAACGGCAAAAAACTTGCCATTGAGTATGCACGACCATCAACACCTAATGTCTTAACGCCTGTAAAATCCTGCATTAACGACAAAACAGACCAACCTTGCTCTGGAGACCCTCCATTACTACTCAATCGAACCTCTAAATCGTCGCCAAAACGAGACGCATCATTAACGGACGCAGCAAAACGTTCAGCCGTTGAATCGTTTATCTCTGTATAAATCGGAACTATCTTCTTTGCCATATCTTACAAATATATTAATTATTTTCTTTTACATCAGGAAAATACTCCAAATATTCATCATGTTCAGATTTTGCCTGATTAATTACCGAATCACTATCTGAATTTCCTAACTGTCTAATAGCACGTTCGATCGTAGTTAACGGAACATTATCAAACTTAGGCCCTAACATTCGTCTCAACGCTTTTGCCTCTTTATCTGGGTCAATATGCGGGAACATTTCTCCAACAAATTCACACTTAACAATCGCAGATTTAACGTATTCGTTACCATCAACAACCGCCTTTAAATACTGAGGCATTACTATATTGCCATTCGCACATTCAGCATACAACCAATATTCAACAATCGGTTTGAAAAATAAACGAGTCGCACACATTCTGTCAACTTTCATACTATGCATCCAGTCATTAATCGCTGCTCTAGACGCTGAAAACGAATCGTTATAAATCATCATCGCAACATTAACCGGAATACCGATAACGGCCGCTGTGATTTCGAATATCTTATCAATGAACTCTGGGAAATCTTTATCTGTTTTCCCCTCATGCATTACTAATTTAGATCCTGGATGTAAGTTAACTACAGATTTCTGTAATGTCGCCGCTACAGTTCCAGTTAATTTCGCGCCATTGATATCCTCTGCCATAGGTTTTTCAGGACTAGACCCCTTCATTTTACCTAATCGTTCTAATGGATTAACTCCATTGCTTTCAACGTCGTGCTCAATAGAAAACGCAATCTTTGCTCGCTCCTCTGCTCCTGTTACCGTGGCGTCTTTATATCTATCAGCGGACGCAACCGAATCCATCGATGCAGATAAAACGGATAAACCTCTAATATCCTCACCTCGGAAATTATCCATACTGAATAAATACGCCTGAGTTAATCCGAGTTTATTTTTGGCTGGAATAATTAAATAACCGTCCTTATTTTTAGCCTTTATACAGAAATCAGTTACTTCTCCTTTTTCGTTCAGCTTAATTCCACCAGTCCAATTATCTAAGTCATTCGTGTTCGCACCTAATGGATTAACCAACCTATCAGACTTAACCAACTCAACTTTCAATGATTTCGTTTTTGAATCGATTCTAAGAATAACCAAAATATCACCAGTCAAAATAGTTGTCTTAAACGCTATCTTTTGAAGATCATAGAAACATCTACGACCTCTATAATCACTCATCGTTGAACTGCTCCATGTTCTAAATAACATCTCAATGTTCTGATTACTATTTTCGATTTGCTCACGACTCCAGTTTATACCGAATATTTTCAGAACATCTGGACTCGGATTAATCTCCAAATCTAAACCGGTAGAAATAATCCATTTTGTATATCGATTGATTATCGTTTTTACAATGTCGTTTTTAAGGTATAAATTTTCAGCACGAACACTCATTCGTTCATTATTCACCTTAATGTTACGAATAGGACCAACCATTCCAACATTCTTCTCACCATCAAAAATATCAGCACCATAAGGACTGTACGATGAAAATGAAGCGTTAACATTAGGACGTTGACCTGTAATTGAATTATCCTGTAATTCCGTATCTCTTTTAAACCAATCTAATATCCCCATTATCTCATAAAATTTTGAGCATCCTGCAATTGGATAACTCCATTTCCTTCACGTCTGTTCCACAACATTACATATTGAGTACGTAATTTTTCCAGATTACCAATTACGTTTGTGAAATCTTCGTTCGTTTTTAATTTAGTTGTAACCTGAGATGGTCCAGTATTTAAACTATACTCCACAACCTCAGAATTTAACATCTTTTCAGCTAAATACGGCATAAGCTCCAATATAGCAGCATCAATAATAGCTATAATCGCAGCATAATCACGAGCTCCATCTAAATTAACATCTATTTTTTCAACGAAAATCATAATTAATTTTTTACTAATTTAACTTTATTTGACTTAGCAGGCGAAATATCTACAGTCGAATTTTGAGCTTGTGTAGTTGTCGGTGCAATTACTCCGGGTGTTGGAGTTGCTGCAACCGTCGCAGTAGTTATGTGAATATGAGAATTAAATAACTGAACTAACGCGTTGTGATCAGCTTTTAATTCGTTGAATTTTTCTTCTAATTTTGAATATAAAACAGCATTATCATCATCACCTCCAACGTTAATCGTTCCATCATTCAAACAATGAACAAACGATTTAATCTCTTTTCCCTTATCATTCAACGCAAACAAAACAGACTCACCATCATTGAGTTCTTTTTTTAACGTCAACGCTCCAATTACGTATGTTCCACGATCAGTTTTTACCGATAACAATGGCGTTTCTTTTGGTGGCTTCCCTCCAATTCCGAACGGTGTAGCTTCTAAAACTTCAATAACATCATCAACGCCAAACCTGTACGCCTGAATCAATAAATTCTTAGTCTCATCATCGACCTTTGATAATATTGTATTTAAAATATTAATATTCATTTATTTGGCCGTGTATATTTATATCCTTAAAAATATTCAAAACTTCCGCTTCATTAAACACCTCCGGAAGAACACAACTAATTGAACAAGTTATTCCCTTTTCATCGGCATTATAATTGACTGACTTAATAAACCAATCAACTTTTAAGTAAAGATACAATTTTTCATCATAAACAGTTATCATTTGTCCTGGTAGAATTAAATCATCACCTAATTTCCAGTCGTAAATCTCAGCTGATAACGTAATATTTTGTAATTCCTTACCTAATTCCTGACGTGCAGCACTTTTCATATCATCAGCTATTCCACTCGATGATGTTATTGTAATGTCCTTTGGGTAAGTGTTTATTACAAAAGGATTTCTAATCGTAAACTGACCTCCTTTCGTGCCACTTCCAGTCGCCTGTTGTGTTACGGTGATAAATCGGTGCATTCCCTCACCGTTAAATTTCATTTTAAAACCAGTTGCAGGAAATGATCCAGTTGTGTTGTCAAATACACGCACTGGATTAACATTTGTTTTCGCTTCAGTAAAAACCAACTCACCATCAGTATTATGAGTCATTACTATCCGTTTAACTTCAGTTATTTTTTTTAAATACGATTCAATTGTATCGGTTGGTTGTATATCATCATCAGTAACTATTGTCTGCATTTTAGATTTAACCGAATCATCAATTTTAACCACTATGTGTTTTGGTTCACACAACTTTTTAGCTACATTTTCAATCGTCAACCCTTTTGTTTGGAGTGGATAATCTTGAATCGATACACACGAATTACTAAGAATACCTGGACGTGAATAACCTCCAATCTGAATCATTGCTGGGTCTGGACTATGTTCAAACTCATTATTTATAATATTTCCGGTGACGATTTTTTCACCGTTATAATAAACATCACAAGGGTGGAAATGAGACAAACATAATAATTCCTTGTGATCATAGTTTTTCTCATCAAATAACCATGCAAAACCAAACGTATCACCTATACTATCGAAAGTTAATCCAATATTGAATTTATTGAAATTACTAATTCTGCGAGGTTCGTACCTGTCCTTTATTACAATTTCAAACATTAAATGTAGTATTTGAATGGTGAATCCTTTGGAATTATCATCGTTTGAGCAATACTCCAGTTGTTAACCTTAAACATTAAATCGAAATCCATTCCGTATGTATGTGCTAAAATTACAGCCATTGTATCTGATTGCATAATGTCCTCAACAACGGTTGGTAAATCTAACGCAATTTGATATAGATTAAAAATCGTGTTAACCACTTGCTCGTATAACTGATTGGCAATTTCATAATTTGGAACAAAACCATTTATGGTCTGCTGAGATTGTAATCCGTTAGCGTATGAAGTAAACATACCCCATAAATCCAAAGCAACATCATCAACTTCAGAGGCTGTATTATACTTTACTGTACTGCTTGGAATAGCAGTAACTGTATAGGCAGAAATAACACTAGCACCTAAATATTGAGCAGTATATATCGTAGATGAAGATTGAACCAAATTTATAAACGAACCGAATTGAGACTTAATGAATTCCAAACGATCTTTTATATTATCAACAAACTGCCTTGGCATCAGTAACATGTTCGTTATTTGGCGCATCGTTTGAATGGCATCTGAACCAAACGAACCTACGGATGTATTTAATTTGAAAAATATATCGCTGTATTTATCTGCAACATCTTGACCTGAAATTTTATTTTTTAAATCTGAATTAATTCCATTCGCTGTATCTGTAAGATTTGTCACCTCAGTTGGCGTTTCCTGTATTAATTGAGATGAAGTTTCATTGTTTACATCATTTAAGTTTTCGGATCCAGACTCAATAAGTGATCGTGGGTCCTGAATGATTAACAAACCATCATTCATTATAGTCTCTGAAAGTGCAATCGTAACAGCTGTATGAAGTTTTTTAGTACTATCGTATTTAATTGTCAACGGTTGCATATTACGAGTACCGTTAAATGGATGCTCAACTAGCCAAGGACGTTTGTCCAGTGTTGAGTTACGGAATTCATTCGCATCAATTAAATGATTTGCACCCGTAAAATATACAGTAAGATCGTAACGAGTGGCCTGAACTTCTTTACGGTCAACTAAAGACCCTGGAGTATTAAGAAAATCAAATTTAGTGTGATGAAAATCCTCATCGAACGGAGACAAATCATAAGATAACTCGTATTTCTTACTGTCACCAGTTGTTATTGATACTTTTTCGTTTTCTACTTCCATTACTTAATTTTTGATGCTCTAAATTCAATCTTCTTAATCGCTTCTTTTATAAAAAACGCTGGAATTAACTCCGATGCTTCGCGGGTTGCTTTCTCCATGAAATGAGTAGCCTTAATTCTATTCGTGTTCGATTTATCGTAACCAAATATCCTGCGTGTTTTTCTAGATGAAACTGCATAAATCGCTTTGTATTCATCCGCAAGTATAAATTTCTTACCTTCTTTCTTCGCAGTCTCAAGCGCAATTCTAAAACGTTGCTTTGCATGCTTACCATTCATTTTAGACTGAGTAATTAAATTACCTGAGAACAACGATGTTTTTGAAACGGCTCGATTATATGTTTTTGAAATCCTAGACTGATTAAGGGGTGTTATTTCACGTTTAATAGAACCGCCATGCTCCATTTCTTCCATGTTATCCAATGGATTATACGTAGATGATAGTGATTTTTTGGAACTATTATTAAACATCCCAACCGATGAATGAAGTCCACCAAGCGTTGATGATTGTCCACGTTTTGCATATTCAACACGCGTGAACGCCTTGAAAAATGATTTATTACGAACAGTAAAAGCGTCGTTAGCTGATTTCTGAATTGTTGTTTTCTTTGCGAATTTAGCCGTTTCATTAAGTGCCTCACGAGCTACATCAACAAAGTCCTTTTCACCGAGCAATTTAACCTCAGTGTAATAACGTTTAAATGTAGAATTGTCTAACTTAATCATAGGGTAAAAATACTAAAAAAGACCAACATACAATGCTGGTCTTAATTTTACGTAAAATGTGATTTATTGATAATGAATCGTTATAATTCCACGGTTGATTGTGGAATTTGAAAACGCACTTTGGTCGAAATATCCGTTTTCTTTTCTTAACAAGAATATACTTCCATTTTCTTTAATGTAAGAACCGTCTTGAATCAATGGAGTTTCGTTTCCATTGTCAGAGTAAATAATTACATCAACTGAAATAATTCCGTCTGGATTTTCCAAATTCACCTCAACGGCTTGCATTGCATCCATGTTCCATGATCCAATACTTAACGTTTCAACTTGACCAGTCGTAATTTCTTGCGGTTCTGGATTTTCTTTTTTGCATGAAATCGCCATAAACGACAATGCAACCACTGATAAAATGATTAACTTTTTCATAATTTTCGATTTATTTATTTCTGCTAAGTTACAAATAAATATCTAATTAATAAATGTTACGGTAAATAATCGATTAAAATATAACCCCTGTTAAATGATGTACTGTCAAATGATGTACTGTCAAATAGTCCAGAAGCAAGTCTGGAGAGTACTATATTTGTACCATCAATTTGATTAATACCCCCAGACATTGACACTCCATCAAAACAGTCTAGCGGTAAAATAATCGACCCAGCATCTGGAATTATCATTACTGAAACTCTCTTAATCTTTGAATAATCAGCAAGACCATGAGCAACTGTTACAATTCCATCAGCATCCATATCCCAATCTCCAATGTTAATAATTTCCCTTCTAATTCCACCACCTGTCAGAAGCAGCAACGCCTCATACAACTGCCATCCGTTCGCCTCGTTATCTGGCAGTCCGTTAGGTGTAATTCCAGATTCTGCCATGATCTTTTCCATCAACTGCATCACGTCACCAACTAAATTAACATTTACGGGTGTTCCTGTGTTGTCTCCTGGATTATTTCTTAACGACCCATACGGAAACGACACTGACGGTGCATTCACATTCGATTTATCTTCTAACTTAATCATAATTTATACGTATTTAATTAATAAAAACCCAACGCTAGACGCTGGTTTAATGTTCAATAATAACTGTCTTAACGGAATTTCATCCGATGATGGCAACGTGACAATTTCTCCAAAATTAACACCACAAACATAAAACGTGTGAGGTAACGGCTGTAAATTTACAAATGTATCTCGATGTCTGTTTAAACTATTCGCAATTTTATTGTTAAAAATCGGGCCATCTATTAACTGAGCATCACCCAACTGAGAATCATCTAACTGATACCACGAGAATAACTCTGGATAATCATTCTCTGGCGGTAACACTCCGAGCTGTTCATCTCCCAATTGATAATCATCCAACTGTACACCAACAGATAACGGTGGTAAAATATTTTGAGGTAAAAACCCTGATGGATTTTCATGCAAATATAAAACTCCTCCCCATCCTGCGTTATCAATTTCAGCTTGTAACGCACTCATAGATATTAAAGATTCGTTCGGATCAACTGGTGTCATTCTAGCGCGTACGCGCGCCATTCTAACCGCTTGAGAATCTAATTCATTTATAGGAATATCAAAAAACCGTTCAAAGCGTTCCAACCACCCACCATCAAACGCCTCATTGTCTGGAATAATACCGTTTAAAAACTGGTCAATATCCAGTAAAACACGATCAAACTCATCAGCGTTACCATCAATAAACGAATTACCAACAGCTCTGAATTTATACGCCCTACCAGTAGGTAATAATTTTCGAATAACCTTTGAAATCATGTGTAGAAAATTTCATCCAAAAACGGAATATTACCTAAATCTAACATATAATTTACATGCGACGAACCATTAACCGTCATATCTATATTCCCTAGAAATAATGACGGTTTTACAGACTGAATAACTGCAATGATCTCATTAATATTAATCGTGTCATTTCTGTAACTCCCATCAATCGCCTGAATAAATGGACGTTTATTATATAAATATGCTTTTAATGCTGTGAATATTTGCTGTTTATCTGCAATCGTAAGCGATAACGCACCTTGTATGTATAATTGAATTACAACCTGAGTACATGCCAAATAATTAATGTAAACACCCATTTCTCGTTTTGTTTCAACATACGCCTCAACATCTGATAATAATGCAAGTGATGGAACACCATCGTTTGTTTCTGACTCAATAAATAAATTAACGTTTGGAAGCGGAACACCTGTATACGGATACGCGTTTCTCACTCCAATAACCTGAATGCTCCAGAATCTATAATCAGTCGCAGCGCCTCCACGTGAACGGTAACGCATCGCTGTAATTGTTTTCTGTCTGTACGACTCCAAAGGCTCTGAATCTGTTGGCTCTGTAACCTCAGAAACAACGAAAAACGTATTTTCAACTCCAGTAACTGGTGATGAAATATTAACCTGATCACCCGGAAGTAATCTCGTTGCCGTTCCAGATGTTAATGACCGTATATTAAAGCTATCCACGCCGGGCGCAAAAACAAACGCTGAATCATTTATGTAGTTTACTGTATTTCTCTGCGTTGTAAACGTACGCCCGGACGGAATAGTAGAACCTGTAATTCCAACACCTTGAATTTCGTAAACACTCTGAGTTGCATTGTATGGTAATCTTTGCAAATATAATAAACCGTAACGCTCGAGTGAACCACCATTAGCAACTGAATCAGCTGTGTCTGGCAGAATGTTTTTATAAACGAAAAACATTCGAACATAAAATAAATAAAACAAATGAGCGTTAACCATTGCAAAAACACGAATGAAATATTTACCCCAATTCGGTAATGACGTTCCCATCCTGTTTTGGAAGTCAGCCATTATTAACGCATATAAATGCTCTGTTGTTGGAATTTCATTCATGATTTATCTTATTTCACTATAAATTTTTCTAGTTCTTTGGTTGCAAAATCCAAAACCTCGGCATCACTCCATTCGTCTGAATTTTCCATTTCACCAAGATTAACCATGTAAATTCTATTTCCGTTAGCATTTAATGTTGCTGTAATCAATACTTTCTCGCATTTTAAACTATAAGACGCATTTAAATCCTCTATTTTAGGATCAATTAATTCAGCATTAAATTGAGGGAATTTATAATTCATAATTTTAAGATAAAGTTGTTCCTGTTACCGTGAATTTTCTACATGGCATATAATAGTAATTAGATGCTTTAGAAGATTGCTCTAATGATTGTCGAACTGACACTATAATTTTTGCGCTACCTGTTATTGGGTCGGGATCATTATATGAACTCGTAGAAGTCCAAAACTGATAACCTGAGTTCAAGTTAAAAGGAGCGTAATTTAACGCTTGATTTTTTCCTTGGTGTGCCAATGAAAACATTTCTCCAGCGTTTGGAGGATACCAACCAGTAGGGAATTCAACCGTAGAAAATGAATTACACGCAGTTATAAATACACTCCATATAGAAAAACCTAACGTGTCAAGGTCAAAATAATATCCATTTAAATCAACACCATTCCATGTACTCCAATCCAAATATATTTTATCAGCATACGTTTGACCACCTAATGTGTCTGTAAATCTGAACGTTGTTGTGTTTAATGTTGCCGAACCGTCTAAATGAACTGGCGCAGATGATAACGTTAAAAAACCATCTTCTCTACCCTTTTGTAAATCTCCATCATCCCCAGTAACCGACGAAATAGCTCCAGTCTTCATTAATGTAGCGCCAACTGGAATAGTAACACCGCCTCCACCACCAACCGCAGGTATAAACAAGTCTTTCACACTCATGACGCAGATTCTATTAATAAATTTACAGTCGATTCGTACTCTCCAGTAATTTCGATTACATCCCACTGAGAAATATCATCGCCCAACGTGTACGTAACAGCATTAACTTTAATCGAAACCGTCTGAACAACACTGCTTTCTATCGACATTATCTTAATAGACGCAGGCGACGAAAACGAACGTATTAAACCGCTATCAAGTTCAACCGTCCAAACGGCTGTATCGTACAGCGCATTCACCGAATTCTTAATCTCATTCGCATTATCAGCAGTTAACTTACCATTAATCGGTAAATCATTCGTTACTAATGATATCTTATCTTCAAACGCTATTTTTGCCATATACTAATTATTACAACGGAAATTCGAGTACATAATCAAATCCCAAACCTCCAATAAAACCATTATCCGAATCTTCATCATTCAAATCGCTCATTAACGAGTTCCAAATATAATTTATTTCCTCCGTTTTTCCTGTTTTTTTATCAGTTAAAAATATATCAATGTGAATTCTATTCGCTTGAGGAATCGTAACACTAACGGATATATCCATAAATTCACTAAGAAACGCCAAATCACTTAATACAACTTTTCTTAATTTTTCTGGCGTACTGGTCGATAAAACCATGTCTCTTAAAAATCGCTCAGTTCTTGAATTTTCATTCAATCCGTATGAATTTCCCCACCATGATAAAACAATTTCGCCTTGCTCCCTGAATAACGGTTCTGATTCTTCAACATTACCACCAAACAACGCTAACAACGGCATATTAAACACAGAGTGAACCTCAGACACTCCAATAGATGGAGAGTACTCAAAATCGAATCCTATGTATTTTAAATCTACCATTATTTCATTGTGCTACCAACCGCGGGAATTACATTCATTGCAAAATTCGAACCGCCTGTTAAATTAACATTTTGAATCGAACCGTTATTATCAATTTTCAATAAAACTTCTGATTTCGTAATATTATTCATCTGTTCTGACATTTCTGGTGAAATCGATTTTTTATCTCTAGATAAATTCATCGCAGCTAAACGGTCGCCTTCATTCATTAATCTATTGGCGTCCTTGTCTCGATAACCCATTGCGCCTTTCATGGTAGTTTTCATATTCTCTTGATCTAATGGGTTCTGAAATAAACCAGAAACACCTTGATCCATCAGTGAATTTAAAACATCCCAAGAATTTACACCCTCCTGTTTTCTCCTGATACCTTCTGCGTATTTTTCTTTTACTAATTCAGCTTGAGCCTCAGCCATGGCACGTGCCATTATCGTATTCATGTACTCTTTCTCAAGTCCAATCGCATTACGAATAACGCCATTTTTATCTCGATACTTCTGAATAATACCCGGTTGTAATTCTTCTAATTTCTGAACCGCATCTCTGTACTCGTCTGTTCCTTGCTTCGATTTTTTCATCGTATCGAACAGCATCATCGCCTCAACACGTTGTTCGACCGTCGCATCTAACGCACGTTTACGAACTTCAGTTGCTAATTCTTCGTTCGTGGCTGCTTTTTTCATAGAATTCGCATAGCTACTATACAGCGCAATACCAGTTCCGACAGCAGCGAGTATTAATCCAATTGGACCCAACGCAGCTGTGGCAGAATTTCCAAACGCTGACATCGCAACCTTAGCTATTCCAATTGCAATACTGGCAGACTTCATCACTTTACTGATACTACCAACCAAATACAATACGGGACCTAAAACCGCCAACGTAGCACCCAACCCAACCGCAAATTTCGCAATACTCGCAACTAACGGTTTATTATTTTTTGCCCACGATGAGAACGAGTGAACCATCGGCATAATATCCTGCATCAAATCAGCGATAACTGGCAACAACTGTTGTCCAATCGTAATCGATAACGATTTAATCGTGTTTTTCGCCTTGTCCATTTCAGCGGCGGTCGTGCTGTTTTTCGTGTTGTACTCATCCATCAACGATGTACCCATCTTGAATGCATCGTTCGATTCAGATGTCAACTTACCCAGCCTAGACATTCCAGTTCCAGCATCAACAACATCATTCGATAACGCTCCAATAACTTTCTGAACTTCTAACGAGTTTAATCCAATTTTTTCAAACATTGACGCTAACTCAGTTCCGTTCATGCTTTTTGTAGCTTGAGCAAATTGAGACGCAAAACCAACCGTATCTGCATTAAACAATTCTTGAGCCTCAGTTTTTGTAATTCCCATGACTTTCGCCATGGCACCCAAACTCGTTGCTGCAGTTTTTGTGAAATTCGCAAATCCACTGGATGCAATCTGAGCATCAACACCTGACTCCTCCAAATACGCACCTAGCGCAGCCGTTGCCGTTAATGATGGCTTTAATGCGCCTGGCATAGCTCCAACCCTTAATATGAAATCATTCATATTTGCAGATGTTGCAGCACCAACAGCTCCCAACTGATTTATTACAGAACCAACTTTAGTTATATTAGTAGCGACATCTAAATCTCTAGTATCTTTAAATAATGAATTTATTTTAGACACTGACGTAACCGCCTCATCAACAGATCCGAAATCTGAACCCAAAGCGACATTAAATTTATTGGCCGCATCTGTAAACGATAATAAATCCTTTTGAGCTACACCCATTTGTCCACCCATTTCTCCAATGGTGGCTAAATCTTCAATCGATGTCCTTGTATTTTCAGACATTCCGAGTATCGATGAGCCAAAATCATCTAACGCCTTACCCTTTAAGCCAGTTGTTTTGGCAACATCTGATAATTTATCCTCGAATTTAACGGCCTCATTTGCCATTAATCCGAACGTGCCAAGAATAATGCCACCCGCAAGAGTGGCATTTCTTCCCATCGTTCTAAATGAATCCTGATTGTTTTTAATAAACGAACTAAATTTACTCATCTCACCTTTAGATGCCTCCATTTGACTATTCGTAGAATTCATCATCTTTTTAAAGCCTGATGAAAACTTATCGTCAATTGTAAACTTCGATGGTATTACGAGTTCCTTACTCATTTATTTCTTTTTAATCATTTTTAATACTACATTGAGGTAAAAATATATACCGTCAATATTATCGTCCAGATATAAATCCATTGTTTCCTTTGGTCCCCATCCTTTTGATATAAACAACATTTCTAAAGCCTGTTCTAATGTATGATACTTATGGTCAATTGGCGACTTATAAATATCAAGGCTTAGAAAAAAACGCACATATTTGTAGCGAATTCTAAATCTGATGCCAAATAATCCTCCTGTAATGATCTAAATGGTAATTTAGTCAAAAAACAAACCTTAACCAAGTCCTTATTTTCAGAATCTAATCGGTCATAATTATTGGGCTTAAGAGAATTTAAATCTCTCATTGTTGGACGTGCTGGATGGATTTTTATTTCCCTACCATCATCTAACGTTTGGATTAAGCAATTTGTTTCAGCTTCTAATCTTAACACTCCATTCTGAAAGAATTTAGGTAAAAATCCCTGAACTACCGGATCATTTAAATACGCATCAATTCTTTGAGTTGGTAATTTCATTGTTTCGAAATATGCGCGCATATCGTTAAACGCCATTTCATCTGTTACTGCCATTTCTGTTTTCTTAGTCATAATTATATTTTTTTTTCAAATATACGTAAAAATAAAAAAAGCACACTATTTCTAATGTGCTTTTCTTTTATGAAAACCGAAATGTCAGGTAGTGAAACCTTACACGCAAATGTAACGTTTTTTAAACACTTACCAAACTTTATTAAATTTTCTCTCCTCGACCTTCTATTCTAAACGTAAACGTTGCTGCCATTGTGTCCATTTCCATTGGACCAACTAACATACCAGTGTACTTATAAATCGTACCGTTGTTAAGTGTAATCGTTGCCGTTGTTTCAGAAACTGATTGCTGGTAATTTTTCCAAACTACATTGTCCTGTCTTACCGCCGTGTCACACGCACAAACAACTTCAAAAAACGCTCGTTCACCTTGACGGCTATAAACCATTTCAGAACCACCACCAGCAACGCCGTTGACTTCTGATTGAACGATGTTACCACCAAGTGACATCGAACCAGCTTCTGTTGCCATTGGGTACCATGTATGTGTTGGTAAATCTGGATTCGTGGTTACGATATCCAGTATATCTCCTCCTACTGTCATATATATATTATTAAAAATTAATTACCAAAAAAGTGACCAGCTCTAACATTCGTAGACGAAATACGAGCAATTCCAGTTCGCTTGTAATCAAACGTACAATTAAATCTGTTTGGATTAGTTGAATCAATTTCAACCACCAACGATGCTTTACTAAACTCACGGTCAGTTATCAATCCATCAGCCTCCATTTGATCAATCAAATCTAAAACCAATGAACGGAAAACTTTCGGAGAAATAACATTACTCGCAATATTCGATGGAACTGTTGCGTCGTCAGGAACAATTACTTTTCCAATTACTTGATTTACTTGCATCAAGTAATATTTAAATTTCATGTTGAAATCAATATAAACATCTCGAACCCATCTGAACGCTGGCTCAACCTCTGTATCAACTCGATACGTAGTAATTAAATCCTTAATTACATATTTACCAGTAGATTCATCCCATGTCGATGTAGATACTCCAGATCGACACCAAACATCACGAACGTCATAGCTCGGTTGTGAGAGTGATAAGTCAAACGGCTCTGGCATTTCAATCGACATATTAATAATATCCTTCGATGGGTCGTTATTCGCTAAAACAGATTCTCTCAATGCAACCCAAGCAGCCGCCTCATAACAACTACCTTTCGATGCTGGTACTGGTGCAAAACTATGAGTTACCTCATCAATGTTTACGGCTCCATACGCTAACGCTTCAGTGAAATCATTTTCTGTAATTACTCCAGTCAAAGAAACAAACGGCTTCATGATCAATCCTGAATATCTACCTGTAGGTGTATCTCCTGGCATTCCATTAAACGACTGAATCTCATCTAAAATCAAGTCAGATTCTACTGAATACGTATTCAACAACATCGGAATCCATTTTTCTCCAATTTCATTTAACGACGCTGTAACTGTTGGTGAACCAGTTCCTGGAACTTCTGTTGTCGCAATCGTTAATCCAGTTCCTGTAACCGAAATCGAAACATCTAAACGAACCAATGAATTAATTCCTTTAAATTTCGAAGTCAATACAACCTCAGTATCTAACGTTACGAATCCAGCTGAATATTCACATGACGTACAATTCGTAATCGCATCTGCAATTTTCAACATCACATCATCAGCAGTTTCTCCAATTAAAACCGGAACAACTAACGACGCACCATCTAAAGTTTTTCTACCTCCAATCTCGATAATGATCTCACCATTCTTAATAACAGTTCCGGTTACTGTAATTTCTTTTACAGTTGCTGTTAATCCAGCGTCAGATTGCGCTGCAAAAAATACAGGAATCCCGCCAACTCCATCAGAACCTAACGGCTTTAAAATTCTCATCGCACGATGCATCGGAGAACCATAACCGTACTTTTCACCAACCTCCTTCGCGGTTAAGTGCCTTTCTATTTTGTCTAAATCGATACCTGACACCTTGTCTGTATTCGCTTGACCTAGAACTACAATCGACATTGGTAAATGACGAGTGGCCGTCGCAAAATTGCCAGCCCCCAAACCAAAACCAATAATGGTGGACCGTCTGTCTAATCCTACCGCTGTTGAAATCGCCATAATTTTATAATTTAATTAATATTTTTTTCAAATTTACATTTTTTTTTCTATAAACTATTCCAAATCGATACATAATCATTCCAGTTACCTCTCTTTAACCCAAGTGGTTTGAAAATTAATTCATTTATGAAAATCTCACGAACCGCCATATTATAAACACGACAATCAAACTGGTGGTTTATTCGGCCGCTTTTTTTCTTCCAAACATATAAAAATGTTTTTCCATCAATAATACGCTCCTCAGCTTCGAAGTGTGAGAAAAAATTACCATACGAATACTTTCCATCTACAGATTTCGGAAAATTCATATACCACGGCGGTTGTTTATCATCAACCTCACGCCAAATTAAACTCATGTGATTCGATAACGCTGTTTTTATAACATTCACCTTTAAAATAAATAACTTACCTGGATCTGTTTTCGAGTTTTTATACCAAAATTCATCATTGTCTACTCGTATTTTTTCAGCAACTCCCAGACCTTTCACCATAAATAACTCAGGACCACCATCTGAGTTGTGTTCGTAGTAATTATAAAACTCCTCTACGTAATCCCCCATGTGACCATGATCGACTCCAACCGCAGTTATGTTTAATTTACGTTCAACATCATTGTCAATGTCAAATTCAAACAACATTATTTCCATAAACGAAACCCACACATTATTTTCCTTAGTGTGGTCAATCGGTTGCTTCAATCTGTCAATGTGTAATTTTTCCCTTGGTTGGTACGTTCCAATACTTCCGTGATCTATCGAATACGACGCTCCACTTTCTGACCAGGCAATAATCTCGTAATCAATACGCGCATCCAATTCAGTACCCCCAATATCAGCGGCCATCGTAACCATTACAATTTTTCCATTTCCATCATTCTCTGAAATCGATTGAGGAATTAATAACGGCTCGTAATTTCGCTGAGACTCCATTAATTTTTTTGAATCCAATTTCGAGTTAACCATTTTGTATGGCAATCCTAAAACTAAATTTCTAAACGTTTTATATGCAGCCTCGTTTCGTTCACCACCTGGAGGACACGCATCCAAATAATCATTGACATATTTTTCCCATCCATCCATATACACTGGAGCATATAACGCTGAAATGTGATAGGATCTATAATTTTCTATTTTCGGAACTGCAGTCGGAATCCATTTTCCAGACTGCAACATTTCTTTTTTATTTCTATCATCAAACTCTCCATTGCACTCCTGACATCTGTACCTTACAGATCCTGCAATTAAAACGCCTTGGTCATTCAAATCCCAAACTATCCCACATCTGGTTCCGTCTTTTTTTGATTCAATTTCCCACTCCAGAACAATTAATTTACTGCAGCACGAACATTCAACGTGATACTTACGCTGGTCACCCTTCAGGTAAATCGCGTAAATATTCGATGAGTCCTCAAGCTCTGGAGTCGATATGTACCACAGTTTTTTTGATTTCGAATACGCAGCAAAACGTTGATCGATTAATTTCTCAGTCGAACCAGAATCCTCACTACTACCTTTCATCGCCTCAACATCATCAATAAAACCATATTGAGCTGAGAAATTCCGTAACATCTTATGGTTCGCTAATCCCATTTTTAATTTACCCATCGGAAACTCTTTCGATGAATCCGTGTTCCCTGTCTTGGCGTTACCTCTCGTTTTGGATTTATTTCCTATAAAATCAATTAGTCCAGTATTTTCAATCATGATGTCTATTTTCCGAACTGAATCCTGAAATACATCAGCATGACCAACTAAAAATAAAATGTTACCAGGATTATTCGCAATAATCCAACCGATACCATTCTCGATGAGTCCAACTGATTTTCCAATCTGAGCGCCACCCATCAACGCGAAAACATTTCCAGGTGTTCGCTGGTCCAACGTATTTACCAACTCTTTTATGTACGGTGAATTTTCATAACTGTATGGACCAGAAATCGGAGAAACTTCCTTGGTCATTATTCTGTTTTTTTCTGCCCACTCAGATGGATATAATTCTGAAATATGCAAATCAACAGATTTTAATTTCTTGAAAATATTATTCCTCATCTGCATTTTCTTGTATGGCATTTTTTACAGTTTCTTTTTTAGCTTGCTCCATTTTCTCCTCAGCACTATACAATGCATCATCGTATGATTTGTTAATGTACATTTTAGCTTCACCAGTCAATTTTCCAAGCTCAACATTCGATAATTTATTTCTATGAGAAAAATCCATTATCCAACCATTCAAATGATCGTTCATCATTCTCATAAATGTTTGAGCGAAAACTAATAACGACTCTGATGCGAAATCAGAATCAATCATTTTTCCAAGTAACTTCGATTCCTCTATATTTTTTAATCGAATATTTATTTGCTTCAATCTAATATCCTCAATCGCCTTTATATCTGTCAGTGAATACGCCTGTAACGATTTTATATCAACTGAACCATCTTCATTTAGATCAAAATTGAATCCAGAATTATTATCTTGTTCACTCTCATCACTCTGAATACGCTTGTTTTTCTTCGGAGCATCTGAAACTACACTTTCCTCCCTTGCTGAATTTTCCGATAAAGATTTAGCAATGAAATTTTTGTTTTTTATATTCTTAATATCTAGTAATCCAGCGTCATTAGCCTTTAACAACCCTCGTTTTATGTAAACACTAATCTTTACACCAGGAGTTTTTCCAGGAATACCACACAATCGACCAAAATCAGCCGGTTTAAGAAACCGATCCACACTCATTTAATGTGTTTTTTGATTCCTTTCTTGTATAAATACTTACGTCTACCACTACGTCCAAGGGCATGAAAGTCTTTATTTGCCTTTTCCAGCTTCTTTTTTGCTGAATAATCAAACCTAATCATCCATATTTTATATGAAATAACCAATAAAAGTGGTATAAACATGATGTAATTGAAGTCAAAACCATAGTAAAATTGAGTAAAAGTTATAATAAAAACTAAAACTATACACAACCACTGCAACCCAAGCAATACAAACAAATAACGTTTTTTTTCACTCATAGAACATTCGATTTTTTATTACAAATGTAAAAAAATAAAACAAACCATATAACGCAACTTCAAAAAACGGTACCCATGTTTTTTTTTGTGGTCGCACCCCAT
>Ga0210043_1000450_pt1 | contig 43521 bp, 55 predicted proteins | sample CryGeymet201501t_FD_183990 | JGI IMG/M metagenome (GOLD analysis project Ga0210043, IMG submission 183990) | Groundwater microbial communities from Crystal Geyser aquifers in Utah, USA - Crystal Geyser metaG 2015-01t (SPAdes) (version 2) | ecosystem: Environmental > Aquatic > Deep subsurface >... | reverse complement strand
CAATGGAAGGCGAAGTTGGCGCTCTTGACGATGTTCGCTTCGTCATGACCACCAATGCGGCCACCACCACTGGTTCCTTGACTACGGTTCACCTTACTCTGATCCTCGGTGCGGAATACTACGGTATCTCTCGCATCTCCGGCGAAGCAATGAAGAACATTGTGAAGCCACTCGGATCAGCAGGTACAGCCGACCCTCTCGATCAGCGTGCTACTTCAGGTTGGAAGGCAACATTCGTAACGAAGAGACTCAATGAGAACTTTGCTGTGCGCATCGAACACGCCGTATCCGCCTAACTTTTGATTACTCCCACGGATTACTTTCAATGATTTCCGCCATGGTATTACTACCTACCATTGATTTCTTCAATGGCTAACTTGCAAAAATAAGCACATGGCTACAAAGCAAGAAAAACTCATAGCTGAAGCTGAAGAGCTTGGCATCGAGCTGACAGGCAAAGAGAAAGTTGCTGATTTAGAGGCGCTTATCTCTGAAGCCAAGGCCGAAGCTGAAGGCGATGAGGATACTGACAAGGAGGATGAGTCTGATGAAGATGAGTCCGAAGGTGAAGAAGATGAAGAGCGCATCTCTGATGACTCCGATGAGGAGAAGGATGAAGATGAGTCCGAGGAAAAGGAGGAAGCTCCTGCTCCGAAGGCAAGCTCTAAGTCTCGCCGATCTCCTGCTAGACTCGCTCCTAAAGTGGAGGAAGCAGATGAGGAGGATGAAGATCCTGATTATCTTCGCCAGTATCAGTACAAGAAGGTTGCCGGGAAGATCTATGTCGGTGGCGTTCTAACTGATCCAGATAGAGGTAGCAAGGCCGAAGTGATGAAGAAAGCTCTGCTTAAACAGCCGAGAGTTCGAGTCCTCGTGCCTCGTGCGCCGGGTGAGCATAAGTCTGTTCTGATGACCGTGAACCTTAATGGCTATCGACTAGATTTCCAAAAGAATACCTATGTTGAGATGCCACGACAGGTTGCCGATGTCATCATGAACAGTCAGGAGCAGACCGATCGTGCGCTCCAGACTTCGCTCATCGACTCTGACACAGAGAAGAAGACTGCACTCTCTTAATCAGAGATTACTAACACGATCATTTAACCGCCCTTCGCCGAAAGTCTGAAAAGAACGAAAGTAGAAGGGTAAAGACATGGCTGTAACAAGCACTCAAGTCAAAAACTCCGCATCTGTGGTACAGGTTGCGGTCGGTCGCTACCTATCTTCGGATACTGCGGCCGCCTTCACCATCACTCTCGGTTTCAAGCCGTTGTATGTGGAGGTGTGGAATGTAACCGCCGCCTCTACCGGATTGGTAGGAGCAAAGTGGTTCCATGGGATGGCCGCCGCAAGCGCCATCAAGTTTAATGACGAAGGTACGAGTGAGACAGGTATTACCCTGATCACCACCCTCGGCATTACACAAGGTACTCATGGGTTCACAGTCGGCCTCGACACTGACCTCAATGTAATAAGTGAGCAGTTGTCTTGGATGGCTATCGGATAGTCGCTTAAAAGTCTCTCTCAAAATCGTATCCGGCAGTGCCGAGAGACACACTTAACAACCGGATGCTAAAACGCTATGGGTAACTTCCAAGCAGACATCGCAGATCGAACACGGCTCGCCGTGCTTGAGGATGCGGTAAGACTCAATGTGAGATCTACCGGCCAAATCTTTTGGGTGGTAGAGGACTCTGATGATGACTTTAACCTCATCGCACAGAGGTATGGCAACAAGAATGTCTTTACTACGCTCAACGCCGCCTATGCGGCCGTAACGAGCAATAGGAATGACATGATCTTGATGTCAGCTCACAACACTCACACTCTAACTGAAGGCCTCGCATGGACTAAAAACCGTGTGCATGTCATCGGTTTGGATGGTGGAGATCGCCTTGTTCAGCAAGGCACAAAGGTAGTAACCGCCGCAGATGAAGGCGATGCCTTTGTCATCAAAGTTACTGGTGTACGCAACACTTTCCGGAATATCAAGTTCATCCAGAACTCGACCGATGCGGCCGCTCTTACGGTGGCGCAGATGGGCGGAGAGGGTAATGCTTACATAAACTGCTCCTTTACCTTTGGGGTGGTAGATAACCTTGATCAGACCAATGCCTTTGAGGTGGTTTGTGGTGAAGACTCCGGCACATTCATTGATTGTGAGTTCGGATCAGACACCCTATTGACTAGCGCCGCACGAGCGGTGATGTCGATAGATCAGGTTACTTCCAGTCAGGAGTTCAAGTCCAATAAGTTTAGGAACTGCAACTTCCTGATTTCTTCAAGCTCTTCAACTGCCACATTCATTCGATTGGCGGCTGTCGGAGACATCCTCTTTGCCAATAACTTTGAGGATTGTAGCTTCACTGCTTCCGTTGACTCGGCAGGCGGTGCGGCTCTTGCGGAGGCGGTTCAGACCGGCACAAGCACAGTTAAGGGTACGCTCAACTTCGGGTATCCTCGTGCCTATGCTGTTACGAACTTCTGTACGGCAACCTCTGGTAGAAATACCAATGTGTTTGTCATTGGTGCGGTGGTTACACCGGAAGCCAAGACAGACCTCGTTGCTGTTACACCGGTGGCAACATAATCGTTGTCTTCTCGGAGAAGAGGAGTCGCCATTGTCTCCTCTTCTCAAAGAAGCCAAGGAATGGGCTTCAAGCATTAAAAATAATCATTAAAAAATCATGTATTCACTTAAAATCACTGCGAGGACAGCTTCAATCACTATTCTCGCCTTTCTTGCCGGTATCTCTATGGTCATCTTGGCCAGTCAGGTAGAGGCAAGGATCTCAAGCCCTCGTGGCGATGAGATCGTAGAGTCTTCAGATGCGGTAGACAATGTTCTCGCTCGCCTTCTCTTGGTGGCCGAGACCACTGCCACATCGACACTCTTGGCAGATTTATCAGACTACACAAACTTCCCTCACGAGCCGGGTACGCAGATCGAGGTATCCAAGATCATCGTGAATTGGAGTACCAATGTTGTTGCTACCACCACGGCCAAGTTCGGAGTGGTCGCAAGCTCAACACCGGCAGGAGATCTTGTCGATGTCTATTGGTTCGATGAGGTTTCATTCACATCTTCGAGTCTTGCCGGTGCTACGGATCAATCAGGAAGGCAACAGGCCGTTCTTGACTATTCTCCGGGCGCTGTGAAGCTCAACCTCTCTAGCGGTCTTCCTGCGAGCTTCCTCTCAAATGACAGCTCGACTTTGACTTCAGATTTCGCCACCACAAGTCCTCTCATCAGCCCTAACGGATATACTGCTCCGGGCGTAGGAGATCTTGTGATGAGGATCTATTCGCAAGAAGGCACAGCTACCACTTCAGCCACGGCAGTTTATAGGGTTCGCTAATCTAAAAACATCATGACAGGCACACAGCTCGCCGCTCTCATTCGCTACAAAACGAAGACGAACAGCACCACCTTCACGGATGCTGACATGCTTCCGCTAGTCAACACCTTCAAGGATGAGATCTCTTCGATGATAGTTGAAAGGAATAATGGGATGTTTCTTGTCCCTACTACCTTTAACTTGGTAGCTAGTTCAACGAGCCGTGAGTATGCCTTGCCTGATGACCTTCTAAACCGGATGCAAAAACTAGAGTTGAAGTTCACATCTAGTGATGCAAGACAACCTGCTCGGTATCTCAAGGACTGGCAGGGTTCCGAGACAGAAAGTGAGATCGTAAAGAGTTTCAGTAACGCAAAAGGAGGGTTTGCCTATGTCATAAGAAGGCGAGCGCTTCTCATTCTCTCCGGTACGATCATCGCTGTTACTGACGGAGGTCGGCTCTGGTATCACTCATATCCGGCAGACCTCGCAAATCTCTCTGGTGTTACCGGTCTTGAAGTAGATCCATCGACAACCACCTTCGGTTTCCCAAGACAATTCCACGAGCTTCTGGCTCGCAGAGTCTCCATTGAGTACAAGGGTTCAAAGCCCAAGCCCATTCCGCTAAATGCAATGGAGAAGAACTATGAAGTAGATCTCAAGGTACAACTCGATGCCGTTGCTCGTGTAGACAACTCGGCAGAGATTATAGGTGATGATCTCCCACCAGAGCAGACAGGAGACAACGGATTTAACTACTAAACACCATGGCAAAAGAAGCAAGACCAACAAACACATTTACCAAAGAGCCACTCGTTTTTCAAGATGAGCGAGGGGGTTTTGGCCGTGCAAAGTTTGGTACTGCGAAGTTCGGAGAAGTGGTAGGTGTACGCTACACGAAAGAACCGCTACCAGTTGAGAATAAAATAACTTAAACATCATGAAAGACTTTATAAAAACAATCGCACCATTCCTCATATCTCTGGCCATTCTGGTCGGGGGATTTAGTGTGTACGCCGCCTCAATCACTCCGGTATTCCCGACCTCGCTCAACAACTTTTCTGAAGGAGATGTCATTGAAGAAGAGGACTGGAACGCTATCGAACTTACGATCGGAGAGACCTCTACTACATCCAAGGCCACGCTTCACGGCAAGTGGAATGATCTCTTTGCATCCTCAACTCTTCCGCAGATCACCACACTTTTGAACCTAACAAGTACAGGAGCGCTCAATGTCGGCTCTATAACTTCCGGCTTCGGTTCAATAGATCTCGGAGCTGATACCTTCACTACCACTGGTCTCGGTACTTTCGGAGGGTTTATATCAACTGCATCTTCCACCCTTATTGGAAACTTCACGATCACCGGCAACTCTACCACTACCAACGCAACGACTACGGCCTTTGCTATCTCCTCGCTTTCTTCAGCAGTTTTGAAAGTAGACGGCAATGGATCTGTCCTTGAAGCAGTAGATGGCACTGACTATGTTTCAGGCGTAACCGGAGACTGGACTGGTACTCTCGATGGTATCGAAGGAGCAAACTTCTTGAGATCTGATGTAGCTGACACTGCCGCCGGATTGATCACTCTCACTTCCGGTTTCATCTCAAATGCCTCATCAACACAGATCGGAGATTTCAACATTGTCGGAAATGCCACAGCGACAAACGCCACGACCACTTCTTTCTTCAGTACTACGGCATCGACCACAAACTTCTATGTAGGCAACCTCTTCAGCTTCTTCGGCCAAGTCTGGCAGTCTCTCTCTGATTTCTCAACTTATATCTACACGCTATTCTCCGGCGGAGAGGGCATCACATTCTCTTCAGGAGCGATCTCTTTTGACTGCTCTGAAGTTACGGATAGCGCAGGAGATGGTCTGACATGCTCCGGTGAAAATCTGGTAGTAGCAACCGAAGCAGGAAGCTACGGTGCGGCCACTATTGATGGTGATGACATCAACTCAAACCTTGCCGGCAGATCTCTAACTCTCACATCAGCTTCACCGGATACGCTTGATCTGGACTCCGAGATCTACACATATTCAATAGCCGCCAATCTGACAGCTACCACGACCGCCGATGGTATTGCTACCACTACCGAAGACTTCCTATCTGTGAGGATCCCTACGGCCTCCACGATCACGAGAATTGACTGCTACGCAGATACAACAGGCACTTCGACCGTGAAGGCCTCTTATGCCTCAAACCCTCTGTCAGCAGGCACACAGGTCGTATCAGCCGGTACGACATGCGGCTCTCAAGCTCTGACGGCCGTTACTTCCTTCAATAACTCGACTCCATCGGCCGGCGATTGGCTCCGGGTGTGGGTATTCGATGCCGAGCCGACAGGATCGAGACCGGCAAAGATTTACTTCACTCTAACTCTCACCAAAGATGACTAGCAACACAAAAAAAGCAATAGCGGTGGCCGGCACAATCGCAGTGATGGGAGCAGGACTGGCCTTGCGTGATAATACGGTTCAAGCTCCAACCGAGCCGACACTCACTTATTTTGCCGAGCTTGATCAGAATGATGTTGTTTTGAGAGTCATCGTGGCTGATCAAGAGTTCATAGACTCTGGTGCGGTGGGAGATCCGAGCCAGTGGGTTCAAACTTTTTTGGATGGAGATAAGCGAAAGAATTATGCCGGTATCGGAGATCGATTTGATCGCAAACTAGATGCTTTTATAGCTCCAAAGCCATCGAAGGATGCTGTACTTGATGAGCGTAGTGGTAAGTGGTTAGAACAAAGCAATGCTAAACCTCAAATATAAAAAGAATATCGTATCAAGGACTTTTGCCACACTTCTCATTGTGGCTGTTACCTTTGGAGGCGCAGTCCTTCCTTTCAATGAAGTAGCCCACGCCGCCGGAGAAACTGTCGAAGTTTTGGTATTAGCCGGAGGTGGCGGTGGTGGTTATCAGAGAGGCGGTGGTGGCGGAGGAGGAGGATATTTATATGAGGCGGCTCATAGTGTTTTAGAGCAGGCCTACACTGTAACTGTTGGCGGTGGTGGAGCAGGGCAGACTTCAACTCCAAATGCTAGAGGTTCTAGTGGTAGCGACTCGGTATTTGATGATATGACTTCTGTCGGCGGAGGTGGTGGTGGATCGGACAATGTTAATACCGGCCTTTCTGGGGGTTCAGGTGGTGGAGGTGCAAGAAATGGATCTGGTGGTGCAGGTACAGTGGGGCAGGGTAACAATGGTGGAAGTGGAACATCTGTCTGCGGAGGTGGAGGTGGGGGTGCCGGCGGAGGTGGAGGATCATGTGCTTCGGGTTTTGGTGCAGGAACAGCAAATGATATTTCTGGCACATCAGTTACTTACTGTATTGGTGGAGGTGGAGGAGAGAATAACGGTTCTGCACAAGCACCGACAACTCCATGCTCCGGTGGTGAAGCCGGCAGTGATAGCCCTTTCCTTGGCGGAGTGTCAGGAGCATCTGGAAGAGTCATTATTTCTTTCCCTGAAGATGGAAGCACCGGCATCTCTACGGACTCCACAGGAGGCACGATCACCTCTTCAGGAGGCAATCAGATCCATACCTTCACTTCTAGCGGTACATTCACAGTAGTCTTTGCGGCCGGAGCAGGAGGAGGTGAAGAGAACTCGAACTCACAGATTATCATCATCGGCTCTGACTGGCTCTTTAACAAAGAAGAAACACTCGTATGACAAATCAAGATCTCAAAAAAATCATAGCATCACTCATCGCCGGCGGAGCCATCGCAGGTGGTGGCTTTGCTGTAAAGGATCGGGCAGATTGCGTGGAGACTTTGGTCTATCAAGACAAGGAGATCTGCATAACGGTCGAAATGGAAGAAGCTATTAAGTCGCAGTTGGAACCCAACTCCGGCTTTGGTGGAGTCCGCTTCGGGAAATAACTATGAGTCTAACAATGCACAATATCAAAGAAAATATATTGGATCTTGGATCAAGCATCCTCTCATGGATGTGGCTTAAAGCGCCTCTGTCTTTCCTTGCTACTGTCATTGTGTTCATGATCGGAGAGCAGAACATTCCATCGATGACAATGTTGGTGATCCTAATAACCTTGGATCTCCTGACGGCAATAATGAGGGAGTATAAACTCGGACACGAGATCGAGAGCAGAAAGGCAGTGAAGACAGCTTTCAAGCTCGCTGTATATGGCCTTTTGGTTTCTTCTGCACATCTAACCGAAAGCATCCTACCGGGTACTACATACTTAAACGAAGCCATAATCTCATTCCTAGCCATTACGGAGCTTATATCGATATTGGAGAATGTGGGAGACATGGGATATGCGATCCCGAAGAAAGCCCTAAATAAGCTCCGAAGTTTAAGAGATGAAAAATAGCCATGGCAGATATTTTTAATGGAGAATACGGAGGCATCGCAGATAGCAAATACTCTGGTGTAAAGGGTAGCTTCTATCGCAGTGTCGGAGTAGACGGACACTCAACGCCCGGACTTTTGAAGGTGCATCAAAAACTTTCCAAACATTCCTCTACTACCATCGATGAGCTTTGTAAGGTGGCCATTCCTGTATCAGATGGCTCGAAGCTCTGGTTCTCTTCGGAGTCGGGCAAGATCTGGCGAGAAGTCTCCGGTACATATACTTTGGTACATACCACAGCTCTTGCAGATGAGCCATTTAACTCTCCGGTTCAGTTCGCAGTTTTGAATGGTACAAATCAGAAGTTCACTATCACAAATGCGGCTCAAACAGGCCTCAACTTTACCGCATCAGGCACAGTCAGAGTCCTTCTCGTAGGCGGAGGAGGCGGAGGAGGAAGAGACTACGGTGGAGGTGGAGGCGCAGGAGAGTTTGAGCATGTTACAAGCCACACGCTTGAAAGCGACACTATTTCCTATTCCGTAACAGTCGGAGCAGGTGGAGCCGGTTCAACTGTGAATACCGATAAGGGTGTCTCTGGTGGAAACTCTACTTTTGATACACTTACGGCAAATGGTGGTGGAGGAGGAGGTTCTACGAACAATGTCAACGGTGCTAATGGCGGATCGGGTGGTGGAGGGGCAAATGCTTCAGGAACAGGAGGTACAAGCACTGCTTCTGGTGGACTCGGAAATGCCGGAGGTACTGCAAACACTCAAGCAGGAGCAGGGGGTGGAGGTTCAGCCAGTGCAGGAAGCAATGCTTCAGGCACAACCGGAGGTGCAGGCGGAGCCGGCACATCAAATGATATTTCAGGATCTTCGGTAACTTATGCGGCCGGAGGAAAAGGGGGAAATAACACTGGAGGGACTGGTGCTGACGGTACTAATCCGGGTGATGGAGGAGGCGGAGGCGAAGGAAGTGGCGCAAGCGGCGGAGCAGGAATTGACGGCATTGTGATTATTCGCTACGCCACTGACGGCTCCGATGGCATCAACTCTGCTTCAACCGGTGGAACAAAGACGACTTCCGGTAGCGATACGATACACACCTTCACTTCAGATGGCACATTCAGTGTTATCTTTACAGAGGCCAAGTTCAGCATCGTTGCACAAAGATACAATCTTGCTCTTCCTACCGATGGCAACTATATGAGTATTGCCGAGAAATGGAATGAAACCGGCGACCAGAGATCTTGGGCTTTCAGACTCTACAATGACTCTGGTACTTATAAACTGGTGATCTCTCTATCTGTTAGTGGTGCGGCCACGCAGGTTGAAAGAAGTCAGGCCATTGATGTGCCTTTGGGAGAGTGGTATAGCTGTGGTGTTACTTTTTCTAAAAGCGCCGATGAAGTTAAGTTTTACTTCAATGGTTCGCAGGTAGGAAGCACGGTAACTACTTTGATGGGTAATAACAGGATCTTTCCAAGTACAGCCGGGGTAGGCGTGGGAGGCCAAGCAGATAACGCCTCATATCTCTGGAACGGTTATGTATCAGACACTCGAATATGGGATGATAGAGTTCTCTCTGCGGCCGAGATGACTTCTTATCATAGTGATCCATCCGCTTTTGCCGAGACAACAGATCTCGTAGCAGACTGGCGCTTTGATGGCGATGCTACTGACGAGACTGCAAACAATAACGATCTCACCAACAATAACACCATCACCTTCACAGCTTTTGGAGGCACACAGCCGGGAGTGAAATGTCTCGGAGGTGAAGAATATGATGGTTATGTCTATTGGGCTACTGAAGATCGTGAGTGGCGTATTGCTCTGGCTAACATTGACTCTGATTGGAGTGATACATTCCTTACGGCTTTTGGCCTATTTGAGAATACAGATGATACCTACCATCCTCATGTGAAGCAAAATAACGAGCTTTATATTGGAGACAAGTATGTGATCGCCAAGGTGAGCGTGAGTGGCACGAGCCATGTCTGGACTGATGAGACTGATTTCGACATCCTTCAGCCGGAGCGCATCATCTCTCTTGGAAAGATAGACATCGATGTTCTGGTAGGTACTCTCAATGTGAATGTCGGCCGAGTCTTGAGATGGGATACCGTATCCACCTCTTGGACTGGTCAGGATGACATCTATGAAGCCGGAGTGTTGGCCTTTATGTATGATGACAACTATGTTTATGCCCTCGTAGGAAACTTCGGCAAGTGGTTCTTCTACAACGGCGAGAAGCTAGAGCCATACTTCCAGATCCCCGGAGAGTGGTCTCCTTCAAAGAAAGCAGTGGTACATCCAAACGCAGTGGGCTTCTTGCTAGGCAAGCCGATCTTCGGACTCTCAAATAGCACTGGCAACCCTGCTCTTCAGGGAGTCTATACCTTTGGATCTCACTCCAAGAACTATCCAAAGGTTCTTGATCTCTCATTCCCTATATCTTCAGATGAAGTGTCCGGTATGACGATCGGAGCAATCATCGTGGATGGCGCAGATCTCTATGTATCTTGGAAAGGCGCATCAGCTCAAGGTGTCGACAAACTTGACTACTCAAACAAATATGCCTCGGCCTATCTTGAGAGCCGTATGCTCTTTGGAGAAGAGCGAGAGAACTTGAAGACCCTCGGAGAGCTGAAGGCGCTTTATAACTCACTTCCTTCTGGCACTGGCGTTACCTTCTCTTATAACAAGAACAATGCCGGCTATGTGGCCATGACGGATGTGGATGATGACAAGCTCAATGCTCTCTATACCGAGCTGTCGGTCGGAGAAATCGGCTCTCTTCAGGTGAAGATGGCCTTCGATGTCTCAAGCAACAATGCGCCGGAGATTGAGAAGATAGTGGCTAATCAACAAGAATAATATGACTGATGTAGAAAACAAGCCAGTAGAGACAGCTATTCAGCAAAAAAAGCAGGGATACTCTACTCCTCGCCGGCTTCGCAACGCCAAGATTGCACAGGGCAACACCATTGATCTTGGAGGGTGGGAAATCGTATCGGGCGACATCCTTCAGTCTGCGGCCGATGCCAACGGCTTCAGGATACAGCTCAAGTCTTCAACAGGGGAGATCTCTTTTGGAGGCGGAGTAACCATCAAAAATACCGCCACTCCTTTCTCCGGTGTGGGTTCAATGACGATCGAGCATGACACAGGGGCTATCTTTCTTGAGATCGGAGGTTCAGGAGAAGGACTAGGAAGCAGATATGCCATTCTTGGAACGCCTAGTGTTTATGTGATCGTTGTGGACAATGACGATGGCTCTTACGCTATCAAAATGGTCGGTCTTCCCACCTCTGATCCCGGAGTTACTAACCAGATCTGGAATGATGGGGGTACATTAAAAATAAGTTAGGGTATAATAAGAACACAACTATGCCAATCTATCCAACAGGAACAAAGCTCACACGAAATGACGGTGTATCATTCACCGCCGATGGCCGCACCAACTTCGGCCGGAGCTACAAACCTGCGGAAACATCCGCACCAAAAGAAGGCCAGATAACACAGCCAAAAGAAGGGCTTGGCTCAACAAAGGAAACAAATAGACTTCTTGGTGGCCAGTTTTTCAATGAAGAAACAGGCGCACCTGTGGACATAAGGCAGAATACGGATGAGCAAAATCAGAGACTTGCTGATGCTAGCCCGGCCGCCTTTGATCTAGCGGCAGACAAAGCAGGGTTTGGATATGGTGAAAAGAAACCTGCGGCAGTTACTACTACTACCGGCACGCCAAATCCTCAAGATGAGATCAGGAAGATCAACGAAGAAGCCAATGCCGGTCAGGAGGAAGATTTCAATATAGTTACTCAAGAAGCGGAACCAACAGTGGATCTCTCAACATCCGGCAAGCTTGCCGAGACTCTTCTTGGCGCTCTCTCCGCTAGAGAGGATGCTGACAAACCTGTATCTCTGGTGAAGGAGTTCGCAAAACAAAGACAGGCACTAGGAGTCGGAGAGCTTGAAGATGAACTTGCCGGCATTGATGCAAGGATCGCACGGCTCGATGCAGACTTCGCTTCAACTCTTGAAGAAGAGGAGCAGAGGCCGGTCAGTACTCGCCTCATAGGAAGGAAGCAGTCCAAAGCACAGCTAGAATATAACCGCCTAAAAAGAGAGCTTGATGCGGAGCGATCCAGTGTTGCCAGTCGCCTTGATACAAAACTCGGCCTCGTCAGCACTATGGTCAACCTCACTGGTCAGGACTATAACAATGCTCAACAGAAGTACAATAATGATTTCAACCGCATCATCTCCATCACCAATCTCATCAGGGGCATTGAGAATGATGAGAAGTCAGAAACAGAGCGAGAGGCCGACAACGCACGAGCCAATGTGCAGATCATGTACAACCTCATCAAAGAAGGCAATGTGAGCTACGATGCACTCACGCAGGCCGACAGAGCCAACATCGTGAAGATGGAGGCGCAAGCCGGTCTTCCAAACGGCTTTATCAAATATGTCTCCGAGACCATTGAAGATCCGGCCGTATCATTCCTCTCTGCTTTTACCGATGCAAGCGGTAGGCGCATACAGCCGATCGTTACCACGAAACCTGACGGCTCATATTCCATCGAGAATATCTCTCTCGGCCAAGCAAAGTCCGAGGATGGAACTGATGACAAGAGCATCATCTCTCAAAGCACTCTCAACCGCCTCGGCGCAAAGGGCGTGCCTTCTGCTGTGGCCATCAACATTCAACAGGCCGTCAATGCCTTCGGCGGATATACAGAGATCAGGGCGCATCTTGTTGAGCAGGTAGGCGAGGAGCTTGCTGATGATTACATCGAGGCCTTCAAGGATGTGCAGGCGAGCGATAGCATAATAGGTTTATAAAACAAAAAAACAATGGCGTATCAACCTCTGAAAATCGATACTCCGGCAAGAAGCTCATCAGGGGGTTTCATACCAGAGTCATATAAGCCACTTGATATAGGAGATCAAGAGTCTATTTCTGCGCTCCGAACAAAGATCGAGGAGGATGCCATTGTCTTCGCATCAGAGCCGGAGCAAAAGAAGGTCAGCAAGGGTCTATTTAGTTTCTTCAAAAGCGAGCCGAAGGTGGAAGAGAGATCTGCCGATGTTGTTGCATATGAAACATATCGCCAAAAGAACCCTCCTGCCGTAGCCGGCGAAGATCCCATCAGCCGTGCAGATTTTGCCTCCATGGAGGAATACCAGTCTGTTATAAGAGGATCTGCGGAGGCGCAGAAAAAGCAGTACAAAGGACTTCTCAAAGAGACACTCTCTGGCCTGCCAGATGCCTCTAAGAGAGTATCAGGGTGGCTAGATAACCTCATCATCCAAAAGCCGACAGAACTGCTCGCAGACAGCGATTTTAAGCTTATTCAAAGGGGTGAGAATATCCCTATTGTGCGCTCTATACCCGGAGTCGGTATCACGCCTGCCAAGTGGTTTCAGGAGACCGCAGAAGGCCTAGAATACGCCAGAAGCGATGAAAAGGACAATCTCGGCCTTGAGATACTTGAGACCACGAAGTTTGGCGCACAGGCACTCTCCGGCCTTACAGGAGGTCTCTATACGCCACAGCAGGCCGCACCGGAGAATATGGCTCAAAAGATCTTCAGTGGAGCTTCTCAAATCGTGGGTACTTTGGTCGGTCTCAAAGCCCTCGGATCAGGCCTTGGCGCTCTCGCTCTCAAGCCAAAGGGCGTGGCTACTTTTATAAACGCATATCCTAGACTTTCCAAGTTCGCCATTCCATATCTCATAAACACCGGAGCTTTCACAGCATACGGACAGCTCAACCCTGCTCTTGCAGGAGACTTCAAAGCTCGCATGAAGCAGATGAGTTTCGATGCTGTTCTCTCCGTACCATTCACCGGTCTTGGCTTCACAAGCGCAAAGGTTTCTGTACCGGCTATCACTGCCCTCACATATGGTCTCGCAAAGATGTCAGGTGCTTCAAACGAGGATGCTATGATCTCCGCCATTACTATCGGTGTACTCGATGCTCTTGGAAGACGAGGAGGTTTTGGAAGGCATGGAGCAATGGATGGCAAGCAGGCGCAGAAGATTATGGATGTCTCCGCCAGAGAAGTTCTTGGTGTAGGCAAGAACGCAACACCGGAGCAGATCAAAACTGCATATAGAAAACTCGCAAGAGAGAACCATCCAGACCACGGAGGCGACTCAAAGAAGATGGCCGAGATCAACTCTGCCTTTGACTTTCTTACAGGCGAGAATAAAACTTTCCAGAAGTCCGTGCAGGATGAAGCCAAGACAAAACAGAATGAGCAGATGAAGAGAGATACCGGCATTGAAGTACTCGAAGCTCCCAAAAGAGATCTTACATTCGGAGAGAAACCGAAGGCGGAGGTCAGTCCAAAACCGGCCGAAACTGGTCAGGTAGAGACTCCACCAGTCCAGAAAACGCAAGAAGTGGTCAGTAAAAAAGAGTTCCCAACAGAGTTGAGAAATCTTGGCAAGGACACGGATGCAGTGATTTTTTCTATCACAAACTTAAAAGAAGAAGATCCGGGGTTTGGTGCAGGGGCAAAAGTTAGATTGAGCGTAGGCCTTGAAGAGTCAAAAGGTGAGCGTGGCAAAAAAGCAGATCTTTATTTTGAAGAGATCCCTACTAGAGAAGAAGTTATTGATGCAATCAAAGGAGAACGAGAAAGTCTTGGTATCAAAGCAGAGCCAGTGGCTCAAAAGACTATTCCTGCAAAAGAGGGTGCTAAATATCCTGTGATCCGAGAAGTATCAGGAGAGAAGATCAAAGTACCCACATCAAAGACAGCTTACGATAAGAGCCGGGTTATTGTAGGAGAGTTTGAAGGCAAGAAGTACACCACAGACACATTCATCATAGAGTTTGAAGATCTTGGCTTGAACAAGTCCGAACTAGCCGTGCCTCAAGAAAGCGCTATCAAGGGTGTAGTAGACAAAGCAACAAAGAACGCAAAGGATCTCACTCCGACAGAGGTGATCGTGCCAAAAACCGGTCAAGGCAATAATCAGGTTATTCTTTCCGGTGCAAAAGGTGAGATTGTAATGGATGCAAAATACTATAACTATGTCTCGAAGAAGTATAAGGATCTCTCACTCAAAGGCACTGCTCCCGATGCTCCAATCAGCATCTATGACGGCACGGAACTCAAGGGCGTAGTGATGCCTGTAAATCAGAGAGTAGGAAAAGGAAGTGTCCGTTTGTCTCAAAAACTCGTGCAAGAAACACCTGCAAAAAAGCCCTCAACAAAGCCACAAAAACAGACAAAGAAGCCACTTGTAAAACCGGATATACAAGAAGAAAAAGGTATCAAAGGAGAGGTGCGCCAAGCCACTCAAGACATGGTAGATGAGGTTATGGAGGCAGGTATTCCGAGACCCAAGGCATCGAAGATCGTAACAGATGCTTCTCTCGCCACTTCATTGGAGGACTTCAAAAAATCTCCATCAGTGAAAAGCTTAACTGAACAAGAGAGCAAAAAAGTTGCAGAAGAACTTGGAGGCATAGATGAGCTTTATGATCACATCACAGGAGTATTGAAGACGGCAAGAGTGGTAGAGAAGAAAGGTCTAAAGGCGCTTGAAGAGATAAACAAAACACCATCTGGTGATGCTTTTGCTATGGCAAGCGGTCAAGACTTTCCTGACTTCCCTGTGATGCTCGGAGGCATCAAAGACATCAAACCGATCCAGTTCCCCGAACTCGTGTCGCTCGCAAAAGAGTTGATGGGTAAAGTGCCGACCATTGTGAACAAGACAGGTAACGCAAGGGGTCGTTTTATACATAACGGAAAAGATGAGCAGATCAAACTTGTGGCATCGCTCTTTGAGAGTGGCAATGCAAAGCAGGCATCAATAGTTCTTGCTCACGAACTTGGCCACCTCATAGACTATCTGCCTGACAAGACTCTAAAGAGAGGAAACCTTCTCGGCCGGTTGCAGACTCTCCGAAACTTCCTAAACAGCACATTTGATACAAGCGCAAAAGAAGGCGTGGATCTAAAAGCAGAGCGAGACAGAATATCCAAGGAGGTTGTTGAAGATGAGGGCTTTACTTTTGTAGATATGGTATCCGGCAAACTTCCACAGGAAGTGAAGGATCGTATCAAGCGAGAGTATGCCCTTTTCAAAGAGAACCCGAACTTCATAAAGAACCCGGAGATCAAAGCCGAGCTGATGAAGGTTACGGAATACTGGCGACCATATGATCCGAAGAAAGTACCGGAGTCATACAATGCCTATCGCAAAAGCTCAAGAGAGCTTTATGCTGATGCTATATCTATGCTCTTCAACTCCCCCGGTCTTCTTGAGAAGATGGCTCCGAAGTTTTATGCAGAGTTTTTCAATGCCCTAGATAATAAGCCAGAGGTCAAAAAGCAGTTCTTCGATCTTCAGGATCTTCTCACTCTTGGAGAAGATGCGGTACTTTCAAAACGAGAGAAAGACATCCGTGAGATGTTCCGCAAGGGCGAGGATCTATACAAGATCAAAGTAGCCGAGCGTGAGCAGAGGCAGAAGAGCTATGTCTCAAGACTTCGCTATGAACTCATCGACAAGAATGAAGCTCTCATTCAACTCATGGAAAAGACCAAAAAGGAGGGTGGCCATGTCAACGATGACGAGAACCCGATCTACTACCTAGAGGAACATAACTATCTCGGAGGCAAGATCAAGAACTTCGTGGAGACCGGCATCAATCCGATATACAAGCGTGTGCATGAAGCAGGCGCTACATGGGAGGACTTCGGAGTAGTCCTATTCTTGAGGCGTGTGATGACGGAGCGTGGCGATCTCGCCAACCCTCTCGGCCAGACACCGGAAACAGCAGAAGCACAGCTCAAGGATCTCTCCACTAAAATCGGCAAGGAGACATTTGAAGTTCTCACCAAAGAGGCAGACAACTTCCGTGATGCAATCAAGGTGGTAATGCAACAGGGCTACGATGCCGGTCTCTACAAACCGGAGCTATATCAGAATATGATTGAGAACCCTGCTTACGCCACCTTCCAAGTCCTCGACTACCTTCAGGAGTTTATTCCTGCATCCATCAAAAAGCAGATGGGTACTCTCAAAGAGATCTCTAATCCTGCTACTGCGACTGTGATCAAGACCATCTCAACGATCAGGGCGATCGAGAGAAACATCGTGCGCAGAAAGGCAATAGATTTCCTTCAGAAGTTTCAGCCAGATGAGATCAAGCCGGCCAAGAAGCTCTTTAACGGCAAGACTCAAGTGCCGGTAGAGTCAAAGGAAGTAGATGAAGAACTGCTCACATACATGGATAAAGGGCAGGTTGAGGGTGTATATGTAGATCCCTATATCGCCAAGTCTTTTGAGCGAAACTCTGTCGGCCAGAATAATGCCGTCATTCAGACCTTGCGCCTCGTGAACTCCAATGTCTTCAGACCTCTCTTCATTACATACAACCCCGGCTTCCAAGCTTTCAACCTTCTCCGAGACTTCCAGAGAGCATGGAAGAATACTCCGGGTATGACTCTGCTTCAGCTCGTGAAGCTCTACAAAGACTCATATAAAAGCGCCAAAGCTCGTGCATACAACTTGCCCGATGAGACTATTCAAGAAATGGAAAAGTCCGGCATTTTGAGTATTACATACAACGATCTCGTGAAAGGCCGTGAAGAGATAGATGATCAGATACAAGTCATTATGCGCAACTACGATCTGCTCGATAAGCCGAAGGCCAAGAGCAATCCTGCTCTAAAGATTGTCATGCCGGTTCTCGACTTCATTGAGCGCACCGGCAATCTCGTGGAGACTTTGCCGAAGGTCGCAGGATATAAGGCAATGAATGGCAAGTTACCTCCGAAGGAGCTTGGGAGCTTCATTCGCACTAGGATCGGTTCTCCTGACTTCTTGCGCCGTGGAGCCGGCTATGGGTGGTACAACGAGGTATTTCTCTTCTCTAACGCTATCAAGGAAGGTATCAGAGGCGATTATGCTTCAGCTATCAAAGATCCTCGTACTCGCTCCGGGTGGTGGTGGAAGACTGCCAAGAGGGAGTTTGTGCCAAAGATGATCATGCTCGCCGGCGCCCTCGGCTTGTTTGGCGATGACATCAAGGAAATGTTTGAGGGAGTATCGGAGTACGATATGACCAACTACACCATCCTCCCTCTCGGCATAGATCAGAATGGCAAGTCAATCTACATCAGACTGCCTCACGATGAAACAAGCCGTTTGGTCGCAGGTATTTTCTGGAAGACTCTCAACCTGCCGGTAGACGGAGTGAAGCTGAAGGAGATCCCACAGATTGCAAGCTACACCGGAGGTCAGCTTCCTTCGATCTCTCCTTCTCTTGGAGCAGTGTCTTCAGTCTCGCAGTTCTTGGCCGGCAATAACCCATATGACTTCTTCAGGGGTAGGAATGTTCTCACTGATACGGAGTTTGAAGCAGGGGGCAAGCATGCTCTCATTCCATATATGAAGTGGCAGTTCCAACAGCTCGGCGGCGGTACGCTGATGCGCTTTAACATACACGAAAGCGCTCCGACTCAAGGTAGTGTAGTAGAGACTGGCCTTAAAGCTCCTCTGGTCTCTAATGTCATTGGTCGTTTCTTGAGGATCTCCAACTATGGCATCTCGGAGAAAAATCAGGAAGTGAAAGCAGAGGTGGATCGTGAGCGAGCCAGAGATCGTATCAAGCATAATGAGATCATCAACAAGCACATCAAGCAGTATCAGAAAGATGGTGCAACAGGAGATGTCGAGGAACTCATAGGTACAGCTACCAAGGAGGCCTTCAAGGGTCAAGTGGTAACAAAGAGAGAGGTCTTGGCCTTTCAGAAGAAGATGAAAATGGCCATCATCAGAGGTGAGTCTGATCCGAATGTGAACGCTCTCATTTATGCAGAGAGCAATGATGCCAAGGTTGCTCTTCTAAAACAATACAGAGAGAACTTGAGCGATGAAGAGTTCGCAGATCTCTTCAAGTTCGTGCAGGAGCAGAAGATCGTCAGCACCGATACTGCAAAGATATTTATAAAATCACAATAAAATCATGGCAAAAAAGAAACTTTTGATCGTAGCGAATAACTGCCCTTGGAGATCGTGGGATGACAAGATCCTAGAACTGAAGAGGTGGTTTTCTCTGAAAGTGGATCTCGATATAGAGCTTACTCATACCAAATACTCGCAAATACCTTTTATCCCTTACAGTAATCTAGTCTCTGATCAAGCCCACATTCCGAACCCTGAAGGTATTGATTATAAGTGGTATGACACCTACATCAGCCCGATGGCTCAAGGATACGACATCGTTCTCTTTGTGCTGAATATGAGCCAGTGGCCGTCAGCCAACTCTTTCAGAGGATGGCGTGTAGACCGCACCTTTGGCGCTGTGGAGCTTCAGATAGGGGTCAATGAGCATGAGCAGTTTAAGTGGGGAGATTATACCGGAGATGGCTTTTTCAACTTCGCTCGCCACGAGATCATGCACGCTCTCTTTATGATCACCGGACAAGAAGACACTACGCACAAGTGGTGGGATCAGTCGCCGGAGAAGCTAGTGAACGCACTTGATGAGCTTGTCTTCCCTCATGCCTCTGATGCGGATCAGATCTCTTGGCTCAAGTGGGTCGTAGAGTTCCTGAAGGCAATGATCGGCATCCAGACTGAAATAAACCGGATCAAGGCAGAGCAACTAAATGCCGAGATAGTTAATCAGCCGGTCGACAGACCAACTAAAAGAGAGTTCTGCTTGGCCATCCAAGAGATGGAGGGATATTACGCTCCGGGTGAGAACTCAAGGTATCCTAAGGGATCTCTTGCGTGGAGAAATAAAAATCCGGGCAACCTCAAATATGCCGGCCAGTTAGGATCTATCGGAGAGAACAGAGGGTTTGCTGTCTTCCCTGATTACGACACCGGTTTTGCCGCACTCATGAGGCAAGTGGAGATCGCCTGCAACGGCAAGTCGAAGGTCTACTCTCCTGATATGATGCTCTTCAATGCTCCGTATAAATCTCCTCATGAGACACCTTTCGTATTGCCCGGCTTCTTCCAAGTCTTCGCTCCCGATAGTGATAACAATGACTCTCTGAACTATGCGACCTTCGTGGCCAAGAAGCTCGGTACTACCACAGCATTTATCATTAAAGATCTAGTCTGATGTGGATATGCGATTGCAAAACCTGCGATTGCATCGACCACTGCATACACCCGACCGGATACATCCTTCCAGACTCACAGACCGAATGTGGCCGATGTGGCAAGACGAGAGGCAATAGAGCTTTCGTCAGGCCTTTCAAAGAACCGGAGCCACGGCCGGTCTCTCATCCTGTTGACAAGGTAGAAGAACCTGTGCCAAAGAAGGAGTATAATGAAGAGGTCGCATCAGAACCTAGTTATTACGAGCGCCGTAAGTTATTAGAACTATGAAAAGTCCAAAATATAAGTTCAATCGTGAGGATCTCCAAAAGATCGGGAGAGGTGCGCTTCTCGCTATGGGAGGTGCGCTTGTGGTCTATGCCACAGATATTCTTCCAATGGTTGATTGGGGATCTTGGGCGCCTGTTGCAACAGGTGTCGGAGCGATCCTTCTAAACTCTTTGAGAAAGTGGGTTGCCGGTCAAGCCACATCCTCAAGTTCGGAAGAGTAGTCTTTGTTTTACAGACTACTTGCTCCTCTACTTTTAGCGATACCTCTCTTCTCTTGGTACTTGATCATGCTCAATGTCAAAGAGGAAGCGTATCCTAGCTTCTTGAAACGAGTCTTCAGAGGTCGAATGGGAGCATGGTTGGAAACAGCCGTGCTATCAGTGGCCGGCCTCATCGTACTCTGGATGATCCTTGGCTTCGAGTTGCCAGAGGGGTTATAATCAGGATGGCTTCTAAAGAGCCACTCTAAAAGGAAAAAGCCCGAAAGGGCTTTTCTCCTTTTACATCTGTATGGCTTTGATCCTGAACTCCTTGATGCGCTTCCGGCCGAGATCCTTCCTCATCTTCTTGAGCGCACGAGATACCGCAGGAGCAATACTGCCGGCCGACTCCCTATATTCAAACTGCTTCGGGTACGGCACATCTACGGTGATCAACACGAGGTAGTCTTTCATCGAAGTCTTCTCACCTCCTTCTAAAGTTGCATCTAAATGTTCCATGGTAGTGATTTTGGTAGGGACATTAGCGCCCCTACCTAACTACATTATAGCAAATGGGGTTTTGTCAAATCAGGTGGCGGTGGCTCAACATAGCCATATTCTTATCCCCACTCCCCTTGACTTGACACGCTTTTTGAGCTTTTTCTTATCCCCAGTTTTTATGGAAGAGACCTTGCAAGCGAACGGCTCGCTTTCTATAATGTAGGTATTATTCATTAAATGATTTTACCGTTATGGGAAAAAAGAATAGTGAGGAAGAAGTCGCTCCTGCTTCAGTGAAGCCGGAAGTGATTGATGTGCCTGCCAAGCCGGTCAAGGCGAAGAAGGTATCATCGAAGAAGAGTGAAAGTCGTGAGGTAGCGGTGCGAGAGTCGAGAATGCCAAGCCCTCAAGCTCTCATCGAGAAGGCGATTGAGAACAAGGTGGATGTAGAGTCCCTTGAGAAGCTCGTTGCCTTGCAGGAGAGATGGGAGGCACGAGAGGCCAAGAAGGAATACGATCGTGCGATGGCTTCCTTCCAATCCGAGTGTCCTACGATCAAGAAGACCAAGGAGGTCAAGACGAACACCGGACAGGTGGCGTATCGCTACGCTCCGATCGAGTCTATCGTAGAGCAAGTCAAGGATCTTCTTCAGAAGCATGGCTTCAGTTACTCAACAAGCATGGAGCTTCTTGAGAATGGTGTGAAGGTTGCCGTGAGAGTTGTGCATGAAGGTGGCCACTCGGAGATCTCCGAGATGTCTGTGCCTCTTGGCAACAAGACACAGATCATGTCTGCATCACAGCAGACGGCGGCCGCACAGACCTTCGCCAAGAGATATGCTTTCTGTAATGCCTTCGGTCTCCTTACAGGAGATGAAGATAATGACGGAGCAGATCTCAATACAAGCAGTGGCAATAGCCGGCCTGCACCTGCTCCTCAAGCATCCACAAGAAGGCCTGCATATAGCGCTCCAAAGCCACCGGAGCGAGAGATCCAGATGGATGCTTCAGAGTCTCAAGAAGTGCCTCGATGCCAGATGGGAGGCGAGGAGATCACTCAACAGGAGGCAGTTTATTCGATCCGCATGTTTGGGAAGCCACTTTGCAGAGAGCATCAGAAAGAGGCCAGAACGAACGGCAATAATCAAGGAAAATAGTTATGGCAGAGTTCATTGAAAGCACCCTCTACAACGGCGAGGTTGCTATAAAGTTTTACCCGGAGTCTCATCAGTATTGGGCGGCCGTTGATGGTGAGAGGTTCAAGAGGCGCACAGGAGTTACGACTATCTGTGGCATCAAAGACAAGAGCATCGGTCTCATGTCTTGGCAGAGAGAGCTTACCGCCGACTACCTCCTCACTCTCATAGAGGCCGGCAAAGAGATTGGCATCGAGGAGGTGCTGGAGGCGGCCGTGCAATCAGACATTAAAAAGGATGAGGCGGCCAACATTGGTACAGCGATCCACGATTGGGTCGAGAAGTTTATCAAGTTCAAGAAAGGCGAGCCGGGCTATCCAGAGATGCCTCCGATACCGGAGATCCCTGAAGCTGTTACCGGAGTCAACTCATTCATGGAATGGACGGACAAACACAAGGTAGAGTTCATCTCTTCAGAGCGTGTGGTCTACTCAAAGGAGCATGACTTTATAGGTACTCTCGATATTGAGGCCAAGGTAGATGGAAAGCTTTGCCTAGTCGACCTGAAGTCCTCTAACGGCCTCTACAACAGCGTGAGAGCGCAGACGGCGGCCTATGCGATGGCTGACATGGAGGAGACACCAAAGAAGAAGTATAAAGGCAGGTGGGCGATCCGTGTCTCCAAGCTCACCGAGGAAGAGTATTACGCCAAGGAGGAGCGCAAGAAAGAGATGAAGAAGGCGATCGCTCGCATCCAAGGTAAGGAGTACAAGAACTATTCTCCGAGACCATACGAGGTCTTTGAAGCAAAAGATCTCGACAACGGAGAGAGCTTCATCGAGAGAGACTTCAAAGCATTTCTGGCGCACAAAGATGTGTACCGATGGGATGCAATCACTGATCCGTATCGCAACGGCGACAACTGGTAGGATATTTATCCACAGACTTTGACTTCATTGTATTCTCATTTTGCGGTATTCTTAAATACGAAGGGTTCGCACTCAAAAACCCCGATTAAAAATAAGAACACTACAAATGAGCGAAGACAAAGTACAGCCATGGTTGATCCAAGTCCTTTCCGGTTTGGTAGGCCATCCAGAAGACATCAAGATCGTGAGAAACGATGACGAGATGGGAGTTAAATACACCATCGAAGTACATCCAGATGATCGAGGCCGAGTCATCGGCAAGGGAGGTAAAATCGCTCAAGCTACTCGTGTTCTTCTTCATTCGGTGGGTTATCACGAAGGTATGAGGGCGTCTATGGTGATCAGTGTTCCGGGCAGTAAGTTTGTACCTAGAGAAGAAGCCGGTGTTGCAACATAAACTACCGGTATTATTGGTTAATCGATTACTACAATGGTGATATATATCAAGTTTGCAGAGGTAGATGAGCCACAGCAGTTCACTACTGCGCTTGAAGCCAAGGAGCATGTGAAAGCTCGTGAGGATCAAGCAGACAGAGTTTTCATTGCCAAGTCTGACGAGGCAGTGGAAGATCTCTCGACTCTTAAGTTCGAGGAGTTTCCTACCATCGCTCATGCCCTAGAGTTTCTAGGCAATGGCGAAGAGCATCCTGAAGCAAAGGAAGCCGGAGAAGAGAAGGCCGGTGAGGATGCTGACTCTGAAGACAAGTCATCTGATGAAGAGTCAAAAGATGAGTCTGAAGACGAGGACTCTGATGAGTCAGAAGATGAGGGCGACTCCGAGTCTTCCGAAGAGGGAGAAGAAGAGAAGGCCTAGTGCTTCTACTCTGACCATTTCGGCCAAATGGCCAATATGGTTGGGGATAGGCGCATTAAAATACCGCCTTTGATTACTACCATGGAGCCAATCTTTCCAAAAGAAGGTACACAGCCGGCAAGGATGCTCAAGGTTCTCCTTGATGCTGAAGGCGGTTGGATCAACAAGCAGTATTTCGTGCGAGAAATGTATCTCACACAGGCCGGCTTCGTCATTCACACTCTTGAGAATAAATACCACTGGCCGATCGAGCATAGCGACTTCACTGACGAGTGGGGTTTTAAGAGTTACCGGATCACTATCAAGAAGGAGCGTAATATCATAAAGATATGAAGAAGATCCAAGTATATTTCGATGGTGCGGCGTGGCTCTGGAAGAAGTGTGGCTATGGCTTGATTATAAAACAAGGCGACACATGGCTTCACTCTGAATACGGCCGAGTACCAGTAGACGAAGCGCAATCTACCTGCAATGTGGCAGAACACTATGCTCTCAATAGAGCGCTTGTGTGGCTTCTCAAAAACGGCTACGAGAACGAAGAGACCGTTGTCTACGGAGACTCCAAGCTTGTGATCTCGCAGATGTTTAGAGGGTGGCAGTGTAGGGATCAAAAGCTTCCATACGCCTTCCTCTTCAGAGACAACAAAGCTCTCGTTCCAGTCTTCAGCAACATCTCCGGCAAGCTTCTTCCAAGGGAGAAGAATAAGCAGGCAGATGAGTTATCAAAGCTAGGTATAGAGCAGTCATGAAAAAATCTTGGCTTAAAAGAAAGACGGCTCTCAAGGCAAAGAAGCCGTGGAACTATGAGAGAAAACCTCTCAAGCAAACCGGTAGTCTCAAGCGCACCAAGATCCGGGTGGTCGGCCAGACCGAGCCGGCAGAGCTGAAGAGAGACATCCAAGCTATCATCCGTGAGATGGCCATCATCATTGATGGAGGGTGCTTCCTCCGGCATTACCCGGAAGCCGGCCAGTGTAGCGGTTTCAGGAAAGACGGAGAGCTGATCCTCCAAGCCGAGCATCTTATCACCAGAGGCAATACAGCGACATTCGGGGATATGAGAAATATCGTCTGTATCTGCCGGCATCACCACGGCCACTTCAAGCCAGAGCAGGGTATGCTCTATTGGGAGCTTGTAAGGCGCTATGTGGGCGAAAAGAGGTGGAAGTGGATACAACTAGCAGAAGCCGACAAATCACCTCACAAGGTCGATCTGAAGCTCTTGAAGGTGGTCTTGGAGCAGGATCTTAATAAGATGAAGTCATGAGGGTAACAAGAGCCAAAGAGTGTTACTGCCATACCTGCGACAAGTGGTTTCACTATCTCGGTATCACCATGCACCGAGCCGGGCATCGTAATAGAAACGAAGACTGCACGATCACCTTCACGCATGGAGATACCGGCACTTGGCGTTATTCTAAAAATAAAAAACAATGACCTTCCTCACCTACATCACCAAAGACGGACAGCTAGACTTCCGGTCTCAATACAACGAGATGCGCTTCCGGGAGTTTCTGAAGAAGAACCCGAAGGCACTCTTCGAGCTGAAGCCGAAGCAAAAGATCTCACCGGAGGCCAGAGGATACTTTGAAGGCGCTCTCATACCGGCATACTGCGATTGGGCTGAAGGCCTGAACCCTCTCAAGCAAGACGACTGCCTTGCTGTGAGAGATATGTTCAAGGCAGAGTTTCTCGGCCGGTGGATCGTAGATCTCAACGGCAAGCCAAAGAAGGTCGGCCGATCTACGAAGGGCTTGAGCCGGCACGATTTCAGAGAGGTCTTCATTCAGAAGATCGTAGACTACTTCGAGAAGAACCAGATCCCTATCCCGAACCCGGATCTATACAAGAAGTGGAGAGATGAGTATTTCCACAACGAGCCGGAGCTGACATTCTGGCAATGGCTACGCAAGCATAAGATCGCCTGCGATGGTACGAGTGTGGATATACCAAAGGAGGTGGAGGGTTTCAAGGAGGAGAGGAGGAAGGAAGCTAACAGGTAATAGACGAGTTATCCCCAGTTTTCTTACATTCATATTTGCAAATGCGAACGGCTCGCATTATAATCTTCATCATAAAATCATGCCGAAGGATACAGTCAAGGTTATTATAAGAAGTGAGCATCTGACCGGCTCTTTGAGTCGTGGCATGGGAGTACCTTGTACTCTTTCAGATGCTCATTTTTTATCATAACAATGGCTCAAAAACGAATGATAGACAAAAAGATTTCAGTATCCGAGCAGGTGGCGAACCTTCCTGTGGAGGCACAACTTATCTTCACATGGGCGATCGTGCATGCTGATGATCTTGGCCTTCTTCCAAGGTCAGAAAGAACGCTCCGGGCAATGGTCGTGCCTATGCTAGATATAAGCGCTAAGGCCTTTGGAAACCATCTGGAAGCCATTGTATCCCAAGGTCTCATGGAGGAGTTCACCTATCAAAAAGAGAAGTTCTACCGAGTGATCAACTTCAAGGATCATCAGACACTCAAGAAGGATAGGCAACCACAGACACTCTTGAAAATACCGCTTAACAGCAACCCTAAAATAACATGGGAAAATGTAGAAGCCATTATGGAAGGCAAGGACTTCCAATTGGAAGACACAGACTTCCATTTGGACTCTGAAGTGAAGAGAAGTGAAGTGAAGAGAAGAGAAGATATATATACTCTCACTTCGTTCGAGGAGTTCTGGAAAGAGTATCCAAATAAGAAGGCAAAGAAGAAAGCAGAGGCAATCTGGAAGCGCCTGAAGCCCACAGAGGAGCTTTTCAAGGCCATAATGACCGGACTATCAAAAGCCAAGCAAAGTGCGCAGTGGCGCAAGGATGGAGGCCAATACATACCACATCCGACCACTTGGCTAAACCAAGAAAGGTGGACTGACGAGGTTTCAACCGAAGTGCCGAGAGCTAAAGCAGTAAAAGTATAAATATGGCAACACTAATCTTCATCAAGAAAAAAATAGACCCTATCCGCATCTCTAACGAGAGAGGTCTCAAGGTCAAGCAACTATGGCTCGATGATAATACTCCGAGAGATACGGTGGTGGATCTTGGAGAATGGGCAGGAGAGCTTAATCAAATCAAAGCCATCGAGAGTGAGAAGGAAGCACCTGCTCCTACCGGCCGAAGTCTCAAGGATATTGAAGCAGAGGAGCAGAAGCGAAAGGAGGAGATGGAAGCGTTCAAAAAACTTCCACCGGAAGACAAATGGGAGAAGCTTAAAGGGTGGCTCATTGGATCTTTTGAGATGCAATGGAAGTTTGTAACTGACTGGCAGGGCAAGCCGAGCGAGGATCACATCGAGGACTTCAAGCGAGAGGCCTTCTACTACTTCGACAAGAACCCGGAGGCCACGAAGATGCCGACTGAAGCAGTTAAGGAAGCGGTTTATAAGATCTTAAACAAACCAAATGATCAAGAAAAATAAAATCCAAATAGTGGTGATTGTGTGCATACTTGCGCTTGCCGGCATTTTCATAATGTCAGGGGTGAAGGCAAATAGAGCCGAAGAAGTCAAAGAGAGAGAACTGATCCAAACTCTAGTGCAAGAGTCGATAGACACGGCCATTGTCGCAGAGCGCAACCGTATCATGAGAGGGATGATCGATAGAGATCTAGGTGAGCTGTGGCCGGAGATGAGAGAGTTAATCTTGCCTGCGCCCGGAGGTGGTGGTGGAAATGGTGGATGTTGGAAAGAGACAGTGAGTCGAGATGGTGCTGACTATTTTGAGCTTGTAACTAGATGCACCCCCTAGCCATGGAACTATTACGACCGGCACATAACATACCTTCTAGCAAAGTGAGGAACTGGAGGGAGATCAAGAAAGAAGCACAGGAGCTTCGAGATCTTGTGAACCGCACCGGCTTCACCGGATACTACGACAAGGCCTTTGCGATCTCCCATTGCCAAGTATCCAAAGAGCCAAAGTGGTTCTTCGTGGTGAGGAAGGATGCCTTGGATCTTAACGGAAAGAGTGTCGTGAAGCAGATCGGAAGTGATGTCATCGTCAATGCCGAGATCGTGGAGTCCGGCGTGCCGGTGCAGTGGAAGGAGGCCTGCATGAGCTTCCCTTTCAGAAACCCGAAGAATACCAAGCGCTTTGCAGACATCAAGGTTCGCTACCAAGTGCCAATCTTCGGACTCTTCCTGATGTGGCGTACTAAGCGCTTCAAAGAGCTTGTCGCTTTTATCTTTCAGCATGAGCAGGATCATGCTGTTGGAAAAAACATTTATGGGATGAATAATCAAGAAGTGAAATGAAAAACGAGTCAATAGCACCAGTGCCGGTAGCCGGTACACCAAAACCTCTCTCCAAAGAGATGAAGTTAAAGGTCTTTGCGATCTCCTCGCTTCACAAGGATGTTGATGGAAAGGCGCTTGTAGAGGCCAAAAAGGTGTCTCTAACGCTAGGAGTGGCCTATTCCATACCAGAAGGCATTGAAGCGGCCAGACAAGGCCTTATAGCATCAGGACTGAAGCCAGAGGACTTCACTGTATTCTTTCAGGGAGTCTTTGCTGATGCAGATAGGTTGATTGAAATGCCGGTGGCTTCTCCCATAGTGGCCGAACAGAAGAAAAAAGAGCCGGATGACCGGGTATCCAAAGAGAAGGGGTCTCTGGTCGCCTATGTCCGCTATGTCTTCAATGCCGTAGGCACAAAGGCAGAGATAGCCACGGCGGAGAAGGTTATTAAAAAGTTCGAAGATAACAATACAAAATCATGATGATAGTAAAAGCACTGGCAGTTGTGGTCTATAACGGAGAAGAGAAGCCGATCGCAATCTGTATCCAAGACGAGCGCTCACGGAAGCCGACATTCTATCAGGTGGAGGATATGCCCTTCGATGAGGTGTCGGACTTCCTAGAGGGACTCACAGGCAAGAAGGAAGTCTATGCCGGTGGAGGTGGGGCAGGAGAAAAAGCTCCGGGAAGCAAGGCAGGTTCATCAAGTGAGTAGTTGTTCCTATCCACAGAGGAGTACTTGATTAAGCGAGCCGTTCGCTTATACTTATTAAGTGGGAGAAATGAAAGACAGATTGCTCATAGGCCTCATTGCCGGTCTCTTTGGATCAGCAGTGATGGGCGTTGAGGTAGGCATTATTATTTTTATCATCGCTACCTTGAGTGTTTCGAGCAACCCATATAAACGAGATGAAAAAGAATAAGCACATCAGCAAATACATGTCGCACCTCGGAAAGCTGTCTGCGGAGAAAAGAAAGCGTGAGAAGTTCTCATATATTGAGCTTGCTAAAAAAGGCAAGGGAGTACCGAGACCACGCAAAGCTACTCAAAAAGTGAAAGCTAGATAGTACCTTGAATAAGCACGCCCATGTGGGCTGTGCCTTCTCTTCTAACTGATCCCGGCAAACCCATTGAAGCCACTGGCCGGTAGAAGAGAGGGTTCAGCCAAGATCGGCTGAAATCATGAAGGCAATCATCTTCGGGGTGATCATTACAACCATTGTCGGCATCATCCCCGGAAGCACAACCACATATGTCAGGGAAGAAGAGCCACCATCTCCACCGGTTTATGAGGTGGTGAGAGCTGAAGTATCGGCTTACACTTCTTCGCCTGACGAGACCGATGACACACCGGAGATCACAGCATCAGGTGAAAAAACCCGATCAGGAGTCATCGCATGTCCGGCTAGATATGAGTTCGGTACGATCGTAGAGATCGCCGGCACAAAATATATCTGCAAAGACAGGATGAATATCCGGTATCGAGATCGTGAGGTCTTTGATATTTGGATGGAAGAAAAAGAGCTTGCTTATGAGTGGGGTCGCCGGCATTTAGAAGTTAAGATATATAATCAATAAAATGAGCGAAACAGAAAACAAAGTAGAGGTCAGCCAGACACCGACATTTAAGTTCAAAGCTACCATCAACGGTAACGAGTATAACTTCAGATACTCGGCCGATACCGAGGAGGAAGCCAGAGCCAATCTCGTCAAAGAGCTTCAGGCCTGCATCACTCTTCTCTCCAAAGTTTCAGTAGAATAGTTATCCACTACGAGGCCTTCTTCAACCCTCTTCATTAAGGGATAATAGAGTCAGGCAAGCACACAGGAGGAGAGATGCGATGCGCTCATTGCTCCACTGCCGTAGATCCGAACCGGTGTACTACCCACCGAGGTCGCTACTACCATTTTGAATGTCTGAAAATCTTTTACTACAACAAGGAGGAGGAGATGAAGAGAGTCAATGGCTTCAGCCATACTCACCAACCACCGAAGGAATACTGTGAGAGATGCCATACCTCCTTCGGATCGGCAGAGCCACGAGTCGCAGTCGCACTCGGCAAGGTCATGCACGAGGACTGCTACCTTCAGCATCTTCACGAACTGAAGAGAGCAACAATCACCGCAGGATATGTCCACTGAAAGGAGGTGATCCTCATCTTGACTGCCGGGAATAGACCGGTAAGAGTCGGCTTCGGTCGGCTCTTTTCTTATCCACAGGTTGTCATTGACGAAAGCGAACGGCTCGCTTATGATATAAACCAGAGGTTCGTTAGAGTGATGGAGGGAGATACCGCCCGGTAAAACTTATCGGCCGGCGAGGAGACTGTGGGCGCATCTGCACGGCGCATATCTCACAGCCCTATCTTGTGCAGACCGACTCCTTCCATCGCTCTAGCGAGTCTCACTTACTCCTAACATGCCAAATACTTTTATGGATACATCAATCGCAATGTTTAGAAGCTCGAATGGATGGGTCATCGTTGATGACATCCTTCGCTTCATGCAAGAAGGCGTAGTGAAGTTCACTGGCCGGCTTGCTAGAGATGAGAATAGAAGGGTCGAGACTTATGTAGCATATCTTCACGATCTTCAGATCGTACACAGCCATGCTTAAACAGTTCAGGAGAACATGGCCTGATCCGGTTGATCAGAAATATGAGCCGGAGCATCGAGACAAGAAGTTCAAGAGCAAGACCGAGTTCGGCCGTTGGCTCTCGATAACCTCCACTCACGAGATCCACTTTGCAGATGAAGGCCAAGATGCTCTTATCTGGTACATAGACAAGGGCGGAGAGGTTCTTCATTGTGAGCCATTCCAAGCATCAGTCTGGAACGGTGTGATCGTTGATCTTGAAGCATTGGAGATCGGCAACTATATTAAAGCGCTCTCAAGTCCTCACGATACGAAGGAAGAGAAGTCTACTCGCACCTATACCTTCACAGTTCTCAAGATTGTCAAGACCAAGAGATAAACTCATCTTATCCACAGATAGAGTGAAAAGTGAGCTTAACGAACGGCTCGCTTTTTGCTATAATATCCATATCAGATAAGACCTTTACGGAAGTTCGGCGGAGTTGTTGCAGGGAGTTCGTGGCTTCCTTTAGATCCTCCCCTTGATACAAGGTGAGGTGCGACAGCTCTGCCTCCGGTGGAGAACTTCACAGGAGGGTCTAAAGAAGGTCATGAGCGAAATACAAACACAGAAACCAAGTGAAAAAGCGATCTATCGGCCACTCAAGCCGAATAGAGTTTATCCATGCGGATGTGAAGAGAAGGAGGTGGTGGACTCTCGATCCGGTATGTATATGTGGGAGAAGGATAAGCGGTGCGATGATCACAAATAGCCATGACACTTTCAGAACTTTACAGGCGAGTTAAGACAGTCCTTGGAGGCAAGCGCCTCGGTACTGGCGAGGGTCAGATCTTCAAGGATGGCATCAAAGCAGTGGCCTTTGAAGTCTATCGTGGCATCTCCGTTCTCCACTTGGAGCAGTTGAAAGACGACAAGATCGTATATAAATATCTCTACTACACCACGGAGGATGACGGAGCCAAACGCACCGACACTCTCCACTCCGGCGAGGCCACATCTCTTGAGAGATCGAAGGATATGGCCATGGCGGAGATTGATAAGATCGTGAACTAATATGCTGAAGCTCAACTTCCCATTCTTCAAAAAGAAGTCAAAGCCGGCCGGCGGTGATGAGAACAAAGATCCCATCATCAACTTCAAGTATGAAGACAAGAGGTACAGCACCAAGCTCCGGCTAGAGTTCTCGATCCACACCACCAAGAAGCACCTTGAGGCGTACCGGGATCTCTTGGCGGATGCGGCCTTGGATGTAGAGGATCTTCTTATGAAGCTCTACTCCAAAGGGAGTGGGGGCAACATCAATGATCCGGCTGAAGTAAAAGATCACCATGGAGATTGAAGCAATGGTGATCGAAGCTCTGCCTAACCTTCAATACAAAGTCGAGTATCAAGGCAAAGAGTATGTCTGCTATACATCCGGCAAGATGAAGAAGGCCAAGATTAAGATCTTGGTTGGTGATCGGGTTCGAGTGGTACTTGATCCATACGGAGGCAAAGCCACTAATCGCATAACTTGGAGACTATGAACGAAAAAGACTTTCACACAGTAACGATGATGGAGAAATACGGCGGAAGCTTCGTCAAAGCTCTTGCTGAAGCTTGTCATCGAGCCGACCTCACCAATCTTCAGAAGATCAAGGACACATGGCCGGAGTATTGGAAGCAGTATAGCGAGATGGAAGAATAGCCATGGTACGCACACGCTACATTTGCACAGAGATCCTTCAGCCGGTCGGTGATTATGATGAAGGGTGGAAAGTTTGCTTCAAGGTTGCCGGGGACTATGCCGATCAAAACCCTTTCTTTGATCAGGAGCTTCTCGAAGCCGGTATCGTAGATGCCGAACTACGAGGACTTACTCAAGCCGGCGCCGATCAGTTTGAGGTTGGTCGTACCTATTGGCTAGACTTTATCAGCATAGGAGAGAATGAATAGAGTCATGGCTGATCGCAACGGCATCTGCAAGAAGGACAAGGAAGGCAAGAGAAAGCATGTCTTTATGGAGAGAGTAGACTGCTTCGGCAATCACTACGAGTCTTGCGATAGGTGTGGAGCGCTCATCATCCCCGAAATAACTCCTGTGCTAACATCAACATCATGAGTGAAGAAGACATCCAAGAAGAGATCGAGGAGCGAGAAGCCGAGCAAGATCTGAAGAAAGACGAAGCTCAAGGCAAGAAGGTTAATAAAGCTCCATCGATCGTTACCACAGAGAAGAGAGTCAAGGAGATCTTAAAGAAAGCTCCTAGACCTTCTGCTGTTTTAAGGCAAGCTAGAGCAGTGAAGAAAATGTCTCAAAATGTCTCATCTGACAAGAAGAAAACTCAAGCTCAAATCCTAGAAGAAGCAGGTTATAGTGCGAGCTATGCTAGAAAGGGTGGAGTGAAGAATACTCAAGCATGGCCTCTCTTGATGGAGCTGTATCTAGGTGATGAAGATCTAGCCAAGCATCATCATCAGCTCATGAACGCTTCAAGGATAGGCACACAGACCTTTGCTATGGGAGTGAAAGACGAAGAGATCATTGAAGTCATCGAGTCTTTCGGTTTTCCAGTGATGAAGGTATTATTTGTTAAAGGGCTAGGAAAGGTTGCGTATTATTCCATACCGGATCACATCGCCAAGAAGTACGCCTTGGACATGGCATATAAACTAAAGCAAAAGTATGGAGACCTCACTATCCACCACAAGTTTGGGGAACTCTCTGATGAAGACATTGAGGCAGAAATCGCCGGAGTCTTATCAGAAGCTATTGGACTTGCGGAGGGAGCAAGAAAGAAGAAAAAGAAGCAATCAAGCTAAATACTACATCCCGAACGGCAAGGCCGAGGAGTATATACGGCTTGTAGGATCGAACGAGAAGTTCGTGAGCATGTTCGTTGGTGCAAACGGAACTTCTAAAACCGCCACTGGTGCAAACATCGTGGCCAATCTTTTATATGGAGTGCAGAGCAAGTGGTTTGATTATCCTCTTTTTCAAAAGTTTCCTTACATCAAGAAGGGTCGTATAGTCTCTGATCCGACAACTATCAAAGAGAAGATCGTGCCGGAGCTTGAAAAGTGGTTTCCGGTCAATGAGAGCAAGAAGCTTCCTGTGGCCAACTACGAGACTGCCAAGGAAGGCAAGAACTATGTATCAAAGTTTCATACCAATACCGGATGGGATATAGACATCATGTCGAACGAGCAGGAGGTGAAGGAGTTTGAGTCAGTAGACCTTGGCTTCATCTGGTTCGATGAACCGCCACCAAAGGCCATCTTCCTCGCTTCTGTCGCCCGTCTGCGCTTGGGAGGTATCATCATCATGACCTATACGCCCCTCTACCATTCTGCTTGGCTCAAGGACTGGATGAAGGATCACGCCAAGGAGTTTGATTATGTGCATGCTGAAGCGGAAGATAACTGCAAGATCCATGGAGTGAGAGGAGTCTTCGAGCATAAACATATACAGCGCATTGCCGACTCATACCCGGACAACGAAAGACAAGCTCGTGTCTTTGGTAAGTTCGGCCACCTTCTCGGACAGGTGCATCCTTCATTCAACGAGAAGATCCATGTCATCGAGGCCTTTCCTCTCAACGAGATGGACTACACAACCTATGTCGCTCTTGATCCTCATCCAAGAGTGCAAGATCATGTGATGTACTTGAGTGTCGACAAGCAAGGCACGAAATATATCACCGGAGAGATCTTGAGCGAAGGACTACCAAAGCGCCTCAAAGCTCGTATGACAGCATTTGAAGAGCAGATGAAGTATCGCATGGAGGATCGCATCATAGATCCTTCAGCTTTCAATGACGATCAGCACAGAGAGAAAAAGTCTCTCGGCTCACAGCTCTTCGATCTAGGTATGCACTTCATCAAGGGTTCTAAAGATCTCATGGCCGGGATTAAGCGCACCAATCAAGCTCTGAAGTACCAGATAGTGAAAGGTGAGATGGTTACTCCACCAGAGCTTTATATCTTTGATACTTGCCCTGTTACGATCAAACAGCTCACCGAGTATGTTTGGGATGAATACAAGGGCAAGAGTGCGGATGATCGAGAGTCCAAAGGTACGCCAAGAGACAAGAACGATCATCAGCCGGAGAACCTCCATCGCCTGCTTCTTCACGAGCCAAGGTTTGTGCCGTATGAGTTCAGACATGGTACTCCGGGAGGCACACCGGATGAGATCAGCGTTATCCACAATGAAAGCTTCGATCCTTACGCCAAAGGATGAGTTTTTTGTGATAAAATATATCTATGTCAATCTCTGATGCTTACAAGCCAAATCTAAAAAAAGCCGGCAAGTTGTTCGGTAACGCTCTCGGTTCGGCCATGTCTATTCCTTCTAACATCAGGCGTGCAAGAGCTGATGCTGACTACAAGGCCATCAAGCAAGGTCAGAAAGTCCCGGACAATGTTCCGGCCTTTGATATATCCGGCAAGGTTACAGAGGGCTATAAGACGAAGTTTATGGCCAATGTAGCCAAAGAGAGAGTTCTGAAGCGAGCTAAAAAGTTGAGTAAGAAAAACAAATAGCCATGATGAAAGGCATTGCACAATCCAAGAGAAACAGCGCATGGCACACTCGCCACACTCAATCTCTAGCCAAGAAGAGACTGGATCGTAGAAATCTCCTACTCTCACGAAAGCAGACCACTCAAGCCAAGGTCAGAAAGATCAATGAGACAGAGAAACTTCTCTCCGAGAAAAAGAAAAATCAGAAGGTGGGGATAACTGGCTTTTTCAAATCGACTTTCTCTGGTATGTGGAGTAAAATAAAAGCACTACTTTCAAGGTTTGTCAGCTCCTCCCACGGCACTAATGCTCCTCAAAATGCCTAACCTCAAACCCATCAAAGTTAAGAAGAAGAAGCCATCCTATATGAAGGATGAAGATCCAGTACCTTACTGGTATCCTTCCTTCCATGTGAACTCCAAACAGATACCGGAGATCAAAGATTGGGAGACCGGTAAGAACTACAAGATGGTCATCGAGGTGAACTTGAGTAGCAAGAACCAGAGTGAGAGAGATGGCAACACAAACACATCTGCATCTCTTGAAGTAGTTGCATACGCTGTTGGCAAGGCCAAAGACATCTCCAAGATGACCGACAAAGAGTTCGGTAACTATCAAGGAGAGGCATTGTCAGCTAGCAGAGATGAGGGATGATAATCTCATGTCTGCGAAAGATGAAGTACGAGGATCGCTTCATCTATGTGATGCAGTTCGGCACAACATTTCAGTATTTGTTCGCTGAAGGTGGCGACATCTATCAGCACCATTTTTCATACAAACCACGGATCTTCCGGTTGATCCTCTGGAAGATAGGACTACGCAGGACTCCATACTCTCCACACGAGTTAGAGCAAGGAGAGCAGATCATTCTCTCTTCGGCAATGAAGGTCATTGATAAGATCAGTGATCCGAACTTCAAGAAAGAAGATCCGCTTGAGAAGCAGGCACAAGAAGCAAAGGCACTGGCTAGAGAACAGGGTGAAGATAAATGCCAGTGGCAGACCAGAGAAAATAAGGTCGATGGAAGCTTCTACTGGATGTGTCTCACTCACGGAGAGGTCGTGCAGATGGAGGAAGGGGTAGCGCCGAAGCATAAATAAGCATCATGGCTCAACTAGACCTAGATCAAATCGCATACGAAGAGCTTGAATACGAGGAGTATGATGACTCCAAGGAGGATTTTGTTATGAAAAAGCTCTCGGCCAGAGAGCAGAAGCGCCTCGTGAAGCAGGTCAACGAGGAATATGATATTGCCTATAAGTTTATGGAGGCCAAGAGGAAGCAGAACCTTTTGCGCTTGAAGTTATATAACAATCAGAAGAGAGATCCCGAAGCTGTCGGAGATCCTTTGATGTTCACTGTTTTCAATACTATCTTCGCCGCACTATGGGATGACAAGCTTGCTGTTCAATGGGAGGGCAGAGGAGGCAAGGGTGATGAGGACATCGAGGAGAACCTCAACTACCTCTCGGAGTTTGATTACACAGTCATGCAGAAAGCAGAGCATGACTACGACTGGAACTGGGATGCCTGCTTCTTCGGCCGTGGTCTCTCACTTCAGATGGACTTCGAGCGCTCTGAAGGCATCATGGCTCCTATACCGGAGGTGATCGATGCGGCCACATGGCTTCGTGATCCTAACGCCAAGTCAGTCAATGGCGACATGAGAGGCCGTGGATCTATGCGCTTTGGTGGTCGTGAGATCGGTATGACCTATTGGGAGATGAGGGATCATCCCGGCTATTTCAATATCAATAACATCAAGAAGGGCGGTGAGGTCAACTCTCTCACACGAGAAGTAGAGCAAGCTCGCAATGAAGCTCAAGGCCGTGAGAACTTTCCACAGAGAGGCGAGATGCTTTCCAAGTATGGCAACTACGAGTTTCCATTGATAGAGTGGTACACGCACTTCAAGGGCAAGAAGATCCTCGTTACTCTCGCTGAAGAGAGATCCAAGATCGTACGCTTTGAGAGACTCGAAAAATATAACGGCAAGTGGCCTATCGAAGATCGTGCGCTTTATCCTATGGCCAAAGATTGGGATGGCGTATCTATCCCGGATCTCACTGAAGACAAGCAGAGAGCAAGAGCTGTGCTTTTGAATATTGGTATGATCAGTGCCAAGGGCGAAGTTACTCCGACCTATGTCTTCGATCAGACACGCATTAAGAATAAGAATGATCTAAACTTCAAGATCAATAAGTTCATCGGAGTAGATGGCCGTGTCGACAATGCTATACAGCCGGTGCAGAAGTCCAATGCTCACGCCTATGTATCAGTGATCATGGAGATCCTCGATACCGCCGCACAGAGAGCCACAGCAACGCCAGAGATACAGCAAGGTCAGGTCTCTAGTTCACAGAGAACTCTTGGAGAGCTTGAGCTTGTATCCTCAAAGGTGGATACTCGGTACTCCATGAGCGCCAAAGTCTTCGGTATCTCCGAGGGCAAGTTCTGGAGACTCTGGTACATGAACTACAAGATCTTCTTCAAAGACAAGATCGATGAGAAGGTCGTGCGCATCCAAGGCGCTCTCGCTCCAATATGGAGGCCTTTGAGTAGGGATAACATTATTGCAACCATTGACCCTGATGTTAAAATAAGTTCTAAGGTTATATCGGAGCAGAAGCGCTTGAGGGATCAGCAGTCTTTCAGTCAGTTTGCATCCTTCGCTCTGCAAGATCCAAACACTAACAGGCGCTTTGTGCTACGGAAGCTCGGTCGGCTCACCGGTGCGCCAAAGGAAGAGCTAGACATGATCTTCCCTCCCACCATTGACGAGTTGCATGCTGAAGACGAGAACCAGTCGCTCAACAAGGGCAATCTTCCGAAGATCGATGTGCAGGATGATCATAAGACTCACATTGAGATCCACGCCAAGGCAGATCAGAACCCGACCACTCTCGCTCATGTCAGAAGGCATAAACAGCTCATGCTCTTGAGAAGGAATAGACCAGATCTCTTCCCTCCCGAACAGCAACCGCAGTTTCCTACCTCTCCGGCCAATAGAGGTGAGGCAGGCAATAATAAGCCGGCTCCGGCCACACAAACACAATGAGCAATATAAAGACAAAGAAGCCGGCAGAGATAGAAGCCATCCTTGATCAAGGGGTGCAGGGTGATTTCTGGCAAGTGATCGTAGATGCTCTCAACGAAAGTATTGAGCATATTGAGAACTCCGCCAATGACGAAGAGTTTAAGAACCTTCCTGCGGAGCAATATAAGCTAGAGAACGAGCTTGTGAAGGCAAAGATCAAGTATCTCAAACAGCTCAAGAATACTCCTCAAAATATAAAGTCTTGGCTCACATCTCCTGATAGCAAGACCACCAACTTTGATCCATACGCTCAAAATACTCCCGACACGGATACATGAGAAAGTCGAGGAGTGAGACTCATTTCTGGCACTGTCGCCTAGAGATGAGTCCCAGTCCGGACTCAACATTATTTCCGCCCGGCATGCTCTGTGAGGCCATTGCAGAGAAGCCGTGTTAATCCACAAAATCATGGCAGATGTAGACGAAACCATTGAAGACGAGGAGACTGAAGAGGATGAAGACACATCCACTGACGACACCGAGTCTGAAGATGAAGGAGGAGAAGACGGCGATGCCTCTGATGAAGATCAGGAAGAAGCCGAAGGTGAGGAGTCTGATGACTCTGAAGAAGACGGAGAAGAAGATGAGGGTCAATCATCTTCTAAAGGCAAGAAGTCTTCAAAGTCCGATGCCGATGCCGAACCTGTTGTTCCTACTCGTAAGCTATTCGATCAGCAGAATATCATTGCTCGCAAGAATAAGACTATCGACAAGCTCCGCAAGGGCGAAGGCGATGGTGAAGATGATACCTCTGATGATGACGATGACCTTACACCTGAAGCCAAATCTGGCGTTCAGAAGCAGGTCGCTAAAGCTCTTAAACCTGTTTTGGATCATATATCCAAGGGAGCTGATGAGACTGACCTGAAAGACCTTTATGGCGCAGAACCAGATGCCAAAAAGTACGACCGAGCTATTCGTGTCTACATGAAGCATCCTGCCTACAAAGGCGTTCCACCGGCAGTGATATTCCATCATCTTGCCTTCGAGGTTGCGCAAGCATCCGGAGCCAAGAAGAAGAGTATTGCTGACAAACAGGCCGGAAAAGTGCGTGGAGCAGGTAACTCCAAGAGATCTTCGGGCAGATCAAGCGGTATGCCTTCTCCTGAAGAGATCAACAAGATGACTGATGCCGAGTTGGAGACACTTCAGCACGATGTCAGGACAGGTAAGTTCAAAGCTTAATAGCGGAGATTGTGGTCATCTCACATTCTCCTTAATGGCCAAGCTAGAGGGCATAATCTCTAGTACACACGAGAAATGAGTGATACAACCACTACACAAGTCCCGGCGGCGGTGAATGTCTTTTATGACAGATCATTGCTCAAGGCGGCTCGACCTCTCCTCGTTCACCTAAGGTGGGCGCAAGTGAGAGACCTTCCTCGCAATCAGTCCGGAGCTATCCGCTTCCGTAGATACGATCTCTTGACTGCCGCTACAACAGCTCTTTCCGAGGGCATCACGCCTTCCGGTTCGCAGTTGAGCATCACCAATGTTGATGCCACCGTAGCTCAATATGGGGACTTTGTTACCCTTACTGATTACCTTCAGTTCACTACCCTTGATCCAATCCTAACGGAGACTGCCGACCTTCTTGGTCAGCAGGCCGGAAACACTCTCGACCAGATCGCAAGAGATGTTATGGTAGCCGGCTCTACTATCCAGTACGCCTCTACCGCTACATCTACTGACACAGTGTCTTCTTCAATGAAGCTCACTCGTCAGGAAGTTCGAGAAGCAGTCCGGACTCTCCAAGGCAACGATGCAAGGAAGATTACTCGCATGATGAACGCCACTGATGGCTTCAACACTTCACCGATCAATGCCGCCTTTATTGGCATTATCTCTCACAGCACTCTATACGATCTCAAGAATGAGACCGGATGGATCCCTGTTGAGGAATACGCCAATCCTAAGGATGCAATGGAAGGCGAAGTTGGCGCTCTTGACGATGTTCGCTTCGTCATGACCACCAATGCGGCCACCACCACTGGTTCCTTGACTACGGTTCACCTTACTTTGATCCTCGGTGCAGAATACTACGGTATCTCTCGCATCTCCGGCGAAGCAATGAAGAACATTGTGAAGCCACTTGGATCAGCAGGTACAGCCGACCCTCTCGATCAGCGTGCTACTTCAGGTTGGAAGGCAACATTCGTAGCGAAGAGACTCAATGAGAACTTCGCTGTGCGCATCGAACACGCCGTATCCGCCTAACTTTTGATTACTTCCACTGATTACTTTCAATGATTTCCGCCATGGTATTAAAACCCACCATTGATTTCTTCAATGGATAACTCGTACCACACACATGGCTACAAAAAAGGAAAACCTCATAGCTGAAGCTGAAGAGCTTGGTATCGAACTTACCGGTGAGGAGAAGATTGCCGATTTAGAGGCACTCATCTCTGAAGCCAAGGAAGATGCCGGCGATGAAGCCAAGGGCGATGATGGTGAGGATGAGTCTGATGAAGACGAGTCCGAAGGTGAAGATGAGGATGAAGAGCGCATCTCTGATGACTCTGATGAGGAGGATGAAGATGAGCCAGAGGATGAGGAGGAAGCTCCTGCTCCAAAGGCACGCTCTTCCCGAACTCCTGCCAAGCTCGCTCCAAAGGCGGAGGAGGCAGAAGAGCCGGAAGAAGATCCTGACTATCTTCGCCAGTATCAGTACAAGAAGGTTGCCGGCAAGATTTATGTCGGTGGCGATCTAACTGATCCAGATAGAGGTAGCAAGGCCGAGATAATGAAGAAAGCTTTGCTTAAACAGCGAAGAGTTCGAGTTCTCGTGCCTCGTGCGCCGGGTGAGCATAAGTCTGTTCTGATGACTGTGAACCTTAATGGCTATCGACTAGATTTCCCAAAGAATACCTATGTTGAGATGCCGGAGCAGGTTGCCAATGTCATCATGAACAGTCAGGAGCAGACCGATCGTGCGCTCCAGACATCGCTCATCGACTCTGACAAGGATAAGGCGAAAGCTCTCTCCTAGTCAGCATTAACAGCACGATCATTTAGTTGCCCTTCGCCGAAAGTCCGAAAGGAGCGAAAGTAGAAGGGTTTGTCAAATGGCTATAACAAGCACACAGGTAAAGAATAGTGCATCTGTCATGCAGATGACCGTTGGTCGCTATATCACTACTGATACAGCCGCCGCCTTTACCATCACTACCGGCTACAAGCCGTTGTATGTGAAGGTTCAGAACCTAGATAGCTCTGGTGCAGTCGCAGTAGAGTGGTATCACGGCATGGCCGCCGCTTCCGCATGGAAGACAGCGAAGGCCGGTGATCAATCTCTCATTACTACACTGGGCATTACACAGCTATCCTATGGCTTCACAGTAGGCCTAGACACTGACCTCAATGTAATAAGTGAGCAGTTGTCTTGGATGGCTCTCGGATAGTCCGAGCTTAAAAGTCCTTCTCAAATCGTATCCGGCAGTGCCGAAGGACACACTTAACAACCGGATGCTAAAACGCTATGGGTAACTTCCAAGCAGAAATCGCAGATCGAACACGGCTCGCCGTGCTTGAGGATGCGTTAAGACTCAATGTCAGGTCGACAGGCCAGATCTTTTGGGTCGTAGAGGACTCTGACGATGACTTCAACCTCATCTCACAGAGATATGGCAGTAAGAATGTCTTTACTACGCTCAATGCCGCTTATGCGGCCGTAACGAGCAATAGGAACGACATGATCCTCTTGACTGCTCATAACTCCCACACTCTAACCGAAGGCATTGATTGGACTAAAAACCGAGTACATGTCATCGGTTTGGATGGGGGAGATCGCCTTGTTCAGCAAGGCACGAAGGTAGTAACTGCTTCAGATGCCAGCGAAGCATATGTGATCAAAGTTACAGGCGTACGCAATAGCTTCAGGAATATCAAGTTCATCCAGAACTCGACTGAAGCAACAGCGTTGCATGTAGCCGAGATGGGAGGAGAAGGAAACCTCTACAAAAACTGCTCTTTCACCTTTGGTGTAGTAGATAACCTTGATCAGACTAATGCTTTTGAGGTCGTATGTGGCGAAGACTCTGGCTCTTTCATAGAGTGCGAGTTCGGTGCTGATACGCTTCTCACAAGTGCGGCACGAGCCGTCATGTCTATCGATCAGGTAACGACTAGCCAAGAGTTCAAGAGCAACAAGTTTGTAAGGTGTAACTTCTTGATCTCTTCAAGTTCTTCAACTGCCACATTCATTCGATTGGCGGCCGTTGGAGACATCCTCTTTGCCAATAACTTTGAGGATTGTAGCTTCACTGCTTCCGTTGACTCGGCAGGTGGTGCGGCTCTGGCAGAAGCAGTGCAGACTGGTACTAGCACAGTCAAGGGTACGCTCAACTTTGGGTATCCTCGTGTGTACTCTGTTACCAACTTTGCTACTGCAACATCTGGAAGAAACACCAATGTATTGGTCATCGGCGCTGTGGTTACACCAGAAGCCAAGACCGACCTCGTTGCTGTTACGCCAGTGGCAACATAATCGTTGTCTTCTCGGAGAAGAGGAGTCGCCATTGTCTCCTCTTCTTACAGAAGCCAAGGAATGGGCTTCAGATTAAAAATAATCATTAAAATCATGTATTCACTTAAAATCACTGCGAGGACAGCTTCAATCGCTCTTCTCGCCTTTCTTGCCGGCCTCTCTATGGTCATCTTGGCCAGTCAGGTAGAGGCAAGGATCTCAAGCCCTCGTGGCGATGAGATCGTAGAGTCATCCGATGCAGTAGACAATGTTCTCGCTCACCTTCTATTGGCGGCCGAGACCACTGCCACATCGACACTCTTGGCAGATTTATCAGACTACACAAACTTCCCTCACGAGCCGGGTACGCAGATAGAGGTATCCAAGATCATCGTGAACTGGAGTACCAATGTTGTTGCTACCACCACAGCCAAGTTCGGAGTGGTCGCTAGCTCAACACCGGCAGGAGATCTCGTGGATGTTTATTGGTTCGATGAGGTTTCCTTCACTTCTTCAAGTCTGGCCGGTGCAACCGATCAGCCCGGAAGACAGCAAGCCGTTCTTGATTACTCTCCGGGTGCTGTGAAGCTCAATCTCTCTAGTGGTCTTCCTGCGAGCTTCCTCTCAAATGACAGCTCGACCTTGACCGGAGATTTTGCCACCACAAGTCCTCTGATCAGCCCTAACGGATATACTGCTCCGGGCGTAGGAGATCTTGTGATGAGGATCTATTCGCAAGAAGGCACAGCCACCACTTCAGCCACGGCAGTTTATAGGGTTCGCTAATCTAAAAACATCATGACAGGTACACAGCTCGCCGCTCTCATTCGCTACAAAACGAAGACGAACTCCACCACCTTCACGGATGCTGACATGCTTCCGCTAGTCAACACCTTCAAGGATGAGATCTCTTCGATGATAGTTGAAAGGAATAATGGGATGTTTCTTGTCCCTACTACCTTTAACTTGGTAGCTAGT
>Ga0210043_1000449_pt1 | contig 43554 bp, 68 predicted proteins | sample CryGeymet201501t_FD_183990 | JGI IMG/M metagenome (GOLD analysis project Ga0210043, IMG submission 183990) | Groundwater microbial communities from Crystal Geyser aquifers in Utah, USA - Crystal Geyser metaG 2015-01t (SPAdes) (version 2) | ecosystem: Environmental > Aquatic > Deep subsurface >... | reverse complement strand
TCGTCTGTGTTTGGAGTTCCGTCTATTGCTAAATCTCCGTTGAGAGTAGCCCCGTTTATTGTAGGAGTCGTAAGGGTTTTGTTGGTTAAAGTGTTTGTGCTAGAAACAGTAGGTACTGTTACTCCCTCTACCGCAATAACACCAGCAGATACTCGTGAAATTGTTGTGTCTGTAGCGTGTCCTAGTTCAAGAGTTGTTGAAATAGACACAGCTCCAGTTCCGTTTGGTGCAAGTGCAATGTTACCGTTAGCACCGTCTGTCATTGTGATTGTTCCTGTTGTAGCGTTTCCTGTTTTTAGGATAAGGTCAAAGTTTCCAATAGATGAGAGAGTTGCGTTTCCTGCGTCTGCCCCAATTTCAAATAGTCCTGTTGTTTGTCCTATTCGTGCTGTAGATGAGTTAGCAAAGTGTGATATAGCTCCTGTTCCTTTGCCGTAGAAGTTAATACCAACGTTAGTGTCTCCTCCTACTGCATTAATTTGAGGAAAGTTTGCTGTAGCACCGTTGATTATTTTAATATGGTTTACTGCCGAGGCTGTCACTCCAAACTCTATCAATTCGTTTCCGTTTGAGTCTGCGATGAATCCGCCATCTACAAATCGTGGAGCTGTAAGAGTAAGATATGTACCGTCAGTTGTTGCTCCTGTGATACCTCCGAATGACCCTGAGTTGTTGTATTGAACCTGAGTATCTGACCCTCCTGGTGTTCCTGACCCTCCTATAAAGTCAGAAGCATTTACTCGTTTTAATGCTCCGTCAGTTGCGTCTTCAATTAGAAGCATATCTCCTGAAGCTGCGGTTACGAGTGTTCTGTTTGAGATGGCTGTTACGTCTAGGACTGCTGCGTTTCCTGTTGATGTTACTTCTCCTGTGAGGTTAGCGTTGGTTGTTACCGTTCCTGCTGTAAGCCCAGAAGCTGTACCTGTGAAGTTTGTTGCCACTCCTGATGATGGTGTACCCAAGGCTCCCCCATTTACTATGAACGAACCTGCTGTGCCTACGTTTACTCCAAGTGCAGTTTCAACTCCTGTACCCAAAGTAAGAGCATCTTGTTTTGCATTTAAAGCTGATTGAAGGTCTGTTTGGTTTGCAAGAGTACCTGTAATTGCACCCCAAGCGACCGAAGATGAAGAAACGTCCCAAACTGGGTCTGCACCAGCTCCCTGTGTCTTCAAATAATAGCCAGATGTCCCTGCTGGCAACCTTGCTATATCTCCCCCCGAATCAATGTAAAGTACATCTCCCTGTGCATAGGAAAGTCCTGCAAAGTTTTGCAAAAATGCAATCTCTGCGGAGGTAAAAGGGTTATATACTGGTAATGGTGTTAATGACATATTATAATTTCATTTTTAGTTCTGGGAACGCTTTCTTATATTTCTTTTCAACCCTAGAAATATAGACTTCCAGGTCTTTATGAATCCGCATCTTTTCTGTAACAGCGTTATTTAGTTCAGATTTTGCTCTTTCAAGTGAATCTTCTACTTTCAAAAGTTCTTGAACAGCATCTTCGACCTTTTTTTGTACTTCTAATAATTTTTGCTCTGATTTTTCTGAGATATTCCTTTTTTCTGCTAAAGCATCTGCGTTTTCTTTCAAAAGAGAATCTCGTTTAATTGAGTATTCTTCTATATCTTTTATGTATTGCTTTTTTGTAACAGAAATCTTTTGTAGGCTTTCAATTTCTATGTTTAAGAGAGCTTTCTCCCTTTCCCCGGAGAAAATCCAGTCATTTATCCTAGAAAGTTCAGTCATCGCATCTGATTTCTGCTTTTTTAAGACATCAAGTTCTTCATTAGAACGCACAACAGCCCCCTGTGCCTTTTTTTCTTGGTCAGAGAGCTGTGTACTTCTATCTTTCATTATTGTTTCAGCTTCTTGTATAGCTGTTTCTTTCTGGCGTAGCTCATTTTCTCTTTTTTCAATGACTTCGAGAACAAGTTTTTTCTCAGAATACAAACTAGATAACTGCTTAGAAGCCTCAATAATATCTTTTCTTATCGAGTCAAGAGTGATTATCGCATTTGTAGTTTCTGTTACTTGTTCTTTTATCATAGAGTTTTTAAGCCCAACCAGTTACAATTTCTGCTGCGACAGTACCAGTTGGAGTACCGCCTGTTGCTTTAAAACTGACCCTCACGATACCTTTTCCAGTCGAAACGGAAGTTGGTACCTTAATAGGAAATACCGTTGTAGAGTATTTACCTGTTGCAGAGTAAGTTCTTTCTGCAAGTGCAACTGTAACCGCACCTCCTGAGTTTGTTTCGGTAGTCTGCTGGTAGTAAGTTGTCCCACCATCAGTAGATACTTCAATCTTCATCTGCATAGATGTTTCATCTCCTTTAGTGTAAAACAAGTTTACTCCAAGAAAATTGTGTTCATCAACAGATACTACGGTTGCAGGTACATAAGCTCCTGTCAGAACTGCTGAAGCTCGAACTGCTTGTACTGAACCTTTAAGTGGTAGCATGCTCATAATGTTTATAATTAGTTAATAAGGTGCAACTAATTAGGCTACGTTAATTACCTTGTATGAAACCCAAACATCAAGAGTGTTGTCGTCAGCTGCGTTTCCACCAATCTCACCATCTCCTGTGTTGAATAGTTGTACCCCTTCGTTTACTCCGACTGTTGCAGTAGCCATAGCTGCGATATTTGCAGGGTAGTAAATAGCTGCGGTATCTGCTGTCTGGTCAATAAACCCTGTGTTCTCAATAGCTCCAGTAATATCAACTCCTGAGTCATCGTACTGAACAACAAAGTTATCTGCTGATTCTGTAAATCCGTTTGAACCTCCGTAGTTGAGTTTAAGAACAACTGAATCCACTACAATAAGTGTGTCTGCTCCTCCTGCTGGAACCAAAGTAGCTGGTGTTGCACGCAAAGCTTTAACTTCTTGTGCTGTGAGTGTTACCTTTGCTGTTTTCACATTACCTGCTTGCTGGAAGTTTGCTGAAGTTTCTGAACCTTCGTTGATATAAAGTGTGTTCCCTAGAGAACCAGATGTATCAATAAATGAACAACCTTTTGCATATCCTGCATCTCCTGCTGTTGGAACTGTTGCTCCTTTAGCTTTGATAACAAAGTTATCAGCATCTTGTTCTAACACTGTAACTTCTGGTGTACCTACAACTGCATCGAATCCGTCAATTTTTACGATTGTAAACGCTGATGCGTGGTCGTTTTTAGACATAATAGTTTTTTTAAGATGTCTTCTACTTCTTGGGGAGTTTCTTGCAACACCTTGTTAGTGATGTGCCAAGGGGTATAACCATGTTCGACAAGCATTTTGTTTTTAGCATTGTCTTGGTCATGACCATCAATCTCGACAGCATACTTCCCAACAATGAAATCAATCTCCCTTCCTGCAACGATTACTCGGTGTTTGAAGGGTACATGATTTTTTTTGAGTATTTCATGGAATCTCCTTTCAGCTTTTGTAGAAGAACGTTTGTTTATAAGTTTTCGCATTTTCTTAATTTTCTGCCTTGGCGAAGAAAGGACAGAGTTAGTGGTGAGGAGGTTTTTAAGGAACCTCCAAAACCTTTTTACCTAGTTAAAACTAAACGTTTGCTCCTGTTGAGAACACCCAGTTTCGTAGGTCATTGAATCCGAACGCAAAGTCCATACCTGCTGAGTATTTGAACTCCTTTGTATCGTAGTCAATAAACTGTGGGTCTAGGTTGATATCCATACCCTGCTTGAGCTGGAAACCAAACTTAGGACCAATCTTTGAAGAATCAACGAACCCGTACTGTAAATCTGCGGACAGATAAGGGTTAGCTGTGATAGAGAAAGCGTTATCCACTACTCCATCATTGTTTGCAGTTCCAGGTTTCTCCCCTTTCTTCATAGAGTTGAGAACCTCCATTGCTCGGTGATGTACACTTGAATTACTTTTACATAGAAGTCGGTCAAGGTTGATATCCAATACTTCTCCAACACCTCCTTTGATAGCCTGAGCTGTCTTTAGAGCTGCTTTCCAAGCATCGTAATCGAAGTCCATGTTTACAGTAGTTCCATCTGTAAGCTGGTTGTTCCAGTCTGTTCCTCCATCTTCTCGTGTGTGAGAAGTAGAGTTTGGAGCATCTCCATCTCCACCAGCGTTGGTAACAACGAACGATAGACCACCAGTAGTATCAGAGTATGACGTTGAAGTCATGTTGTTCACTGGGTTTGCAAGAACTTGTTCTCGGAAACGCATAGCGTCCTTTCGGAGTTCTGATACAAGTGATTCAAGCTTTCGAGCCTGAACACCATATCGCCACATAGGTCGAGTAATTCGGAGCATACCTGAGAAGAAAGACTGTGTATAAGTCTTGTCAAATCCCTGGTAAGGCGAAGCTGCTGGAATCTGCCCGTTTTCAGCAATTTTTGAAAATGATTTGATTGCAGTAAGAGATGAATCCTTTACGATATAGTCACTTACAGATTCTACATAGTAGAAATCAGTGTGATATGTTTTCAAGTCGGCTGGCGATTTAAGCCAGATTTCCTGAATCGAAAGGTCAGTCAAATCCGCTGCTGCGTTCAAATCAAATGGTACGTTTGTAGACATAATGATTTTAATTTAAGGTTAGTAATTTACTAGGCAGTTACCTGTCCAGTCTTAACAATACGTCCAAGTAGCTTTTTATCTGAAGCTGCTCCAATGATAGCGATTGCTATAAAGATAGCGTTGATATCAGTTGAGTGACTTGAAGTGTTATTTACTTCTCCACCGTTTGTCAGCAAATGAGCTTTGTTAAGCTGGTTAGCTGCGGTGTTGTTTGTACAATCTGCAACATATAACTGTCCATCAATAATCATATTGAGGTCAATTACAGGGTTTGAAGCCCCAGTTGTTACAGTTTCTGCAACAATACCTTCAACGTTTGTGGCATCTCCAGTTGTTGTTGTAGCTTCTTTGATTTCACCTGTTGAAGTATCTCGGTATGCGAGATAACCCTTTGTAAACGCAGTTGAAGCATCGGCTGTATATTCGAGCTTTGGTGCGTTTGGTGAACCTGTGAAAAGTGTGAAAGACATAATCTTTATTTTTTATCAGGGTAGAGATTCTTTATTTCTCCTAGTCTTGCTTCGATTTGTTCTCGTGACAAGTTAGGATATCGTTTCTGGTACGCATCAACGGTTGCTTCCTCATCTCCTGCTGAAGCACCTCCACGACCATTACCTAAAGAAAGTCTACTGTTGTTAATAATCTCTGCTTTTGCTTTTGAAACCGCCTTACTATCTTTTTCACCAGAGAGGTCTTTGTGAATCCGATTGAGAAGTTTTTTATAGCCCGCTAGGTCTACTGGGGTTTTATAGAGTTCAAATTGTTCTCGTATTTTCGCCCACTTATCATCATCATCGTACTCTGGGTGTTTTTCCAAGAAATCATTTACTGCAATCGAAGCTACGTTTTTAGCTGATTCAGAAGCAATCTTGCTTTTCTCGCTTTCCATTTCATCTTTTGTTAAGAATCCCTGTTTAGCTGCCCAAGCATCGAACTTCTTCTGGTCTTCATCAGATAAATCTGTGTCATCGTCTGCATCAGCCTTTCGTTTTTTAAGAGCCTCCAATTCTTCAGTGGCAACTTTAAGTGCCTCTTTAGTTTGCTGACTCTCATCACGATAGGTTGCGATTCCTTTAGTGAGATTACCTACTTGCTCTGTGAGCTTTTGGATAGCCTCGTCATGGTTAGTAGCTCCTTCTCCTGCTCCTTCTCCACCGCCCTGTGGGTCTTTTTTTGGTTCTTCTGTCATAATTTTAGGTTTTAGTGTTTGCTAACAACATTTTATTTACTAGGTGTGCGACCACCTGAACAAACCAACTAAAACTCCCTCTTTTGTGTTGAGGGTTGTACTCTAATTTCTCCGAAGAAAAAGCAAAGTACAACCACCAACCAGAGTTCGTTTTTAAGTTGTCAAAGTAAGATTTAACTTTATTGTATCACTACAAAAAATCTGTGCAAGTATTAAAGGTCTAAACCTTCAAAAGCTTCGCACCAAAAATCATACTCGTTTGCTTCTCTAAGTCGATTCTCTGCATTTTGCAGACTATCTCCTTCCTTCGGACCGAACTTATAATTCGTTTCAAGAACTGTGTTTTTCACAGAAGCTAACATTTCCTTATTTGCCTCTGTTACATCAAGAACATAATCCTCATTAAAGAGTTCTTGCAACTCTGCTGTTATGTTTTCATCTTGCCCATCTTTAATCTTCCACTTTTCATTACCACCCTCATCAATAAACTTCTCCCATTCTTCGTTACCATCTTTGTTCTTTTTCTTTACGACATATCGAGAGATAATTTCCTCTCTGTCTTTGTCCAACTGAAGAATCCCAGCCATCAACAGCTTTGAAAAATGAGTCCTCTTTCGAGAGTCTTTCCCTATAAGTTCTTGTTTTTCAAGCCACATTTTAAGACTCCCAAGATACATTTTCTTGAGTCTGAAAGCTTTTGTTTTCTCTATCTTTTTAAGTCCCATATTTATTTTACTTTAAACTCTGGTAATGGTTTTGACGTCTTTTGGAAGTAAGAAACAATGTATGCTCGTACCAACTCACAGTGCTTCTTAACAACATCATAGCTATCAGCAGTTGTAAGTATTCGGCTTCTTCGGTCTTCTGGTACATAATCTTCAAAGACAACATCTCCAGCATCATTCTTCTTGTATTGTCCTGTTGCTTTATCTATGACTGGTCGTTTATCTACAACGTTGTCTGACAATCGCTGTGGAACAATCAAAGTAAGTCGGAACCCAGGTCTATCTCCAAGAGGTTTAACATCAATACCGAAGTCTTCTCCAAGCATTTCATCTACAATCCTCTGAATAGTAGGGTCTACTGAAACTCGTGTCTGTCGAGCTGATTCAATATCCTCCTCTCTCTGTGCATCTTTAAACTTTTCTGAACCCCCCGTTTCTATAACTTTAACTCGTGATTCAATCTTCCCCATCTGTTCACTCAAACTCTCCATTCCTCCTGCAAGACCTTTGAGTAAATCCAGCATTTCATCGTCATTCTTTTTCTTTGCCTGAGCAGGTGGTCGTGAAGCTGTCTTCTTTCCACCCTTTTTAACAGGTTCAGATGTTTCTACGGTTTCTTCCTCGTTTTCTACTTTTGTTTCTTCGTCTGACATAATGTTTTCTATTATTTTTTAAACTTCCCCTTATCCCTGAAGTTGATAGGCTTCTTTGTTTTGCTCATCATCATCAATTTATGAGCTTCATTTCTGGCAATCGCCATCGTCAGCTCATCGACCGGGAGCTGAATACGTCTTTTGGCGATACCACTCTCCTTTTCTTCAGGGGTACACTGAACTGTAACATCATAAGGGATATAATTAACCTGTCTTTCATATCGAGCTGCCAAGTTCTTTCTTAATTCTTCGTTGCAGGTGAAATACATGAACATGTAGATATCTAGCCAGTTGAAAGTAAGTTTTTGCTCCTTTCCATCGGTATCGGTAAACTTCATCTCTACAAATCTAGCTTCAATATCTCCAGTTTCTTTGTTCGGCTCAAAAACAGGCAGAAACTCTAGCTTCGTACCTTCTTTTGAGTGAATACCCCAGTATTTCTTGGAATACCCTTTATCTTTTACTTCTTTTTCTGTTTTTTTATTTGTATTCTGCATATTTTGATATTTCTCTCCTCAATAACAAGATTCCTTCTTTTAACGCTTCATTTCTAATGGACTTCTTTGCATACTCAAACGCTGTATTACCTGAAATGCGTTCTGAATCAATCCTTTTGACTGCTTCTTTCTCTGCATGTTCGATAACGTCTGAGTATTCTTTGAGAAGATTCCTGCATTTAGATTGTAGCAATTTATCTATCATTTTTTTTATTCCACAGGTGCTTTAAATCCTCTCATGGCTCCTGCAAACCTTGCTCCCAAAGTAGGGTTCGACTTTAGGTCAGCTTGTGGGACAACTCCTTCTGCTTTTTCTGCCCCTTGCAACTGACCTTCCCCACCATCTTGCTCTCCAGCCATCTCTCCTTCTGCTTCTCCTGTACCTGCTGGGGCAATCTTTCCTGACTTATTGATTTGAGCAATCCAGTCATCTGGCAGCCATTTTCTTGGGTCTTTATTAAATCCAAGTAGTAACTGTTTAACTGGTCTACCAATTTTTGCTGGGTCACCTTCTGCAATAAGTGGAATAATTATGTTTGCCATTCTTAGAGTATCTGCCTTTTCGAGTTCTTCGGACTGAATAAGTATTGACTGTGCATCTACGATAACATCTCCTTCAAATGAAAGCATCTCTGGTTTGATTTTGAAGAACTTTTTATCTTCTGTTTCTACGAAGTCCCCTTCTTCATCTTGTTCCACGTTCATCTGAATCTCTCGGTAATCGTTTTTGTAGAACTTCTCTTTTCCAGCTACACCTTCGTTTTCAATGAAGTAATAATCTGGGTCTGCTCCAACCTCATCAAGATAGTTCATTACATCTTCCTCATCAGCGATATGCTCAACTTGGAACTCTGAATAAACTTGTTTGATAAGGTCGATTCGGTTTCGGTATTCCCATTCAAGAGCATACTGAATAGACTTCAAAGGAAGTCGTAAACGTTTCAAACCTGCCTCTCGGTTCACACCAGTTTCAAAAGCAGTAGATTTTCCTTGTGAATCTTCCCCTTCAAGGGTTTTAGTAACACCAGTTCTCTGGTCTTCTTTATTCTCTGTCCAGTCAATCCATTCTCTACCATCTTTGTTTCCTTCTGGGATATTTAAGAACTGGATATTTTTAGGGTCGAGTGTTCTGGTCAAAGTACCAGCTTTGTATTTGAGAGTTTCATCTTCTGGGTCTTCTGTTCCTGTATAGAACCCTGGAGGAGAAATAGTCATTAAGAGTTGCCTCATAGACATGTTCATAATCCTATCAATCATAGACTCATCTCGTTCCATAGCTTCTACAAGTCCAATACCATAGATAGATTCAGCACCTCGCAAGTTCCAATAACCATAAACACAAGATAGCCTCTTGCTGTTCTGTGGCAAAGGCTCCCAAACAACCATGACTCCGTTGATTTCTACAATGAACCAATCATCGTACTGGTTTTCATAGAAGAACACTTCTGTCATTCCAACCTTTGTAGCTTTACCTTCGTTAGATGAGTTAGCCTGTGCTTGTGTCTTATCAGAACTACCGTTAATTGTATCTTGTGTATTTCCCCCAGACTTAACGTACTTCATGTTTGGATATTCCGATTCTGGGAACATCTTTTTTAGGTCATCAATGTACAAAACCTCTCGCCACATCCAATCACGTGTTGAGTAGAAGTTCTCTGGGAGTGTCTGTTCATCAAGCCACACATTAAAGTTGTTCAAGTTCATGTATGAAATATCATCAACTTTTGTGATTTGCTTTGTTTCGTATTTTATTGTTTCTTTCCCTGTTTTCTCATCTTTTATTACTGACTCCACAAATCGAGCATCGTGTTTCAGTTTCATGTGGTAAGTCCTTCCAACAAACCAACCTCTCTTTGCTTGGTTAAATATAGAAAGTTTTAGTTGTCCAAGAGAGTTTGTGTTCTTCCAAGAAGATTTTGCCAGCCCTTTAATAAGTTCTCGGTTAGCAGAATACTTTGGACTTGATTCCTCAACTGTGATTTCTGGGTTTCTATCGATAAGAATACCCAAAGCTGCCTGAACCTTTCCAAAGGCGTTGTTTATTGCAACTGGTTTTTGGTCTGGGTCTAATTCAGAAGCAGGAATATCAGCCTCTCGGTTGAAATACTGTTTATCTAAATCTCGCATTTTCTGGTCAATATCAATCCCGTACACATTCCTTCGAGAGTTCAACAGCTCATTCTTTCTCCCCTTATACTGGTCAAACACTTTAAGCTCATCGCCTTCAGGTACATAACCTTTCACTGACGCTGGCTCTGGTTTTAATGGTTTGACGTTCTTCTGTTTTTTTGTTGCCATAGTTTTTATCTATTGCTTCTAATAAAATACTTCTTCTTCCTATCTTTCAAAATCCCTTCGACCTTCTGTTCGGGAAAGTGCTTTTCAAGGTTCTTCCTTTCTATAAACTCTCTGAGTTTTTGTTGTGCTACCGTTTCTGCTTTTTTCATTTTCGGTAAGAACTTGATGCCTTGGTATGCAAGTCCTAAAGCGATAACTCTGTCATCATGCTTTGTACCCTCAGCACCAAATCCCTGCTTGCCTTGTTCTTCCGTACGGACAAATGTTTTCATTTCTTTCAGCGTATCTTTAGAGTTTACTACAATATAGTCTTCTCTAACAGCCTCCTCTAATGCATTTACTAAAAGTGGCTTTGAAGTACCTGTTGTTCTCCAACCTGGAGCATCTCTAGTTTCCCTAGTTCTTTTGTCAAAAACTTCTCGTCTATATATATTGTGATACTTATGTTTGATATGGTCAAGTAAAGAAATACCAGATGAGTTAATTTCAGGAACAATCAATGCATTGTTGTACTTCTTTGCTATGTTCAGTACATAAGTTGCAAGCTGGTCAGGTGGGATATTAGGAGAAGCAAACTCAGCTGCTTGGAAACCTGTATGTGCGTTCAATACCTGTATAACTGCATTATCTTGTCCTAAGCCCTCAGATGAATCCACACCAACAGAATAACGAAAGCCTTCCAACGGTTCCTCCCAGACTAAACAATCCCCGTAGTAGGTCGTTTCAGGCGTCTGAGCCACATGTCTTTGTAGGTCATTCATGTGAAATACCCCTTTACCTGAAGAAATAAAGGCTTCCATATCATCAAGTGGATATTCCTGAAGTACCAACTGCTTGTGTCTTTTAACCTTTGAAAGATAGAAAGCGAACTGTTCTTTGTCCAAATCAAACTCCTCAACTACCTTTTCTTTCAATCCATACTGCAAAGCAAAAGGTCGGTATTCGTCCATTAGTTCTTCCATTGTTTTTTCTGTTTTCATTCGGTAATCTTCGTCCCAAAGCCAGCTATAAAAGAACTTTGCATATTCTGAGTTTACATCGTCCCATTCATCAAAGGCAAAGTTAGACATACCGTTTGCTGTGGTTTCAAAAGTAATCTTTCCATTTTTAGGAACAGACTCCAATGTAGCTGCCAATCTCAATTCTGCATTTCTAACGAAGGCAAGCTCGGAAACGTGTAGGTTGTGAACTGTTTCTCCTCGTGTATCCATTGTAACGTAAATCTTGCTATTCAAATCTGGGAAGTACAATTCGTTTCTGTTCTCAAAAGAAACCCTTGGTTTAATTCTAGGGTCGTTCGGCAAGTTATCGTATGCACGTTTAACAATCTCAAATAGCTTCACCACCTTCTGTTTCTCGTGAGCAAGGATAGCTGAGTGGGTGTTCCTTGTGAACATAGTTTCATCAAGCAAGTCAATAAGACAGAACGTTGAAAAACCAAGCTGTCGAGCTTTCAAAATAAAGTCCCTGCCTGTCCTTTTCAAAAGAAAATCTAACTGAGCATTGTTAGGCTGGATAGGTTCAAGCTTTTTATCTTTCGTGTTGATAAAGTAGAGATTTTCCAACCTCCACCTTTTCTCGGCTATGGAATCTCCTTTGTCTTTGAAAGTTTTTATCATGTATTGAATCCCATTTTCCCTGGGGAAATATCCTCTTGTTGAGGAGTTACTTCTACAAATACTTCAAGAATCTCCGCTTTGCTTTCGTTTGCTAAAGCGTCTTTGATAGAACTGGCTATTACCCTTTTCTTGATGAGCATGGTTCGGAGGACTGCTTGGTTGATTCCAGCAACACCGACCTGAGAGGCTGGCGAACAGTCCGCCGAACGCTACCCACCAACAAAAAAGCTACCTCTTTATGATAGCTTCCACTTTATTTCTGTCTTCTCGACATTCTTTGTGTGTGTTTACAACCTGCCCCATTGTATAAGAAATAGGCAATCTACAAACCTTGCAACCCTTTGTCCCCTTTGGTGCAACTGGGAGAGCTGTATCCCTTCTCATAACTCCATTTTCTGTCTGGTAAAACTTCCTATTAAACGCTGTTCTTGTCATCTTTGTCATATCTTTTTTTATTATTTTTTTTGCGACTTTACATATTGTATCACTACATTCTGCACTATACAAGGACACCCCACCAATGAAGGCAGGGTGGTTAGACCATTTCGTTGAAGCCAACAAGATGGTCTGTTAAAAAAGGGAGGGGTTGTTGTACTCACACATAATATCATTCATGAACTCATGCACCCAATCAGGCACAGCGTTATGATGAAGGTACGCAAGGTACACATCTCTGGGGTCTACGATATCACGCAGGTCTTCGGGTAGAACCCGTACCGCATGCGTAAATATATCGTATGGTGTGATTGAAAGTATCTGACACACCTCAGTTATGTCGTGGTTTCCTACCATGGTTTCCTCGTTTCCTTTTCCGATAAACTACCTCGTAGTTGGGGTCAATCCATTCATTAAGAATACGGCAGATTTCATCAACGCCATGATTCTCGAACAGAACGTGATAGCAGTGGTGCTGATATTCAGATACTCGAACAATGTTGTTGTATCCATTCACCCACTTTCGGTTGCCACCCTTTGAACGGGGTAGCCTATGATGCCGATTTGACGACATGTTTCTTCTCCTTGTACTTGGGGACTTCTCTCAGTATGGAAAGACAAAAATCTTCCAATTCCTGAGAAACGGTTCGGTTGTTTAGCCACTTGGCGTGTTGCCTCAGAGCTTCATTTCGTGCATCCCTGCAACGAGAACCAAACGATTTAGTCCGCATGTAGTGGAGAGTTACAGCCTGAGTGAAAACCTGATAGTTATCACACTTCAGTTCACGAGCTGTATCTTCGATAATCGTGTTCAATATACTCACCTCCTTTCTTTGTATGATGCACAGATACAGGGAGAGAATACAAGTATCGTCTTGCGAGATTTTGATAAACCTCAAATGTTCTCCCCCCAAATCTGTACACCAATTTTGTAAAGAACTATCCTTGCTGACTACATTGTATCATCTACCTTTTTATCCCGCACATTCGCAATAGCTACATTCGTTGTGAGAAGTGTTCCAACCGCTGAACTCGCCATTTCAAGAGCAATTCTGGTAACTTTAACAGGGTCTACGATTCCAGCTTCATACATATCTTCTACCATCAAATCCTCAGAAGCATTATACCCACGATTCTTTACTTCCTTTGTTTCTTTTATAATTACATCTATCTCGTTATCTTCCAGTCCTGCGTTCTTTGCAATCTGAATAAGTGGAGCATGCATAGCCCCAACGAGGATATCCCTTGCAAGGTTTTCTTCAACTCCTCCAAAGTTTAGCTCTGAAATAATGTGAGCAACCTTTATCAAAGCACAACCTCCTCCAACTACAATTCCTTCTTCAACAGCAGACTTAGTAGCATTCACAGCATCTTCGATTTTGTCCTTTAGATACTTCATCTCTGTTTCGGTGGAAGCACCAACTTTGATTACTCCAATACCTCCAATGAGTCTAGCTATTCTTTTCTGCAATTCTTCCTTTTCCCATTCTGATTTAACAGACTCTTTTTGTCCTTTAAGTTTAAGAGCATGAGCTTCAATATCTCCCGAAAGACCATTACCTCCAAAGACAGTCGTGTTGTCCTTTTGAACTATAACTTTATCTGCTGTCCCCAACATATCCACAGTGATATCTTCCAGCTTCATTTTCTTATCCTCTGAAATAACTTCAGCACCAACTGAGAGAGCAAAGTCTTCCAACTGCTGTTTACTTGACTCTCCATAACCCGGAGCTTTTACTGCCACAATGTTGAAAGCACCCCTCATTCTGTTCACTATGAACTGTCCGATAGCATCTTCTGAATAGTCCTGAGCAACAATAAACAAATCTCTCACATTCTGTCCTATAAGGCTTTCTGCAATTTTCTGTAATTCTCTGAAAGAACTAATCCTCTTATCTGTAACAAGTATGTGGATATCTTCAAGGACAGCTTCCATTTTATCTGAGTCAGTCACCATATATGGAGATGTATACCCTCGGTTGAACTGCATACCAGAAACAACCTCAGAATATACTCCTGTGGTTTGTCCTTCTTCGACTGTTACAACCCCATCTTTCCCTACTTTGTCGATTGCTTCAGCTATAATATTTCCGATTTCTTCTGATTCAGCAGATATGGTAGCAACCTGAGCAATCTCCTTTTTGTCCTTTAGAGGCTTTGCCATGTCCTTTAGAGTTTGAATAGCAACATCTGTTACCGCATGCAAGCCTTTCTTTAGTCTAACAGCGTTTGTTCCTTCAGATATTTTTGCCATTCCTTCTTTCAAGATAGCTTGTGTTAGAACAAGAGCAGTAGTTGTTCCATCACCAGACTTTTTGTTTGTATTCCTTGAAACCTCCTGAGCAATTTGTACTCCAAGCATTTCAATAGGGTCATCAACCTCGACTTCTTCAGCGATAGATACCCCATCGTTTGTAATAACAGGAGAACCAAAACCTCGGTCAAATACTACGTTCCTTCCCTTTGGTCCCATTGTGTACCTTACAGACTCAGCGACCTTTATAACTCCTTCTGCGAGTGCATTTCGTGCTTCGTCTTTGAACTTCATCACTTTTGACATAGCTTTTTTTACTTATTGTTATTAACCTATTATCCCTTATATAGTACAGTATTGCAAGCTATTTTAATCCTGATATCGCATTAGCAATCCTATCTAAGAATACATCTACTTTATTAGTTATGTCTTTTTCTTTTCCTTCAATATCACATATAAATATACCTAGGTCGCCTTTTTCAGCCAACTTAGCTGCTGTAAATGTAGCAGATGATATGTTCGCACAGTAATACTTCTTATTATCTAGTAGCATTTCATCATGTTCATCATAAACAGCTACATAGTATTCTCCAAAGAGCAACGGTTCAATTACAACTCTTTTTTTAATATTTGCCATATCTATTTTTTATTAACTACTGAAAAATGTTCCTTATAAAGCTTCCTGAACATTTCCACCTCCGACTTGTTTCTTTCACTGTATGTAATCCCTGTGGCTACATCTGTGATTGAATATCCAAACTTTCCTTCATACAACGTGAATCTTTTTTTCATAGTTTTAATAGTTAGGGTCAAATGGGTCATCTGTGTTCGTCACATCATAGACCTGAAACACAGTATCTCCTGTCTGAAGATTATGCTCTGTCCCTTCAAGCATCTCGGCATCGAGGTGTATCTCAGCTTTTGCTTGAGCTGTATCACTATCATCTGCCACAACGTCTATGCAGTAAGTTCTTGTAACTTCTACTTTGTAGTGTTTGATACTCATACTTTATTATAAACATATCTGTTAATACTATCAGCTAAATCTTCGGCATCTCCTTGCTCTGAAAGTGAAGTACATCGACCATCTTCATTTCTCACCACAGAACCTTGCGTATGATACCAGTCCCAGCTTGCGTGAAACTCTGGGTGTCTGAGCCTTAAAGTATACCAGTTCAACTCTTTTACTTTGAAACCATAAGCTTGCTCAAACAGCTTTGTTACAGCTTTTGCATCTATGTAATACTTTCTTTTTTTCTTTCCCATACTTTTTTTATTAACGCTACTGGATAGGAGGTACAAATACTTGAACCCCCAACCAAAAGCCTTACTCATTCTGCTGAACTTTCCACTTTGGTACTGGCGAGATACAAAGCTTTCACTTTCATATCCGCTGTATCTATATTATGCCTTGTATAAGGAAATAAAGCAAAAATTATCTTGGGGATAGTCTAATCAACAATAACCTTTATCTTTTTGTTCTCATATCTATCAGACTTCATCTCCTCTTTACCGCATGCAGTACATTCATAGGCGTAGTGATTGCTTGGCGTCATAAAGAACCTGCCCCCACCAGCGACCTTCTTCTTATATTCTTTCAAGTCTTTCTCTACCTGCTCTGCTTGCCTCCTGTAATACTCCTCAACAGACATTTCTTTATAATCCTTTATCCAGCTAAGGAAACGAGGTTTGACTAGCTTGAAAGTATGCTCTCCTTTGTTTCTCCGACAAGGGAACTTCTTCCTCCAAAGACCACTAGGCTTGGACTTGTTATCTTTTGGTTCTGAGTTTTCTCCTTTGTATGGTTTCATAGTAAAAATATAACAAGTAATCCTGTAATTACAAAGCCGTTACAAATCAAGTAGATACCTATAATAAGTTTGAGCATATTATTTCATTCTAACTATTATATTGTTCTTTGCCATATCGAAAGACTGTATGTCATCAAAGGCAATATCCACTTCTTCGCCTGGGTAGTCAGCTTTGTCATAGACCGCATGCACATACTTCTCCAACCCGTATTCTCGGACAATCCTCTCAGCGTATTCTTTCCCACCTCCTGACCAGACTATGACCTTGGTGTTCTTCATCTTCTTTGAAAGAATCTGTATCAGTATTATGACTTCCAAGTTCACTCCCACTCTAGGACGTAGGTGGTGTGGTGAATCTGGTGGAATACCTTGGTTGTTTAGTATTGTGCCATCTATGTCGAAGGCTATTGTTATTTCTCGCATAGTTCGTTTCCTTTTATCATTGCTTCTTGTAAAGTACCAAACCTTTCTGTTTCCCCATCTATTTTAGGAGAATATAGCTCATACTGTCCGAACGTAACTTCGCAGGGAGGTATGATTGAGCATTCACCTTTCCTCCAAATCTTTGTAGGCAGTACATTCTTCCTTTTGATAATAGCGTGGACACCTTCTTCGATTCCTCCTTTACCCCAAATAGGGTGTTCTTGATAGTCCCAACCCTTTAATAGTTCGACCACCTCAGCCTGTACTTCATTTAGTTGTTTTTTGTTCATACAAAGTCCATTTCACCTTTAAATAAACAATATACCTCCCATAATAAAGCTAGTTACAACCAGCACTCTAAATATCCCCAGTGTATTCTGCAAATCAGTGAAAGCAACCCAGTTCCAAGCCATAAAACTCACAGCAATAATTACAAACAACACTGTGGTTGCCATTATAATAAAACTCATCAACCAATAGAACAGCAGGTTTGCTATGTTTTCTTTAATTTTTTTCATACTAATGCATTTTTAATTTATTCTTCTTTTTTGTTAAATGCCAGTGGGGACAGTATTCACACTTATACCCTCTGAGCTTCAGCAGACTATTCGACTTCTTCTCTGCCATCTTCTTTGCTCTTGCCATTGTATAGCTTCGCTTTCCATTCCCTGGACACTTTGGCAGGAACTTTGGCTTCCTTCCTCCTTTCCTTCGTTTGTATTGTTTAACAGGAACAGGGGTAGGTTCTTCTACTTTAATCTCTGGCGGTTTCCAGTAGGACCTTATCCATTGTATGAGTTTATTCATTTGAGTTTAAGATTAACTTCTTTAAGTGTTCAAGTGCCTTTCCTTCTATTGATATATACCTATTCCCAAAGCTGTCACTTTCTATGTAGATATGTACTTCAGATTTATCTTCTGTCAGCTCTACATCTTCTACCTTTGGTATAATCCATTCACTCATAGTACGTCATCTATGCTATACCCATCTTTGTCGATACCAAGCACTTCAGTAGGGTCAAACTTCCCTTGTACAGCAAGTGGGTTATCTCCAATATCTCCCTGACAATCGTTGTCTAGCCAGTCCTGTTCATGTTCATCAAAGTTGCTCATATTATTTATTATATTATTCCCAGCAATCCATCTCAATAATGACCCTCTTAATCTGCTTACCATCTTTATGTCTTTCCACATAAACAGGGTAGGAACCATCACCTGTATTTGTTTGAAAAGCTATAGCATTCCCAGCAATATCGGCAATTACAACCTCCCCAATCTGGTCTTTTATAGTTTTGTCACAAATCTTACTATATCTTTCATCTTTAATAGCATAGCAAGGGTCTGTTATCATCAACTGCCCACTATCCACAGCACAATATCCTATCAACTCTTTTTTTACTTTACTCATACTAGTTTGTATACACTTTAATTTCTAATGTTCTTCGACCCCACTGATACGCTTCATCTTTGGACTCTACAAGAATATCGTAGTGTTCAGAGTGCCGGTATCGTATGTTCATTCTATCCTCACAGGTATATACATCTCCTTCAATCTCGACCTTTGTGCCAAAAGCATACTTCCCAGGGCAGGCAATCATACCCAGTTCAGCCTTCTTCCCAGAGGCAACTATGTCAGGCGTATCATCGGTTTCATCAGGACTGGCAGAGTAGGCGGTTATTTCTGCTCTAATTAGCTCAAAACGAGGCGTAGAGAGCTGTTCGGGTACTTTTACATACATTTCCCCCTGTCCACAAAAGGGGAAACCTTTCAATCGCATCTGTTCTTTTGCCACCTCAATAGTTTTAGCTTGGCTCCCCCAACGCACAGCATTTTGAGCTACTTCTTCCCTTTCCTCTCTGTTCATTCTCCTACCATATTTGAACTTCATCATTATAGGTTTTTAAAGATACTAATAACTTCATCTTCAGTAACCATGAAATCGTCATAGTTATCTGTCAGGTTTTTATCCCAGAACAAAGCTTTAACATCTTCTGAGAACTTTGTTTTTTCTGCTCCATTCAATTTCCCCGAAAGGTCTGCAAATCTTTTCATTGTTTTTCTGCTGTTGAAGATTTTCATATTAGTGGAGAGTTACAGCTTCTACCCAGATTTCCCCTTTGCCAGAAGCAGGAGAAACTAGGAACCTTTCTTTACCATACGACATTTTCACATCGTTTATCATTACCATCACTGTCAATCCTCCCAATTTTATATCTCCAACCTTCCCTACATATTTCTCAATTAAATCTTTCATACTTTTTATTATTACTTTTTTTAATCCCCCTATACTTATATAATGCCTTATATAGTGGATAATTGCAATAATTATGAGTATAATCTTGTGGATAGTGAAGAAAAGGCTCTGTTAAGACCTTATTTCCTTGTTCCTTTTCTCAATCATTTCAACTAAATCTGCTGGTGTCATATTCACGTTCAAATTGTGACTTTCTGTCTTTTCTGTCCAACCCTCGAATAATTGCTTCCAAAGCTTGACCCTGTGAGCATCTCCCTGACGTATAACCTTCTGGGTAAATGAAAAATCAACGTCTGGTTTGAACTTCATGACGTTTGCTTCTGTTGAGATTTGATTAACTATAAGTTGGAAGTCTTTAGATTTCTCCCAATAGGCTGGTTGATTAACTCCAACCTTCATGACCCTGCAAAAGTCCCCTTTATTCTTAATACGCACAAGCTTCATAAATAATTCATCATTCACATCATATCCCAACTGTTCAAGGCTTTCATCTTTGATAGTTTTAACCACAGCAGGAATAGAACGCCAGATAATATACTTCTCCTTGTTTGAAAGAATCTTCTCAGCAGGGAGTCCGTCACTAATCTTCCTTATAGAGTTCACTTTCTCTTTCACAGTATCTACCTTTGTTTTATCTGTCTTTTTTGCCATATGAACTATTATACCTTGTTTAGTGAATTATTCATCTTTTTACCTTTCAACCCCTATAATTTCTGGTTCTCTAACTACATGGTATTCCTTCCCTTCTTTATCAATTACAGCTTCAGACCAGTTAAAATATACAACATCTCCCTTTACGATTTCTTTCACTTCCATTCCAGTATGTACTACTGTCCCTTTCTTGAAAGCTTGTTCATCTTTAGTATCTCCAAGTGCCAACCCAGACTTTGTGATAACCTCCTTCTCCTCAATAAGTTCTATTGCTATTTTGTTTCCTACTGTTTTAATCATGTTTATATATCTAAATCTTTTAATGCTTGCTCTCTTGTTGCCATGTTTCCGTACATCTTCCCTGTAATCATATCTACAATCCAGTTCCTATAAGCGTAGAGTTTCTTGTATGACATCTTTGAGTTTCTCTTTGCGAAGTCGAACTGTTCTCTATATGCTTCAATCTCTTGCCTATATCTGAACTTTTTACTGAATACATATTTCACCCACCAAATGAGAGCTGTCTTCTTAGAAAGACCCTGTTGATATAGGTGTACCATTTCATGAGCCTGTGTATCACGAGGTAGTTCTTTCCCTTCTGGGATATAAATAGTATCTCCAAAAGCAAGGTACATACTCTCCATAGTTACGTTGGGGAACATAATCTTCCACAGTCCCCAGAGTTTCGACTTTCTTTCTTTTATTTTGATTCCTTGATTTTCCATGTTCTTAATCTCTAAAGTTAATATCTATTTCTTCATACATTCTCTCAACTGCTTTATATATTGCTTCTTTGAGCAGGTATCTCTTTTGCTCATTAGGTGCTTCATCAGGTAATACGACACTATTCCCTGTTTTCATATGGTCCGTAGAGTGTGTGTCATAAACCCCCAAGTCTATGTTGTAAGATTTAGATAAAGATACACTCTTTGAAGGGGTTATAACACTGCCAGGATAGAATTGTGCTTTGCCTATTCTCCAGTCACTGTCTTCATCTCCGTAAATTGCCATACTAGTTTTTTCTTGTTCTCATAAATGCTCTCCATTTTTCGACCTGCTTCAAACTTGTGAATCGTATTGCCAATTCCCCAAGAGGGTCAGTACCAGTTTTTTTAGGGTGTCTAAATAGCATAGGATATCTCTGCATCAAAGTTTCAGAGTCCCTAATCTTTCTTGGCAACCTTTCTTCATATGTTCCAATACCTCCTTTCTCATAGTGTTTAGCTACTGGAAATACAAAGTTGTTCACAATTACCTTTCCATATCTCAAGAGAGTTTCTGCCGTATAAGCATAATCTTCCATAGACTGTGCATCGAGAGCAAAAGGAGTACCTACATTTTTTCGCACACAAGCCTTTGAGATGACGTACCCAACATATCTATATTTCTTTGCTCTAAAAAAGAAGTTCGGTGTTGTTCCAAACCCTATGTTATAAGCACCTTCTTTCTCTCCCTTCTGTGCGAGTTCTTCACAAATCTCTATAAACCTTTCAGGCGAACATACAGTTTCAAACAAAGCCTTCATAGACTTGTCTGTCTTTACTGGCAATTCATCTGCAAAATAGTGCGGTTCAGGAACAGCGTGAATCTCCTGTATATTATCATCGAGAGAAATAAACCATTCATCTTTCTTTAAGAAATTGTCCTGAATCCACTGCCTTTGATTAGCTACTCCAGCAGGTGCATTTGTAGTTACCAGTTTCTCCGGGGAAATATCGGGGTTTGCTTGTAAGTATTCAGACCTTTCTTCTTCAGTATGAACAAAAATTGTGTAGTCATACTTCTCGAATAGCTTGTGCGAACTTATTGTTTTCGCCCTATGATAACTTGGTATTATTATTCTCATATTATTGTTTTCCTATTCTGTTTCTAAGCATCTTTTCTTTTTCTTCTTTCAACTTCCTGTCTTCTTCGGTGAGTGGGTTCTCCATTCTTGTTCTTTCTCTAATAGTTTTCTGCTGTCTAATTCGAGCAATCTCCTCGTTGATTTCAAGACACTGCCACATTCTTTTCAAAGTGTAGTAAACAACAGAGTACCTATATCCTTTCGGTGAGTTGTACTTGATAGGTGTTACTCCATGCATCAAACCCTGCCCATCGAAAAGAAACAGAGAGTTGTTCGGCAACTTAAAACCAATACCATATTCAGGCAAAGACAAGAATCCACCTTCAACACCTTCCTTAAACACAGTCATCATAGAGAACACATCGGTGAAGTTTCCAGTATCAAAGTGGTACTTCAACTGGTTGTTCTTGTTGATAATCCCAGAAGTGAACATAGACTGCTTCCCAATCCTCCAATCTTTTGCAACCTTCTCCTCAGCAAGCTCTCTATGAAAGCGGTACTTTTCGTTATTGTGTTCCTTGTAGTATTGCTCCAGTTTCAAAGCCATAGAAGCTATCACCTCATGTTCAAGTGGGTGTTCTATTTCCAAAGAAGTAGAAGAACAGTAGTCCTGTCGCATCTCGTTTCGTGGTCTATAACCAAAAATCCTCGAAGTAGACACAAGCCCCCTCGAACGTTTCCCTGTTGTATATTTGATTTTCTTCAAAGCTTTCTGAACATCTGAAGTATCAATAGGCAGGTGGTCATAGATAACCTTAATCTCTCCATTCTCTGTAATAATACAAGGTTCATCTATCAAAATATCGTAGTCTGATTCTTTTGCAGACCTCTTAATCCAGTCTTTGTGGTTTATTTCCTTCCTTTTAACTTCGATTATTTTCATAGTATTCTAACAGCTTTAAGAACGCTTCTGTGTTTGAAGTAACCTCGAACTCTTTAGAAACCTTATCCAGTCGAGTCATAACATCTTCAAACTCCTCGTTAGAGAAATACAACACGACCTGTTTTATATTCCCATCAACATAGCTCTCCATTGATTCTTTGAGAGTATCATTGTCTATGCCAGCCATTCCTTCTTCTTCCCTTGTAGTTTTAAATCCAAGTTCAAAGTCGTGGAAACCTGAGTCTTTCATTACATCAATATCAAACTCATTTGCGAGCTTGTCCCAATCCCACTCTCCACCAACTTTGTTAGCTAAAAGGTTAGCTCGTTCTTCTTTTGCCTCGTCCCAATCAACCTCTCGGTAGTTGAATCTTTCACCTTTAAATAAAACGTACCCAAAAGCAACAGTTCCAATCGGAGTAGGTTTTGCCAATTCATCTGTTAGCACAATCTCAACTTCATCAGATTTTGTCTTAAAAAAAGTAGTTCTTTGGTTCCCACCAACAATCTCTCCTGTCCTTTTATTTACGACAATACCTGACAAATCTCCAAACTCCTGCAAACTCTCAGTCAAAAGCTTGAAGTCTTCATCTTTAATTTTTCTGGGGTTCTTGTGATACCCCTTTAGGCTAGTTATCTCCGTCATAATCTTGAATTACATCTTTAATTTTTTTTGTTGGTTTGAAGGCTAGTTTGTTATGTTCATCTAAAAGGAACATCTTCCCACTCCCAACGTTATAAGCTTCTCTAGCAGGTATCTTCCTAATCTCAAAAATACCCAGTCCTCCGACTTTCACACTACCAGTTTTCAAGAGCAAGCTTTTCAACTGCTCAACAAAGGCATCGTTCTTGAACTTTAGTATAACTTTCTGTTTTTTATTACTCATATAATCTTTATATCTATTCCATGAAAGGCTTTCACCATTTTCTTCTTTAGTTTGAAGACAGCGGTTTCAACACCTTTCGTGTCTTCATACTCTACCCTGCCATTCTGATAAAAAACTTTGAAGTCTGCGAAGTAGGAACATATTTTGACTCCGTTATGTTTTATCTCTAATTTGAACTGAGGTATCCAATCCAACACAACCCCAGCTCTCTTTAGCAAATCAAGCTCTCCTGCCCTTTTTGCTTCTTTTTTAGAGGAATACCAGCGACCCTCATAGAAAGTTCGCTGGTTTCCATACTTCGACCTCTTACTCTGTTGGTTCAGGACTTGCTTCAGCAGACCCCTCTGCCTCGCCTCCTTCACTGTCATTCTCTGAGGCAACCTCTGGTTCTGCTGTTTCAACCTGCTCGGTAACTTCTTCATTTGTAGTTTCTTCTGCTACAACTTCGTTTGTTTCTTCTGGCATGGTTTTTTTATTAGTTATTAAACCTATCTATAAGTATACTCCTATCCAACCAATACGCAAGTGTACAAGGCTTTAATTATCGTATTGACCTCCTTCAACCCTCTTTGCCATGACACCAAGTTTTGCCATCAAAGCCATCTTTGGTGCATCATAGGCAGTGTTCTCGAAATCATGGAACTGCTTTGTTTTTGCCTCAGTCCAAAGTAGTAGGGCATCTGCCATCAAAGCTTCGTGTCCATCTTTAATATCTTCTCTCAGCAAGACATCAAACTTCTCAATGCCATCAGCGTATGCTTGGTTTATCAAATCTGCCTCAGATTCTCCCAGTGCCACAACCTCTCCATCTATAATTAAGTAGTATGTATCTTCCATATTATTTCTGGTTCTCCTCTAGCTTTTTAATAATTTCTCCTGCTTGTTTCAATAAATCTAACTGCCGGTTCAACTCCGCCTGCATCATATCCATTATTTCTACACCCTGCTTTGAAATATCCAACGCATCTCTAGTTGTTTCCTGCGACATCTGTGCTATGAGATGAAAGAACCAAGTAGCTAATACCCAAGTAGCTAATACCCAAGGCAAAACTACAATTTCCCCAGTAAATGCATACACAATAAAGCTTGTCCCAAGCAGAATATGTGCAAAGTTTCTTCCAAGAAAATCTCCTACACCTTTCAACATGACCTTAAACACACCTCCCATCCCTGAACTGTTAATCTTTCTAAACATACTAGTTTTTAATTTTATCTTTTAAGTATTTAACCTCATATTCAGTGAACTGCCCTTTGTTCTTCTCAAACAATTTCTTATCTTTCTTTTCTATGATTTCCTTCATCAGCTCAGACTTTTTATCTACCACTGGTTCTGACTCTTTAGGTTTTTCTTCTTTCTTTTTTTCTCGACCTTTCGATTCTTTCAGAATATCTCCTACAACACCCTCTTTAGAGAGAGATTTTCTCAAAGTATCCAGCTCTTTCAGAGTCTTTCTAACGCCATCTGCTAAATCATGAGCAAGAGGAATCTCAGAGTCGCTATCAAAACCTTCCTTTTCGTTCATAAAATCTAACAGTGCCATAGAGAGATACATAGAATCACAAGAAACCATATCAGCTCCATCAAGGAAGCCTACCCCTTCTTTCTTTTCGACATCTCTTATTAGTTTTGCTTTGGTAGAAGCTTCATCATACCCAACCTGAGTGGCGACCATAGTCATCTCTCCACGAATTGTTTTCTTTTTAAAGAGAAAAGTGTAAATCCTCAACTCTGCTTTTTGTTTATTACCCAATTTTTCAAATATATCTTTTAAGTTCATACTTTTTACATTATTTTATTAACATCTTCCACCAACTCATCGAAGTTTTCTTCCAAGAATCTCCAATCTTCCTCAGTGGGTTTATACTTAACCTCTTTGAGAAATCTAAAGGTTTCCCTGAAAATCCTTCTATGTTCCTCCCTACTATGTCCGATATGCTTGTGGCAGTAACCACATAGACAGGAAGAATTGAAAGCCGAGCTTGAAGTTCTGCCAAGGATATGATGTATCTCAAGCCCTCCTCTATTCCAGCCATTTGCTCCACATAAGAAACACCTCCAGTGTCCCAGGTATATATGTCTTGTTTCATTTGAGAAGCCATTTTGCAGTTTCATTATTTATTATGATACTCGTTACATGTTGTACACCACACCTTCCCTGGTGGCACTACATTTGCCAGCCCAACACCACCTCCTGAGGCTTCACCGCCTTCAACATCTGTCAGTTCCTCACCTTCTTCTAAGACTTTATGCTCAACAGGCTTTTCAAGCCTTCCTGCACCTCCAGTTGTTGCGGGAGTTGGAGGCATACTTGAAGTGCTATCTCCAGCCATAGCTCCTGAAAGTTTCATTTTACCAACTTCCTTCATCATCTCCCTGAACTTCTCCGAGAGTGCTTCCGAGGGGTTGCTCAGCGAGCTTTCTTTTTCGTCTGATTCTTTCTTTGATTCTTTCCCACTCGCTGAGCCTTGCTCTTTTTTTTCGGTATCGCCTTCTTCAGCATCTTTACTTTCAGACTTTTCATCAGATTTCTCCCCTTCCTTTTCTTCCTTCTCCTTCTTCTTTTTTTCTTCTTCAAGCATCTTTGCAATCTTCTCCATGAAGGCGTCAATTCTTTTGTTCTCAGCGATATTCGATTCCTTAATATCCTGCAAAATCATCAATGCATTCAACAGTTCATTTAGTAATGTGTCTTTATCCATAATACTTTTTATCCTCGTTTGAGGTTTTTCTTAATCAACTTAATAATATGTGGGTACAACTGGTTCAATGAACTTATAACAGCAGTTCTACCATGAGGGTAGTACCTGTTTACAGAGTCATCGAGAATACCAACAGAGTACAGCTCAATACCAGATTTTATAGTGACTCTTATTTGTTCTTTGAGGTCATAATCTGTACTGCAAGTTCCTTTGTTTATAGGACTTTCGTATGCATCGTATAGCGGAGCAGGTTGCCCATCTGAAAGTACAATCATAATCTTGCGACCTTTCTGTTTTAACAGCATCTCTTTTGCAGACTTGATTGCTTCGGCATCGGAGTTGTAACCAGCTGCGTCCTCATAAATATGCTTTGTCTTTTTCTTATCCAATTCAGCAAGTATGTCCTTATATCCCTTTTCGTTAGATGAGGTTATATATTTTCTTACTGCTCTACCGTTAGGCAATTCCGTAAGCTCATACTGAAAGAAATACTTACTACGGAAATTAGACTCTGCTACAATCGTACTCCCAAGCCACTTGTAATCCACTTTTCGATTGAAAGGTTTAGCTTCCAATATACCGACATTAAACAATACGATATTGTGAGGTATATCCATTTGCTGTAAATGTTTTGACAATTTCACAGCAGACTCAGAAGCAACCTCAGCTTTATCTCTATGCATAGACCCAGAGCAATCAACCAAAAGGGTAATAGCGTAGTGTTTATTCTTCCTCTCCTCTTTTCTCTTGAACAATTTGTTTGAGGTATTTACCTTGAACAGACTTTTTGTATCTAGCTTCCCAGTCTTTCTGTTCTTCACAAACCTATCGAACTTATTGTCGAGCATTACAGAGGCTAAGTTTTTTTGAAAGGTTACATCGTTCATATTATTTCTTTACTATTTTCTGCAACTCTGCCAAGAAATCGGCACGAACAGCATCATCTTTTACAGTTGTCTTTGTTGCTTCTGCTCGAACCTTATCTATTTCTTCCTTATGTAGCTTTTTCATGTTTGCCATCTCTCCTTTTATCTTGATTACAGAATCCATAAGTTCCTGCACAGACTCAACGCTAATTTTTGGTGGCATTTTGATATGACTCTCAATTTTTGGTCCAGCAATCTTGTATTCTTCAATAGACATTTTGTTCACGATAGCACCCAGAACAGCATGCTCAATTTTTAATCCAGCGTTAATCAAATCAACAGCCTGAACTAAATCTCGTGTAGAACAGAAGAAGAATATCTCATCTTTGCTTTTTAGGCTTCGTAGAATACTTGCAAGTGTTACCAACTTTAAAGCATCATCTGCCTTTGCACCTTTATCTTCGAGAAGCTTTGCCTCTGAAACAGAATCGAGAACATTTATCTGAAGCACAGCTCCAAATCGTGACATCAAAGCTTTGTTCATATCCTTTGTACCAGCATATTCTTCTGGTGGGTTCATAGTTGCAAAGAATCGGAAATCTTTATGAGGTCGAACCTCCTCATTGTCTTTTTCTGGTAGGTAAATCTTCCTATCATCATCAAGCAAAGAGTGAAGAACAAACAAAATCTCAGGTAGAGCTGCGTTTATTTCATCAAGCACAACCCAATCTCCTTGTCTGATAGCAGAGGTAAGAATACCGTCCTGCCAAACTGTTGTCCCTTCATTCACAAGCCACTTTCCAAGAATCTCCTCGACTCCCATAGAACCGTTTACGGAAACTCGTATTAGGTTTTTCTTGTGGTCATTTGCGACCTCTCGAACAATGGTAGTTTTACCTGTTCCTGTTTCACCAATCATCAATACAGCACTATCATTTTCAACACACGCTTTTATTAGCTCAATGTTGTAATCTGCTACATACACATCTGTCTTTTTTAATACTTTTTTTGCTTTTGCCATTATATATTATTATTTTTTATTAACTCGACTACTATTATTATGCCTTATACAGTGTATATTTACAATAAATATCTTGTGGATAGCTAGAAAGGATAGGACTCATCTTCTTTTTTAGTAGATTCCTCATCATCGTACACTCTTTCCTTATCTCCACAGTCTTCACAGACTCGAATCACATAGGTATTCTTATGTCCACATTCTGTCATCTCTGTCCCTGTTTCTGCTTCAATCAAGGTCTTGTTTAAATCCTGCCTCGATTGAGCTTCTCCAAGGTCAAGCCATTTTTCGGCATCTTCTTTCGACTCAACGTGTCTTGTAATTTGATACAGCTTTGTCCAACCAATTTTCTGCAATCTATCATTCTCAAATCCATATTCAAGTACAAACTTTTCGTACACCTTTATGAGCTTTGAAATAGACGGACCCGAAAGTTCTTTGAACTCCATTGTAAATGTTGCCCACGAATCCCAATAAGGCTCATAGAGCTTTTCGTTCTTAATCTTATGCAACCTCTCACCCATCATAAGAAACAGTAGCCTTGCACCTTCTTCAATTTTTACTGTTCCATCGCAGTATTCTTTTTTTTCAGCTTCGGTTATGTGATTCATATTTTTATTTTTTACAATTAGGGTCTTCGCACCAACCAAGGTCATGACTCTTTTTACTTACTTCAGCAACAAACCCTGCAAAGTCTATACTTCTCTCTGAAAAATACTGTTCCAGTTCAAACACCTGTTCATCTGTAAGAGCATTCAAGAGAGCGTTCATAGCTCTATCTCTGTCCCTATCCATTACCAATACATATGTTTCACTTTTGATTTCACTCATGTTATTTTTTTTTATTATTATCAGCAGGTTTCTCCGGGGAAACACCACTTTTATCTGCCATTTCTTGTAACCTTTTCTCCTCCATCTTCTTTGCGTAATACTTCTTTGCTTGCCACATATCATAACGAGCAAGAAACTCCAGGGTTTCCTCATATTGAGGGATAGTATCTCCATTCACAACAGTGCTAAACCCTTTCCCATTCTCCCAAACATCAAGCCTTATAAATCCTTTTGACTGCAACCAGAAGTCCTTACTGTAGAACTCATTTCCAAGTTCTTCTTGTGACTGTTTCCTATAAGGTAACAGCATAGCTTCAAACCTCTTTCCTTCTTCTTCATCTAATGCGTTTATGTTTTTTTGCTCATATTCCTTCTCTCCAAAAATAACGAACTTCATCTCTCCTTTTGTTCCACTCCATACACCCTCTATCGAGAACGGTGTGTTGTTCGGTTTTGAAACATCTCTGAGCAAAGCATCTACCGCTTTCGCCTCATCATATTCAAGTTCTATAGGGTCCCTGTGACTCCTAACAAATAGTTTACTTCTAGTCATAGTTATTTTCTTTTAAATATAATAGCCTCAGGTGCTTGTATCGTTTGATTCTTCAAATAATTACTCACATCTTGCCCGTCAAACTTCCGTATTCCTCTTTTTAAGAACTCCCATAGGTTCCACTTATAAGTCCAGAAATACTTTTTTTGAGATTCTGGAACGCCAGGTTCGAGGATAGTTGCATAGAAATCTATGAACCCTTTTATCTCCTCTACTTCGTAGTATTTCATTGTTCTCGAAAGCTCTGAACTCAAATCAGGGTTCATCTTCTTATGAACTGTGATTTTTTTGGAGTTCCAATGGTTTAATATCTCAATTTTTTTCTCAATTATTGTCATACTTTTTTTTGACTTAGTCTTATTATGCCTTGTATAAGTTATTTTTGCAAAAGTGTCTTGTGGATAGTTCCACCCCTCTTAATCCTTATTCTATCAGCTTGTCTTCTTGTTTTACACTTGAAACAAGTGAACCTTCGAGGCTCTAATTTACTAGGTCTTCCATACCTTTCAACATCAATACCGCAGAACTGGCACTTGTACTTATGGTATGCTCTTTTTTTAAACGACATATTTTTATCTTCCATTTTTTTACTTTTTATTTTCAAGACCCTAGTTCCCTTGGTTATAAATTACAGAACCCATTGAGTAAATTCTGCAAACTGGGTAAAGTATCAAACCATTAACCAAAGGGACTAGAGGCTCGAAAGCCTCCTAGCAACCTAAAAAGGAATATCCTCAGGGTTTATATCTTCTTCTGGGTAAGGAACAACAGGTTCATCTGGACCTTCTTCCGCACCTTTCTTTCGTGCTTCTGAGAGACTATCCTTCATCTCTTTTAACTCTGCCTGTCTTTTGTCCCAAGTCCCGTCAGCTTTGTGCTTTTCAATCTGCTTATCCTTCATCGACTGGATAATTTCAGCAACGGTTTTTTTCTTCTTCAATTCTTCAAGAATATCTGAAGGCACTTCTTCAATTTTTCGACTAGCGTTTGTTTTATAATCTACTTCTTTTGTACCAGCGTTCTCTGCTTGCAATCGTACATCGTAACTCATAGGGAACCCATCAAAACTCAACTCCTCATCTTCTTCCCAGCCTGCAATCTCTGTACCAATTCCATAAGGCAACTTTGCTAGTTTAATTTTGTTATCAGCTCTATCCAAAACATAGCAAAGGAACTTCGGAGAACCCTCATATCCACAGTCAGTGTAACAGATACCCACGTTATATTTCTCAAACATCAACTCTGGTTCTGTTAGAACTCGAAAGGCGTTCATTCCTTCTTTGATTTTGAACCAATCCCCACCGCTTGATGAGATACCCTGCTTCTTTGCTACTTCTTCTTGCTCTTTAATTTTTTCTGCAAAACTCATGATATGTATTATTTATCCTCGCTAGTAACTTCTTCATCTATAACTACACCTGGAGAAATTTGAGTCTGTTCAATGAAGTCCTGTGTATTCTCCAGTGCAATTTTTTCTGCTTCTTCCTTTGTTTCTGCTTCAATGTTGTAAACCTGTTGCATCTTTGCTTCTGTTTTTATTCTAAATGTTGCCATAAAATTATTATTAACTTGTAACATCCTCCTCCTCTGGGTCTGGTATCGAACTAAACTTCTTTGAAATCTCCGCAACATTGAAGCCTGACTCCTCAATTTCTATAATGACTTCGAGGTTCTTCTTTGTTATGGTATCTCCTCTTTTTAATCGACCTAACACCCTGTTCCACTTTGCAACCTTAGGGCGATACATGTCATCGAACTCCCCTTGGTTTTTCAATCCATACAACAGGGTCAAATATCCAGAATACCCAACATTGAAGTTTGCAGAGAACTTACAGAAATCTTCATCAAAGATAATCGGTTTTTCTAATGGTGGAGGAGTACCAGCTTTGTATGCAAGGGTGACTTCTTCAATGAAGGCTTCGTACTCATCGTTCATTTCCTTGTTGTTGTAAATCGGTATTTCCAACATTCTCATATCATCTCGGCAAATGTAGATTAGAGAGCCTTCTGTATATCCCAAAGATTTTACATAGTGGAAACACTGGAGGCGGTGGATTCGAGAACCTTTCTTAAGTCTATCAATACTTTCGTACATAAAAGAACTAACGCTCTTAATCTCCAAAGGTTTCTCTCCAAGACCTTCTGGGTATTCCCTGTCAAAGAACTCTTTAATCTTCTCAGTAGCCTTAACAAAAACATGTGGCATATCCAACTCCTCCATTTCCTTCATCGCCTTTGCAAAGTCTGGCTTCCCCCCTGCTATGAAGTCACATTTACCCGATACTTCTAGTAGGTCTGGTCTAGGTCGCCATTTGGTCCGTTTTTGCCCGTCAACGAGTATTCCTGACCTTTTGAGGATAAGTCCTATTATCCACTCAAACACGTTACCAGCCTCAAATTTGCGTAAACTACGAGGGTTTGGAGGGTTACTAGGGTCAGTCCCATGTAGCCTCATGTACAAATCTATAGGAGATTTACCTAGTTCTGACGCCCACAAGTAATCTCTCGGTTCGTATGTCCACTCTTCATGCTCTAACAGAGATTGATTCCACACCTCTGTGAAGTTCCAGTTTGTTCTCATGTTAGTCTAATGGTGAAAACATAATCTCCTTCCATTCTTTAGGCTCTTTTGCACCATTCTTATCCCACTCGACCTCATAGGTAGAAACCCCTTCAGGATACACAGCATAGAAAAACTCAATATCTCCGTGAAAATCCTTTGAAATGCCGTGACCAAGCAACCCCGTAAAAGGACTTCTTGCCTTTGCTATATTGTTTATTTTTCTATCAAACTCCATAGAGTGATTGTCGTATCTGTTACACAGGTCTTGTAGCAACCTAGCAGAAGCATACTCAACATCATTAAGTCCTCTCTCAGCTTTAAACCATTTCAAAAATGGAACGATAGCTTCCAATACACCAGACTCCCCTTCTGGGTAGCCATCACTGTGCCTATAAATCAACGCTTCAAACTTGTTTAAGTTTTTAGGTCTTTCTTTGTAAAAGCCTATTTGACATCTTGTACTCATACTTTTTTTATTACTTTTTAATCTTCCTCTACCTTCTATTATGCCTTATACAATGCTTTTTTGCAATAAATAAGTTGGGGATAGCTACTTTTTTCTTTTATTCCACTCTACAGCACCGCAACTCCTACATCTCTTTGAATGAGGTGAAATCAACTTATCACAATCAAGGCATCGCTTGTTCACTTTTTTCACATATACCTTACTATATTCTAACGTCTGCTTCTGTAATTTTTCCTTGTTTTTAGAAATCCATTTTTTCTGACTAGCCCTCCTTTTCCCAGGAGTCAACAAATTTATTATTGTAGTTTCTGAATATCCGAGATACCTAGCTATATTGCGAGGGGTAAGGTGGTCTTCATGCATCTCTAAAATGTACTGCTTTTCTTCTTCAGTCATCTTGTGACTCTTCTTTCCTTCCCACTTATTCATAGTCCTCATCGTCTGAGCCTCCCATACAAACGCAAGTTCTTTCGTAGGTATCATCTGGTTCGTTCCCATCAACGACAACACCAGAACCATCACAAATATCGTTAGGACATTTGACCTGCTGGTTTTCTAAATCGTTAGGGTTAAATCCACACCAAGCACAGTTACCATGATGAACTGCAAGTGCATAATTTTCTGCTCTACATCGAGGGCACTTTATAATGTGTATCTTTCCATCTTTTTTATCTTTGAAAGCGTACCCAACTTCTAACTCCTCCCCATCAACTATAAATCTCACATCATCTGCATCTGTTTTTGTTTCAATTATTTTCAACTCAAAGCGGTTATCCATATTATTTATCACACTCACTAGCAAATAAATCCCAAGCCTCTTTTGAAGTTCCTGCAAACCCCTGTTCTACTGCCATTTTGTCCACACAACTTCCAACCCTCAAAAGAGCATTAGTCCTGTAGTCAAAATACTCAGACACACCAGATAATGTCATCAGCAAAACACCTGCCAATATCACTACTGTTATCACTATCACCAACCAACTTATTATTTTTTCTTTCATACTTTTTACTTTAATTATTAACCTCTTAATCTCTATTATGCCTTATATAAGGAATTATTGCAATAAGGTTTAGATTATCTTGTGGATAGTAAGTAATTACTTTTTTATAGGTGTTGTTGTTTTTTTAAGTAATTAATTATGGTTGGACTCCCTGAGAGTTTTCACCTCGGTTACTTTTTTTATGTGGTGGCAAGATTTCTATAATGCAGAGCTATCATCGAGTGATATAAATGTTGTCCTCGAACGCCCTCGGTTCCTAGATAAACGTGCTTCGATTGAAGCTTGGACAACCTCCCTTTCGGAACGGTCTTCAGTTGCAAATATAGAAAGAGCAATACCACTTTGTACACAATACAAAAGCCACCGCTAATTAAAGAAGTGGCTTCTTGAGAGAATGTCACAAAAAACTGATTCAGCGTTCTGTAACCTTCCTGCTTTTTTTATTGTTTCTCTCATGTCCCTTATTATGCCTCAACACACAGAAAGTGCAAAAAGATAAATTGTGGATAGTTGGGGATAACCAAAAACCGCACCTAAAATATGAGAGAAAGGTACGGTCTGGGACACAAGAATAAGTGTCAGTAGGTATGGTAGGAAAAAAAAGTTCAAAACTACCAACCTGCTGGCATTATACCTGTTTCTCTGGGGAAACGCTAGGGAAACGCTGGATAACGAATGCATAGAAAGCACCTGCTGTAACTAGTACATTGTACACAGCGTCCCACACTCCAAAGGCTGTAAGAGAAGCATAGATAACCGCAGCTACCATACAAAGACTTACTAGAACCGCTAGAGTTTCATACTCTCCAAGCTTCAAGCTTTTCTTCACAATTTGTATCACTAACGATACTACAACTCCTAAAAAGATTTCCATATTATTTATTTTTACTGTTAAACAACCTTGCAATACTATCTGCTATCCCCTGCAATAATTCAGGGAATGGAAGTAAGTCTTTCGACAATACTTTTATTTTATCCGCATCACCTCCTCCGACCAACTTCTCAATATCAAACACAGTCATGGCATCTATCGCACCATTAACTCCGTTGTCTGCATTTAGAAGTACATACCTTCCTAAAGAACTATCCCACTTGAACTTAAACGCCATCAAGTGCAAATGAGAACCACAGAAAGGACAGTATGGAGATGGAGCTGGTCGAACTAACCCTGAGTTTCCAAGGTATCCGAACGTTGTTTTTTCAGGCAATCTTCCTACGAGATTATCTTCAACTGAAGACAAGTGCCAGAACACTGCTTGTACAACATACAATTCTCCATCATCATCAGTATATGCTTCAGATTCGATTGTAACTCCGTTTCCTTTTGTAGATAGTGGAGATTCGTAGGTTTTCTTTACGATATGCCAACCATCAGACGGGGTAATACACTCAGCTCCGTATGTAACCTGATTATCACCATAGCCATCTTTTACTAGCACAATATCAGTACCGTTGTGGAAAGGTGCGGTAATACCGTTCGCTTTGTACCACTCGTTGTTTCCAGTGTTAGCGAAACCTTGCGTTATGTAAGGTTTGCAACCCTCTGGCAATCTGATAGGGAAATTAAACTTCTTCATGGTTTTGTTATATAATAATAATATGATTCTGACAATAACCCAAGATATGCTGTGCTTCGTTGGTCTTATGGTTTTTCTTTTTGTTCTGGTAGATGTGGTCGTGAGAATTATAGACCTCCGAGCGTACGACCGACAATGTTGGCACCAACTTGACGCACCCCTTGACCAAGTTGTCTGCGAGCCTCAGGAGAAACTCTAGGAGCTTTGCTTGTTTTACCAACCAATCCTCTCCCTACTCTTTCTGTTCCTCCAAGTACAGCTTTTGCACCACCTTTTCCAAGTTTTCCAAGCAATCGTATTGCTCCAAAATCTCTACTACCAATAGCATTTGCACCAGTTTCTCCAGCACCTTGAATAATCTGAGTCAAAAGTGTCTGTTGAGATTTATCTCCAAACTGTTCAATAGCAAGTTTTGCAAGAACAGCATCTTGTGTTAGGTCTTTCCCTGTAATTTTTTTAATCTGTTCTAGTACGTTCAAAGCTTCCCTAGATTTATCACCAGAGAATACTCTCCTCAAGAGAAGTTCACCTCGCCCAAGGTCTTTACCTGCTGTACTTCCTATGAACTTTTCAAGCTTTTTTAATTCAGTGTATCTATCGTTTGCTTTTGCAAGGTCTTTTGACACACCTCTAATTTTTTTGTTCAAATCAGCAGAAATACCTTTGAAGAAACTCTCGATAGGGTCTTTTTTTACACCAAACTGTGATGAGTTCTTATCAAAGCTAACTCTACCAAGGTCTGCGAGGTTTGCAATAACGTCCTGAGCCTTTTGAATGTTCCCAGATTTTTCAAGCTTTACAATATCCTTGTATGCTTGTACCAATCGCTTTTTATCACCAGCAGATATATTTCGAGCAGAACCAGCGACAGGCTTTACAGAGATAGCTCCCTTTTTAGAAGAAAGGTTAATACCAAATCTATCTGCGACTCCTTCTTTGAACTTTGCAGAAACGTCTGAAATATCACCAAGTTTTTCTTTTCCGACTGCCTTTTTAACATCTCTAACTTGCTTCCCAGCAGTTGCGATTTTCTTTTTTAGAATAGAACCAGCATCTTCAAGTTCCTGAGCAGCTAAACCAATAGGCGAGTTCTTTCTGATATCGGTACTTCTTTGTTTTGCAGACTGAACATATTTCTCAAACTTTGAAGCATCTGGCAATTCTGAAAGAATACCTTTTGTCTGAGGTGAGATACCAGCAAGTTCTTGTCGATAGCTTTGGAAACCTTGTACAATTTTAGGAAACGACCTTAGTAAAGCTTCTCCACCAACACCAAGTCCAGCACCGAGAGCAATTCCTTCGACAATATCAGAACCTTTTTTGTTTTGTTCCAAAGCACCGCTACCTCCAAAAGCACCACCTACTATGGCAGCTTTTCCTAGTTTTGAAGCTGTACTTCCAGCACTGAGAGCTTTTCCAGCAAAAGGAAGTGCCAAGTTAAGCCCTACGTTTGCCACTGAGCCGACCAATTCTCGATTAGTTACATTTCCTCGTGAAAGACGATTAAGTTCCTCAGGGTCCACCCCAGCCTCTCTAGCAGCCTTAAACTCTGGTGATAGAGTAGCAAGCTTTGAACCTACGAACCTACCAGCCTTTTCAATACCTAAGAAACGTCCAGCTTTGTTCAAAGCACCTCCGATACCACCTTTGTTAGCAGTATCGTAAGAAGCCTCATCTCCCGTACTTCCAAGTCCTGTTGGACTCTGTTGTAAGTTTAATTTGAGTAGGTCATCTATTGCCTTCCCAGACTTACCCATTATTTTTGCATCTTTAATAGTTTTTTTAACTGAATCAGGCAGGGCATCTAATTTGAGAATTGAATCTACGATATCATCATCTTTTTTAGACCCAACACTCCTAAGAGCTTGTGCCCTTATTTGTGCCAGCCTGAATGAGTTTGTTGTTTTTTCGTCCATGTTATTGTTTTGGGTTAAACATACTAAAGAACATGTTTGAAACATCTGCTACTGGGTCAGGACCAATCAATGTTCTAGTATCTGATAACATACCTGTCTTATCATTACTTCCTTCTGGGGCAAGTACCAGTGGTTTTTCAGGACCAGTTCCAGTCACACCACCAGCAGTAACTCCAGCAGGTAACGACTTTTTAATTCGAGCAAACATATCTTTTACTCTTTCAAGCTCTAATTTCATTTGGTCAGGACCGACTAATTTAGGGTCAAGAATAGAACCAGCAGAAGTCATTAAACGAACATCGGCATCTGACATCTGAGGACCAAAGAACTTTTTGATATTAGGGTCAGCAGCTAGAGCAAGAATGTTTGTTTTTAGCGTATCAGTGTAAGCAGAAAGTTCCGTAAATTGAGTTGCACCCCACAACACGTTTTCGACTGCTCTACGACCTGCACTTCTTCCTGAAGAACCTGCAACACTCAAAGCCTTATCAGCTGTTTCATCTAAGAAATCTAATTGAATTATCTGTTGTTCTGGTGTAAGACCTGAAGTTGAAGGGTCAGAACCGTTGAGGTCTGAAATAGTTTTGTTGGTTGAAGCCTGTAAGTTTGCAATTTCTGCTTCACCTTTTCTAACATCTCGTTTGTATGTAGCTGAGTTTCGGTATTTAGTAATAGCAGTGTTGTAATCATCAGTATCTAAGATACCAGCATCAGGAGCAACCTGTTGTAGATTAAGAACGGCTATTGTTTTTGTGTTCTGAAGTTCTCTAGCTTGTGTTTCGGCAGGTGTTTCAAAACTTGCAACAGCTCTGTCTTCTGCTGACTGTGCCCTAGATTCCCCTGAGAGTTTAAGTACATTATCAATCCAAGTTTTTCGAGCTTCTGTAATCGCAGTTTGTTCTTCCCCAATAAGAGAATCGAGTTTGTCTGCTTCTGCAATTTTGTTTTGCAATAGAAGTTCATCTCGTGACTTCTCCAAATCTCTAATTCTTTTCTTTCCTGTTTCTTGGATATTTTTAACAAACGCAGTGTTTGTTGCGTACCCTCTCCTTGCTTCCATATTAGAAGTAAGTTCTCTATCATTTTCCTGAGTTTGTTCCTCAATAGAAGTACCAGCCTGACTTTTCAACAAGTCAGCTCGTGCCTGTGAACCTTCTTTTACAGACTTCTGCCTCTCAGCAAACTTCTCTAAAATAGATTTTTCACCAGCAGATGGGTCGGTACTTACCAAATTAGACAATGCAGAAATAGCAGGTGAAGTTGGAGTACCCAAAGTTCTAACACTAGAGTTTACTGCATCACTTCCACTCTGAAAATCACGCACAGTTTGTGTTGCTTTTTTTACACCGTCAGCTTGTTCAGATGTAAGAAATCTTGTATCGACATTTAGTTCTTGTGCCATATATTTACATTATATATTATTAACGCTTGCAGACATAGTAATTCTAGGATACCGCCTCTTTGAAGGAAGTCTGCTTTTTAGCGGTTCAACAAACGCTTGTATCCTTTCTATTGCAATCGCCCTGTCTTGATACTCTCCCGTCATCCAGCTAATCATTTCCATGACAGAGTTCACAAACGCTTCGTTTACATAATCCCAGTTTCCAGTCCACATTGTCTGGTCAGTAGTTGAAGCTGCGGTGTTGAAAATCTGTTCTTTTGCGTTTGAAGCAGAAACGTCAATGGTCATATTTGTTGAGTAGTATTCCATAACCATAGGAACGTCTTCTGAAAAGAAGAAGTTTTCAATCCTGTTAGAAACTGTTGCTGGGTCAGAACCGTAAGCAATCGTAAGTTGAATATACTGGAAAGACGTAACATCGAGAGTACCGACAACTGTTGTGCTACCGTTCCATTGCAGTTTTATTTTATTCCACCCAGCCACAATAGCATTTCCAAGATAATCTGTACTTACTGCACCTGTAATATAGTTTGAACTGTCTGTCCCTACTTTAATAGTAACAGAAGTGAAGTTTGAAACACTCTGAAGATAGATATTGCAGTAGAACGTACTTCTTTGTGCGTAACGAGAAACGTCCATTGCAGTCATAGTGCTGTTGGTCAAAGTTCCTGAAGTACCAGAATAGTCAAACTTTGTAGATGAAGGTTGGTCAAGAGATTCATATTCATCTGTTGCCACATTTGAAATAGCAGTTGCACCAACCCAAGTACCGTTTCCATTATACTGACTTGCTGTGTTAATCGTAGAATAGTTACCAGCATACTTCACTCGTAGATATTGAAGTTGTCCTTCAGTCTTGATTGCCATTTTATACTTGTTGATAGTATCAGCATCAAAATGGTTGTTAGACATATACTGCAATTCATTTTTTTTCTGGTCAGTTTTCTGTGCCCTCAAATCAATTACTGCTTTATAGTTCAAAGACGTACTAATCGGGTATGTTGTAATACCTTCATTATAAGTGATAGTGGTCTTTTCAGCTTGCCAAGGCCAGTCGTGAGATTGTGTCCAAACCTGCAAAGCTCCGTTGATAGCTCGGAAACCATCTCCCGTCATATCAATAGAGTTGGAGGTTGTATCTCTCCTTCGGTCATTGACTAATGTATTTATTGTTCCAAGTGTTGTAGACATGATAATTATTTTTTACGAGTAACTGTTTCATCGTAGTGAATCGTAGCTCGACTAGGCATAAAATCCCCTACTTCACCCGCAATGGTGTTAACGTTGAACTCAATTTCAAACTGAATACTGTGTATATTTGTTTTGTTGATAGGCATATAGTAATACCCTTTCTGTGTATCATTTCGAGTGATTGTAAAAGTCTGTGAGGCAGTAGAACTCTTATTAAAGTATACCTTGATAGTCGCAGATTCGGTAGTACCTGTTCCAGTAGTTGGCAACATAAAGATATGTACATAGTTCACCAAGGTAGGTTCAGGAAACTCAAATACAGGTGTATATACATTTCCTATATCATTATCTTGTGTAAATCCAATCCCAGTAGCACTTGTTAATGCATTAGGAATCCACTTTTTTACATAAGACGTTGTTGTAATATCGTATGTTAGGTAGAAACTTTCATATCTTCGAGAACCAGACCCAAGTCCATTTCCACCAGCATACAGAATAGCACCAGCGACATAGTTTGCATCGGTAGAAATAGTACCGTACTTGAAGATACCTTCCTGGTCATAAGACGATACAGCACCATGAGCATACATGTATCCATCAGAAGCTAACCAAGAAACACGCTCGCCTCCAACATGTACTGAATCTCTGTATCGTGGACCTGCTTCTGCTCCACCTTCTGCGATTGTAATAAATGCAGAACCATCAAATAGTTTAATCTGAAATGTACCATCTGAAGCTGTACACATAACTCTGATTGAACCATCAGGGGCAACATATATTTTGTGTATTGCCTGAATACCGGAGATAGGGAAGAAGTCTGTAAATGAAATTGTCTTTGACTGCCTGTCCCAAACATAAATACCAGCTGTAATAGAATACGATTCTTGAGATGTAAGCGAGTTTGTAGGGTTGTTTGTATCTTGAACTGCAATATAAAGCTTTCCACGAATATCGACAGCATCATATAAGTATAGATATGGAGGAAAAACTAGAATGTTTGCTGTCGCAGTACCAAGCGTTCCGCCATCAACTGTCCCGTCAATTTTATGGAGGGTACTTCCATCGAGAACATACATGTAACCGTTATCTGCTGTTACCATTTTATGGTTTCCATCAGCTAGATTAAACTGGTCCCCACCTACTGCTGTTGAAAGCCAGTCTGGGTCTGAAGAAGCATAAGGAAGGGTTGCGTAACCAATATCACTTGCACCAGTTTTTCTATACGAGAAGAAGAACTTTCTAACTCCGTTGAGTTGATAGATTTCAAAGTCTGTAAAAGATGAACCAATACCTGTAATAGTTTCAGGTTCATCAAGTGTCATAGCGTCATAAGAACCTCCTTTCCAAATATGCAAACCACTACCAAAATAAAATTGACTGTTGTCTTCATCAAGCTGAGAGCATCTCATCTCGGTATCAAACAAATCAGAACCGTTTGAAGTAACGCTTCCAAGTCCTGTGTTTGAAGGCGACATATAACCCAATCGAGTAAATGGGTTGTATACACCATCAGCCATCTGACCATCAGCGTATATCGTCCTACGATTCGGGGTAGCAGAAGACTTATCTTTATCGTTAAAGAAGTTTTTTACTAGCCCACCTTTTCCTGTTAAATCTATATTGAATGTTGCCATGATAGTTTTTTATTTACCGACCCAGCCAGTGTTCCCTGTACCTGACTGTTTGACGTATAATGTCGTACCCGCACCTCCATCTAATCTCAAATACAGACTCCCAACCTGAGCTGTAACTACACTTTCTGGTGAACCTGTACCATGCTTTATATAACAGACCTTTGTTCCTGCTGAAGCTCCTATCCCGAATCTAATATCAGTAGCAGTGTAGAGTCGCCTCCAAGGATACTCCGCAGAACCATGATAAACAGGCATCAAAACTATGTAATTTGTAGAAGAATTAGTAAATGAAAACGTGTCTGAAATTGTAATTACAGATGATGTGTTTGAAGATATAAGATGAGTGTAGAGGTTTGTACCGTCAAAAACATTTACATATGCACCAGCTAATTCATTTGTAGCCCAGTTCCACCTAGAGTCTGTTAATGTATTTCCACCAGAACTGATAGAAGCTACTCCTGTATAAAGAGGAGGTCTGTAACTATAAAAGAAAGACTGCAATGCATTAGGTTGATGCTCCAAGATTATTTCAGTATCAATAGATGAGTCTTTGACAGTACCACTTGTTGGACCAGCAGTAATACTCATTTTGTTTATCTCGCTAGATGTTCCTTCATTTTGAGTGAATCCTGTCATAGCTGCTGTACCAGCCTTAAAAAACCTAAATGGGTTGATTGCTATATCTTTGTCTAACTTAGAGCTTCCATCGACACCTTGATGAGTATGTCTTGCCAAGATATCTAAAGCAGACTTCAGTTGTGATTCCAACGAAGCTACCTTTTTCTCTAATTGAACTATCCTAGTATCTTGTATCATAGTTTTTTACGCATACCTCTTACATTGTTGAGGAGCTTTAACGGCACTTCGTACCCCATCTTCCCTATGTTCTCCATTATAGATATCAGCTCAGTAATAGCGAGGAAGGATATTGTAATTTCATCTATAAATGTAGTCCCTGGCACAATCTTTTCTGTGAGGTAAGAAGCTGAGATGAACATGCAATAAAAAACAAACTTAACCACACTCTTTATAGCCTTTTTGCTTTCTATCGTATCTCCTTGCATTTTAGCACCTGCTAAACCTGTTAGGAAGTCTATGACAACTAGAACAGAAAAAGCCAGAACCGCATCTGCATTGTTAATACCGAACAGAAAAGAAAATGCAGACATCAATCCAGCCAATGGAAAGTACGAAACTGAAGTTTTCAGTAGTGTCCCCATTGAGTCTTTCATGATTCCAATTATCATTTTTGTGTATTCAATCATATTATGCGATTCCATCGTAAGTTTTTATACTAGCAATAGCCACTCCATTTATGGTCTTTATATTTGCTTTTGCTATGCCGTCAAGGGTTTTGAGGTTGGCGAGGTTTGATGCTGGAGCTGTTTCAAAAGATGCTACGACGGCATACCAATTGTTACTTTCTGGCAGTGTCCAATTTAGAGACTGTGAGCCAGTAGATACATTTCCATTACTATCTGAAATACAAGTCTGAGAAGATGTATCCCCGATAAAAGCACCCGACCTAGTTGTTGTTCCAGAACCATCAGATGAGACACCCCCTGCGTTTGTTCTAACTCCACCGACAAGCCAGCAGTTTGAGGCAACAACTGTTGTGCTAACCGAACAAGACGCACTAGTTGCTGTGGCTGTACCAGAACTATCTACTGTACTCGTCTGTTTTGCTCCAGTGTAGGAAGCTGAGGAACCATCCATCTGACCTGCTGCAAAGCTAGGCTTAGTAAGTACTAGGTTATTTGCTCCTGTTGCAGGTGCATGCAGTGTAAATAGGAATATCCTATCATTAGTTCCTGCAACAGTTGCAGTCTTTGTCATGGAAACACCGTTGTAAGTAGCCGTCATGTCGTTCCCTGTATTGGATGCACGACCCGTGGAAAATATAATCCTATCTGAGCCACTTACAGTATGGCTCCACGTTAAAGTCGTAATCGTCCCTGTATTAGTGAAGTTTCCTCCTTTTGCGTCAAATGCTATAGCCATATTATATTTCTATTTTATCGTTCACAACATCTTCTTTTTTTCCTCGACCGTGTCCTTTTCCTTTCACGTTGAAGAAAACCGAGCCATCTGGTGTTTCCGTGTATTCGTTTTCTCCCAATTCTTTTGTTGGAGTATCAACATTTATTTCTCCTCCTGAAGATTGTACCCAGACAAAATCTCCTTTGTTCTTTGGATTATATTTTGCACCACCTTTCTCACCCATTCGTAAATATTCTTCTTTTGTACACTCCTCACGAATAACCTCTTTTGTTTGAGGGTTTTGAAAATAGTGCCAGTATCCTTCGCCTAGATAGTTTCTTTTTGTGAGTTTAATTTTCATAGTATTTATACTATTGTTGCCCAGTCATTTGAAGGATTCCAGAAAATGACATCGGCAGTTACTGCGTGTCCAACTATACGAACAACATCGTCAGTTGCACTTGGTGCTGTTGCTGTGATTTCTCCAGGAGTCAACCCAAGATAGAGCGGAACTCCAGGTGTCCAAGCCCACGCATCGTTTCTGACAAAAGTCCCAGGGAGGATTATTCGAAGAGGGTTTGTGTTTGTACCAGCTTCTCCTGCGAGAGCTATCATTACACTACCTGCTGTAGCTACTGCATCTGCATCTGTAAGAAGCCACGTTGATGAAGAAGAAAGGTATACCGCTTCAAACTGTGCGATTGTAGCACCTGCGTTGAATGTGTTTGTTGAACGTCCGTTCCACGTATCGTCTGTGTTTGGAGTTCCGTCTATTGCTAAATCTCCGTTGAGAGTAGCCCCGTTTATTGTAGGAGTCGTAAGGGTTTTGTTGGTTAAAGTGTTTGTGCTAGAAACAGTAGGTACTGTTACTCCCT
>Ga0210043_1000448_pt1 | contig 43678 bp, 48 predicted proteins | sample CryGeymet201501t_FD_183990 | JGI IMG/M metagenome (GOLD analysis project Ga0210043, IMG submission 183990) | Groundwater microbial communities from Crystal Geyser aquifers in Utah, USA - Crystal Geyser metaG 2015-01t (SPAdes) (version 2) | ecosystem: Environmental > Aquatic > Deep subsurface >... | reverse complement strand
CATTACTACTTAGAGCGCGTCTTTTTAGAAGCCAAATACCTACTCTCCGAAGCGGAAGAAAAAATTTCGAGATTGTATTCCAGCACGGCAGTAGATATGTGGGGGGAAGCGACCGAAAGAATCATCGGTAACCGACATCTCAAATTCAAGAATAAAGAGTACTCGATTAGTGAGGCCTTGGTCAATTTAGACCACCAAAACTGGTCTGATAAACAAGCCTTGTGGGAATTGATCTTAAAGGAGATGGTGCAGATTTCTGAGTTTGCCGAACACGAGCTAACCGCCATAGTCACCTACGCCAAAGTGAGCGACGAATTGCGCGGTTTTGCTAAACCCTACTCAGCCACGGTCATGAGCTATGAAAATGAAGAGGCATCGGTAGAAGCATTAGTGACTGCTATTACCCAAAAAGGATTTGCTTTAAGTAAGAAGTTTTACCAAATCAAGGCTAAGTTACACAACAAAAAAACCATTCCTTACGCCAACAAGTACGAACCGATTGGTGAATTAAAATCACTATCTTTCCCCGAAGCAGTAAAAATCACCCGCGATGCGTTTTATGGTGTTAAAAAAGAATACGGCGAGATATTTGATCGCCTGATTTCAGAAGGTCACACTGATGCCTACCCCAAGAAAGGGAAACGGGGTGGTGCCTTTATGGCGGCCACTCACGGCCTACCGACTTATGTAATGCTCAACCACACCAATAACTTCAAATCTCTAGAAACCCTAGCTCACGAAATGGGCCACGCAGTGCATGCTGAGCGAAGTAAAAGCCAAAGCGTTTTGTATGAAGATTTTTCTACCACCACCGCTGAAACCGCCAGCACGTTATTTGAGCAGTTTGTGTTGGAAAAAATATTTGAGCAACTTTCCAATGAAGATAAAATACTACTCCTCCATGACAAAATTTCTGGTGATATAGCTACGGTTCAGCGGCAAATTGCTTTCTTTAACTTTGAACTCGAAATGCACAATCATATTCGTAAGGAAGGCGCTGCAACTAAGGAAGAATTAGCCAAAATTATGACCAAACACCTTAAATCATATCTGGGAGAGGCCGTAAAGGTGACCGAGACAGACGGCTACAGTTATGTCTATGTGCCTCATATACGCTATGGTTTTTATGTCTACACCTACGCTTACGGTTTTTTGGTTAGCAATCTGATGGCGGCCCGTTTTAAAGCCACACCAGACTACATAAAGGAAATTGACGGATTTCTCTGTGCCGGCGGAAGTGATACCGTAGACAATATTTTCAAAAAAGCGGGGATAGACACCACCAAAGTAGAAACCTTCATGGACAGTCTAAAAACCCAAGAAAAGGAAATAAAACTCCTAGTGAAACTCACAACCAAGAAATAAACCCCTACTGACTGGTGCTACAATACTAGGGCAATATGAATTTACTTTTTTGGGGATTAACAATCGGACTGGCCGGAAAAATTCTATTAGTCATAGGAGTGTTGCTGGCTCACAACCAAATTGCCCATGAACACAAAATAGACAACGCTGTACTCAAATCATTCAAGAAGGAAAAGATTATAACTATTCTGGGGTTGTTATTGATAATAATCGGTTACTTGATGGAAGTGTATTTTTATGGTTTTGCCCAGATGCTGACCTGTAGCGGAGTCGAATGTGCCGCCAACCTAGGCGCTCTACTCTCGCCATAACTACAATATCTGCTATATTATTCCTATCTTAAAGCTTTTTATTTATGTCAGGAAACGAAATTCGCGAGAAATATTTGAAATTCATGGAGGCACAAGGCCACGCCATTATTCCTAGTTCGGCTCTAGTACCCGAGAACGACCCCACCACTCTGTTTACCGGTAGTGGTATGCAACCGCTTATCCCTTATCTTATGGGTGAAACTCACCCTAAAGGAACCAGGCTGGCTGATTCTCAAAAGTGTTTTCGAGCTGAGGATATCGACGAAGTCGGAGACAACCGTCACACCACGTTTTTTGAAATGCTTGGTAATTGGTCGCTTGGCGACTATTTCAAACGTGAACAATTACCATGGTTTTTTGAGTTTTTAACTGAGGAAGTTGGCTTGGACGCAGGTCGAATTTATGTAACCGTCTTTCAGGGCGACGTGAAAGCCGGTGTACCTCGCGATGATGAGTCAATGGGGCTTTGGCAAAAACTATTTGATGATAAGGGTATTTCCTACGCCGTTAGTGAAATGGGCAGTGAAGAAGAAGGGGGGGAGAGAGGAATGAAACCAGGTGAAAGGATTTTCTTTTACGATTCAAGTAAAAACTGGTGGAGCCGTTCCGGTAAACCGGAAAATATGCCGGCCGGAGAAATTGGTGGCCCAGACAGTGAGGTGTTTTATGATTTTGGTACTCCACATGATGAAAAATTCGGTAAATACTGTCACCCCAACTGCGATTGCGGTCGTTTTTTAGAAATTGGCAACTCAGTTTTTATTGAATACTTAAAGGAAGAAGACGGCACTTTTTCAAAATTACCAACCCAAAACGTAGATTTCGGTGGTGGCCTGGAACGTATTACCGCCGCCGCTTTAGGTAACCCCGATGTCTTTAAAATTGATTTAATTGCTGGCGTGGTGGCTCAAATTGAAGCCCTATCAGGAAAGAAATACGATGATCATATTGAGGAATTTCGTATTATTGCCGATCATATTCGGGGAGCGGTATTTATGGTGGCTGATGGGATTTTGCCGAGCAACACCGAGCAGGGTTATTTTGTGCGCCGTTTACTGCGCCGAGCGGTACGCTACGCTGACAAAATTGGCGTGCCTGCTGGACGCTTTAAAGAACTTTCCGAAGGAGTGATTGTGGTTTATAAAAACCATTATTCATACCTTGAGGAAAAACAAAAAGAAATTCTTGAGTCTATCGAAGGCGAGGAAGTACAATTTAGAAAAACGCTTGAGCGAGGGATGAAAGAATTTGAAAAACTCAGCCAAGACGATATTACCGGGGAAGATGCTTTCATCCTTTTTACTACTTATGGTTTTCCATTTGAGTTAACCAAAGAGTTAGCTAAGGAGAAGGGAATTAAAATCGACGAAGTTTCTTTTGCAAACGAAATGAAAAAGCATCAGGAAATGTCTCGAGCGGGAGCCGAACAAAAATTCAAAGGTGGTTTAGCTGATAATTCTGAAAAAGTTATTCAATATCACACCGCCACTCACCTGATGTTGGCGGCCTTGAGAAAAGAATTAGGGGCTCACGTACATCAAGCTGGCTCAAACATAACCGGTGAACGTATGCGCTTTGACTTCACTCACCCAGTAAAAGTAGAGACGGAAACGTTGGAAAAAATTGAAACCTTTGTTAACAAAGCTATTAAAACTGGTGGGGTAGTGTCTATGGAAACAATGTCAAAAGAGAAAGCTAAAAATGACCCAACTGTGGAAGGGAGCTTTTGGGACCGCTATCCTGACGAAGTAAAGGTTTACACCATGACTGGTAAAGACGGCACAGTATTTTCCAAAGAGCTTTGCGGCGGACCACATGTTGAGAAACTCGAGTATATTAAGAGTACCTTCAAAATTACCAAAGAAGAATCTTCCTCGGCTGGGGTTAGACGTATAAAAGCGGTTTTGGAATAAAAAATAAAATAAGGCCGGCCCGGAATTCTCCGGGCCGGCTTTTTAAACTTCTGCCAACATATTCAAAGCGTGTGAAAGTCTTTCAGCTTTCTTGGGGTCACCATGAGCTTGAGTTAATTTATGAACAAGTAACCCTAAAACTGCCTCCGCCGCGTCTTGAGCATTTTGTGATGTGACAGGACCATTCTTCTGGTACCCTTCCTGAATTTTTGGTGCTGGCACCCAAACTAATTGCCCAACATCTTCACTAATTACAGTTATAGCGATTTGAGAAGGTCTCATATTTCGTTTTCTGTTTGCCAGAAAAACTTTTGAGAGTTTGAGCCTGCCGACCGAGCGTGCAATGCGCGCCTCAGACACTTGCCACCAGGGTTGTTCACAATCGTGGTGAAATTTTTTCCAGGAAATAGCGCCTTTGTATTCATTACCATGACTTGGTGTTCCGTACCCAAAACGGTACTTACGTCTTTGAAAATGCATACCAGGAATAATAAGACTGCCACAGTTTGCACAGACACCAAAGACTGCGGCCGTACGATCTTCATCATAGGCAGCGATATGATACCAACCTCTTGTATCAGTCATTATTGTCTCCCTTTATCAAGATTTTGAATCTCCTACTACTATCCACGATTTTGGTCTTTTTGCAAACACCGCGAATGGTGTTGGCCTGTTATACTAAACACAAATGTTCGGTTTAGGTAAACACGGTCCAGATGGTAAATACGCCATAATATTAGATATTGGTTCGGCCAGTGTGGGAGCTTCCATTGTTGCCTCAGACATCGTGACCAAGGAAAATCCAGTCATTTATTCCCATCGTGAGTGGGCGGTTATTAAGGATGCTAATGTAGAGAATCCGACTCGTTTTATTGAAGAAGCCTTACTGAGATTGTTTCTGGTTTTGGGTAGTTCTGGTGGAGCCGCCTTAAAAAAATATGACCCCAGTGGCGATATTTCATATATTCAAGTTTCCATTTCAGCACCATGGGCTCACACCATTACCCAACAAACTGAATACGAAAACGATGACACCTTCAAAATTACTGAAAAATTAATAGGGAATTTGGTGGCCGATGCCCAGAAGCAATCTATGAAAAGTATAAAAACTACAGAATTCCTAAAACGAGAAGGTCTAGAAATAATTACCAACCAAACCCTACACATGACCGCCAATGGCTATACGATAAAAGACCCCCGAAATCTAGAAACGAACAAACTGTATATTTCACACTCCAGCGGTATTGCTTCATCAAAGATAGTAACGGCCATAAAGAAACACACCGAGGAAGTCTTTCCTGATGCTAAATTACTGCTAAACACATTTTTGCTCACTTATTACACTGCCATCCGTGATATTTTTCCCGAAACAACCGAAATGACATTGGTTGATATCACTGGTGAAGCTACTGAAGTTGGTATAGTCAGAAACGAAGAATTAACAAAAGTGGCTCATTCCTTAATCGGCTCCCAAACTATTATCCGTATTTTAAGCTCTAAACTTAAAATACCCTTGTCTTCAGTGCGGACATTACTTCAAGACAACGCACCAAATTTAACTGACGAGCAGAAAATTGTGGCCGAATCTGTGTTTGAGGAATATGTTGAAGAAATTGCCAACCTCCTTAAATCCATGGGCGACATTTTAACTGTGCCATCGACCATCTATTTACATACTGATAGGTATTCTGAAAATTTCTTTAAAAAGTATTTAAAAAAAGCTGCTTCGAGAGCAACTGGTGGTGAACACACAGTAATACCGGTTACTAAAAAAATCCTCCCCAAAATTGAAACTGAAGATACGGCTATACTGCTGTCTTCTTTCGTCTTCCACAAACTTCATGAACAGGGAACGCTCGCCAAGTAGGGAAATGACGGTATACTTTATAAAATGAATCAAAAGTGGAATTTACAAGATATTCAGCCGGCTCGACCGCGCAAAGCAGCGAAACCAGTTCGTCCTGTTAATGAAGAGACAGAAATAAAAACCCAAAATGACGAACCAGTGTCTGATATCAAAATAAAAAGAGACACAAACAGTGAGAATAATTCACTGCGTGAGAGGATGCGAAGACGACCAGGTATGAACATAGACAAAGAGGCGAGCTTACCAGAAAAAGATACCCATTTTGACACTGTTGAAATAGTAGACGGTAGAAAATCTCGCCAGTCTTCATATGTTATTGCTGGAATTGTCTTTATTTTTGTAGTTCTAGGAGGAGTGGTGGCCAGTGCTTTAATGGGCGGAGCAGATATCACCGTGAAGCCACGTCATACCGACAAAAACATTGCCGCTACTTTTACTGGCTCAATAGTAGCCAAGGAAGACACCCTGCTTTATGAACTGCTCACCTTAGAAGCCGATGGTGAACGTCAAGTAGAGGCCAAGGGACAGGAAGAAGTAACAGAGCAAGCTCAGGGAACAATTTTAGTTTATAACGAATTCAGCCCTAATCCCGTTCGTTTGGTTAAAAATACTAGATTTCAATCACCAGACGGTCTAATTTATAAAATAAAAGAGTCAGCCGTAGTGCCAGGATATAGTAAAGGTGACAGTGGTTCTGTCGTACCAGGAGTAATAACCGCCGATGTTTTTGCGGAAGCTACAGGCGAGAAATACAACATCGGACCAGCTCGCTTTACGATTCCTGGCTTTGAAGGCTCAGCTGAATATGACAAAGTCTACGGAGAATCAACCGGCAGTATGATTGGTGGCTTTTCTGGACAAAAGTTTATTATTGATGACGCTGAATTGGAAACCGCTAGACAGGCTTTACACACCGAATTACGTGACGCTCTTTTGGCTCGTCTTGAGAACGAACGACCGGCTGACTTTGTTCTATACAACGACGCTGTAACATTCAGTTTTAACTCACTACCGGCCATAGCTTACGGTGATAATCTAGCGACTATCAAGGAACAAGGTGTGTTACGAGTGCCTTTATTTAAAGAAGCGGACTTGGCAAAATTCTTGGCTGAAAAAAGCGTCCCTAATTATGAAGGGTTGCCGGTTAGATTAACCAACTATAACACGCTAACCTTTGCTTACACTTCACCAACCACCACCATTTCTGATATTAGTGCGGAGAGTGAGTTAAGTTTTTCACTGACCGGGAACGCCCAAATTGTGTGGCAGTTCAATGAAAATGAATTAAAGGCTGATTTATTAGGGGTAGAGAAAACCGCTATCTCACAAATCCTTGGAAAATACCCAGCTATAGAAAGCGCGGAAGCGGTGGTACGGCCATTTTGGAAGACCAGTTTTCCACGCGAAATGAGGGAAATTAATGTTACCGAAAAACTTGATTAGAGTTTTTTATAATGGATATGTTGAAAAATAGGTTGACTCTTTTTAAATCATTTGTTAAACTCGTGCTCGTTTGATGTCAGATGATTCAGATAACAAAGACCTCGTCTACGGCGTAGTTGAGGAAGCGCTTCCTAACGCGCTTTTTCGCGTATTGCTTGATGGTGAAACCGAAACTTCCTTGGCTTACTTATCAGGCAAGATGAGGAAATTCAGAATTCGTGTTTTGGTTGGTGACCGCGTAGCAATTGTCCCGGAACCATATGGAGGTAAAGGACGAATTGTTAAACGCAGCTAACAAAAATACAAACTAATTTATTTAATACATGAAAGTTAGAAGTTCAGTAAAGGCTAATAAAACCAAGGGGGATAAGATAGTGCGCCGAAAGGGTCGTGTTTATCTTATTAATAAAAAAGAGCCACGTCGTAAAATGCGCCAAGGCTAAATCATATGAGAGTATCAGGTATAACAATCCCAGACGAAAAACACTTAGAATTCGGACTAACCGCCGTTTATGGTATTGGGCGTGCTCGAGCCCAAGTTATTTTGAGTGAACTTAAGATTGCTGAGTTTACTAAGCCTACCGATTTAACTACTGAACAAGAAAATGCCATTCGTGAAAAGATTGAATCTTTCACTATTGAGGGTGAACTAAAGCGTGAAATATCTAGTCATATAAAGCGACTAAAAGATACAGGTAGTTATCGAGGTTCACGACACGCCAAGCGTCTACCCGCTCGCGGCCAGCGAACCAAGACCAACGCCAGAACACTTAAAGGAGCTAAAAAGACTATGGGTTCAGGACGTCGTAAGCTTGAAAAGACTTAAAATAATTATTAACACCAGATTGACCTATGGGTAAGAAAAGAATCATAAAAAAAGGTGGGGGATCAGATGTAGCGGGAACTTCTCGCGCTCTTAATCGTATTCCTAAAAAGAAAGTAACGATTGGAACTCTTAATGTTTTAGCTACGTTCAACAACACTATCGTTACTCTTTCAGACTCAAAGGGTAATTCTATAATTGCCGCTTCTTCCGGAGCCGTTGGTTTTAAAGGTTCTCGAAAGAGTACACCATTTGCCGCTGCTAAAGTAGGTGAAATCATTGGTGAAAAGGCACAACAAATGGGGATGAAAGAAGCTAATGTGATTATTAAAGGGGCTGGAGCGGGTCGCGAATCCGCTCTTCGTGCCTTTGCTGGAAAGGGAATAACTATCTCAAAAATTACTGACCGAACACCTATTGCTCATAACGGCCCAAAGCCACCTAAGGCTCGACGTGTTTAATATTATTGCTTATGAAAATAGGACCTAAATTTAAAATAGCTAAACGTCTCGGGGCACCAATCTTCCCCAAGACCCAAACCGCTAAATTTGCTCTATCAGAAGCAAAAGCTGGTCGCCTTAAAAAGCGCCGCGGTAATATGTCTGACTATAATCGTCAGTTAATTGAAAAGCAAAAAATGCGTTTCACTTATGGTATTTCTGAGAAGCACCTTCGCCGTTATGTAGACGAAGCGATTGCTAAGAGTCAGCAACCGATTGCTCACCTTATGGAACGTTTAGAATCACGATTGGATAACGTAGTGTTTCGTATGGGTATTGCTAAGAGCCGACAGCAATCACGGCAAATGGTTTCTCATGGACACGTGGTTGTAAACGGTAAAAAAATTACCTCACCATCTCATAAAGTTCGACCAAATGACCAAATCTCTATCCGAGAAGGCAGCAAACAAATTGGTCTTCTAACTAACATCACTGAAGAACACGCCCCGCAAGCAGTGCCGGGTTGGTTGAAATTTGATTTAAAAAGTATGACAGGAACAGTTGCCAGTGCTCCAGCCCACGACCCTACCGAATCAATGTTTGACCCAGAACAGGTACTTGAGTACTACAGTCGATAGTGAATTAAATTAATAACGTAAGAACAAAACTATGTTAGATAAAAACATCGCCCTACCAAGTAAGCCACGCATCGTTAAAGAGGAGGAATTTTCTGGTACTTACGAAATTGATGGTCTTTTCCCTGGTTATGGCCATACCCTTGGTAACTCACTACGACGGATTATTTTGTCTTCACTGCCAGGAGCAGCAATTACTCAAGTAAAAATTGACGGTGTACAGCATGAGTTTTCTACTATGGACGGTGTTAAAGAAGATGTTATTACGATCCTTCTTAATATAAAACGTCTTCGTCTAAAATTGCACGGTGATGAAGCTCAGAAAGTTACACTTAAAGCTAACGGTGTAGGTATGGTTACGGCTGCTAATATTGAAGCGCAAACTCAAGTTGAAATTCTAAATCCTGATCAACCAATTGCAGAAATAACTGCCAAATCAACTAAGCTAGAAATCGAAATGACCGTTGAGCATGGTCTTGGGTATGTTCCTCGGGAAATTCACCAGAAAGATAAGGTGGAAATCGGTACTATCGCTCTTGATGCTGTCTTCACCCCAATTCGTCGTGCCAACTACGAAGTGGAAAACATGCGTGTGGGTGACCGAACTGACTACAATCGACTTCGTGTCTCTCTTGAAACTGACGGAACCATTACTCCACGTGAGGCCCTTGAGGATGCTATTGAAATCATGATTCATCAGCTTAAGGCAGTGATTGGTTTCCAAGAGGAAGTAGTGGAAAAGGCTGAAGTGCCTGAAAAACCAGCGGTTGAAGCATCAACCGAGCTGGACCCAGACGTCCTTAAAACGCGTATCGAAACTCTTGATCTTTCTACTCGAACCCAAAACGCTTTGGAAGCAGCCAGCATCAGAACTATTGGTGGACTTGTTCGAAAGAAAAAAGATGATATTCTTGCGCTCGATGGTCTTGGCCCTAAAGGAGTAGAAGAAATCGAAGATGTTTTAGCTTCCTTAAAGTTAAATCTTTCTGAATAATTAATTAATACTGAAATATGCAACACCGCACAAAAAACCGAACCCTTGGAAGAACCAGTCGCTTACGCACGGCTCTTTTGCGTGGTCTAGCAATTTCATTGTTTGAAAAGGGCAAAATTAAAACCACCGAAGCCAAAGCTAAAGAGGTGCGTCCATTTGTTGAAAAACTTATTACTACCGCTAAAAACGATACTGTGGCCGCCAGACGTACAGTGTCTACTCGCCTTGGTGAACCCAGCGCTGATTTTATTAAAAATCTTTTTACAGAAGTAGCCCCAAAATATAAAGAACGTGACGGTGGTTACACTCGAGTTATTAAGATGGGACGTACAGAAGCTGGACGCGATGAAGCTGTAATTGAGCTTGTATAATTTCTATGGATACTGAAACACAAAACAAAATAGTAGAGGTGGACGCTACCGGACGCCGTCTTGGTAAGTTGGCTACAGAAGTAGCTGTGGTTTTGATGGGAAAAGATCAACCCGATTTTGCTAAAAATATGATTGCTCCAGTAACTGTAAAAGTATCTAACCTGAGCAAGATGGACATCCCAGAAAAGAAAAAAGGGGAGATTTACCAATCTTATTCTGGTTATCCTGGAGGACGCAATGAAGAAACTTTAGAGCATTTGGCCAAGCGTTTGGGCTACACTGAAGTATTTAAGCGTTCAGTAAAAAGCATGCTACCGAAAAATAAGCTCCAGAGTAAACTTTTAAAGAATTTAGAATTAAGCGAATAATTATGGCAACGGAAAAATACACAGAAGGCATAGGCCGCCGAAAAACCTCAACTGCTCGAGTTCGCATCACTCCCGCTAAAGCAACTACAGTAGTAGTGAATGACAAACCGGTGGTTGAATACTTTGCACACGAGTCACATAATAAAGATATCAATTCTGTTCTAGGCGTTGATGAGGCTGGTGTTGGTACTTACACTATCACTGCCAAAGTTAGTGGTGGCGGTCTATCTTCACAAGCTGAAGCTATTCGCTTAGGCATTGCCCGAGCCTTGGTAAAAGAAAAAAGGGAGAGACGAGGGGTTTTAAAATCTCTTGGATTCCTAATGCGTGATCCACGTTCAGTGGAACGAAAGAAGTTTGGACTTAAGAAAGCTCGGAAGCGAGGAGCTTGGAGCAAGCGCTAAGCGCGCTTGCTCCGGTCCTGCCCCCAGGCAGGAATCGCGATGTGAGGCTTGATGCCAAACCAGCGATAGGTGGGAACAAATTGGATTACATCTCGTAATATCAAACGAAGAAACGGAGTACACTTGCTTCGTTTTTCTTGCTCCGCTCCAGTCTTCAGACTGGACGGCCAATCTGAGCTAGCTAGAGCGAAGCAGGCAAAGGAGAAAACAAACTCCAAAACTACCCTAAACAAAAAAGAGACTGCCTAGTCTCTTTTTTGTTTGTACTGTTCCTGCCTCCAGGAAAGAACGAAATAGGCAGTGGTCATAAAATTATTTCACTTATTTATACAAGTTCCTCATAGTCGTCGTACAGCTCGTTGATTCACTTAAAACAAAAAAACCCGCAAGCGGGCTTTTTTGCAGCCAGTAGGTGTCCGGAGACTCCTACCGTTTTACCTTCCAACGTAAGCTGTAAGGTCTGTCCATTATACTCCACCAAGAATTTCTGCAATCTAGATTTTTCAAAAAAATGTTTTGTAACTTTATTTAAAATTTTAAAACACAAAAACCCAGGGCGAACCTGGGCTTTGCGTCCTACTAGATTAAATCATATGCTCCAGTCCTACCTCCAGGACCTAAACCAACATGGGTTTGTTGGAGTGACATACCATCTAGTATAGAAAGTTTGGTATGTAAGCAATGCACGTAGAGAACATTACTTTGATTCAAAACATGTTCGTAGAGGAAGCTACAATGAGCATTCTCCTCCTAACACCCCACCAAAGAGCGGGTACTAAAATAATATCACTTTGGCAAGAAATGTGTATGTATAAAACTTAATAGTCTTTGCAAGTATAAAAAAGTGAGGTAATGCATAAATATTTTTAACTTTGACAGAAGTTGAAAATAAATTTATAATGCTATGGCTATGTTAGATAAAGAAGAATCGATTGATGATAACATTGAATTTGACGAGACAATTCCCAGCAATGATATTGACCTTGAAGAAGCTGACGAACAAGCTGGTGATAAAATTAAAAAATTACAAGCTAAATTAAAAACCTGCGAAGCCGAAAAGTTGACCAACTTGGAAGAGCTTCAAAGGGCCAAAGCCGATTTCCTAAATGCGCGAAAACGCATGGAGGAAGATCGCCTAAAAGACAAAAAACGAACTTCTATTCATTTTATAGAAGAATTATTACCTCTTTGTGACAGCTTTCACATGGCGATGAGCAATAGTGAAGTCTGGAATAAAGTTGACGACGTGTGGCGTAAGGGAGTAGAAAGTATTTTTACTCAATTACAAGGGGTGCTAGCTACTCATAAGGTAAAAATCATAAACCCGATGGGTGAGGAATTTAACCCAAACAACCACGAAGCGATGGGTAATGTCCCGGTGGATAAAAAAGAGCAACACCATAAGGTTGTAGCAGTCATTCAACCCGGCTATATTATGGAGGATAATGGGACAGAAATTGTGATAAGACCAGCACGAGTTATGGTAGGGGAATTTACAAAGAACTAGAAATTAAAGATAGTACATTATGGCAAAAATTTTAGGTATAGATTTAGGAACAACCAACTCTGCAATGGCTATTATTGAGGGTGGTGAACCAAAAATTATTGAAAACGCCGAAGGAACACGTACCACTCCATCAGTGGTGGCAATTTCTAAAACTGGAGAAAGATTGGTAGGACAAATCGCTAAGCGACAAGCGGTCACAAATCCCAAAAATACCATCTACGGAATCAAGCGCTTTATGGGTCACAACTTTGATGAAGCAGCTGTTCAGAAAGATAAAGACATTGTGCCGTATGAAGTTAAGAAAGGGAGTGACGGCGGAGCTATGGTAACTATGGGTGATAAAGATTACCGCCCAGAAGAAGTATCGGCCATGATACTTTCCAAACTCAGAGCTGACGCCGAAGCTAAGACAGGTGAGACAATCACCGAAGCTGTCATTACAGTACCAGCCTACTTTAATGACGCTCAGCGAAAAGCGACCCAAGATGCTGGTAAAATTGCCGGCCTAAACGTGCGTCGCATTATCAACGAACCAACCGCTGCCGCGCTTTCTTACGGTTTTAATAAAAAGAAAGACGAGAAAATTGTAGTCTACGACTTCGGTGGTGGAACTTTCGATGTCACCGTACTTGAGGTTGGGGACGATGTGGTGGAAGTACAATCAACCGACGGCGACGCACATATGGGTGGACGAGATATCGACCAAGAAATTGTTCGCTACCTTATTGCTGAATTCAAGAAGTCTGAAGGGATTGATCTTGGAAAAGACTCACTAGCCCTACAACGACTCGATGAAGCCGCCGAGAAAGCCAAGCTTGAACTTTCTTCTTCAGTTGATACCGAAGTAAACATTCCGTTCATTACTTCTGGAGCAGAAGGTCCTAAGCATATGCTTATTAAACTAACTCGGGCCAAGCTCGAGGAACTGGCTGCTCCTTATATTGATAAGTCTATAGAGATTATCAAACGCGCCATGGAGGCCGCTTCCATGAAAACTTCTGAAATTGATGAAGTTATTTTGGTTGGTGGACAAACCCGCATGCCGGCTATTACTAAAGCCGTGAAAGATCTCTTTGGTAAGGAGCCAAATAAAAGCATCAACCCTGACGAAGTAGTGGCTCTTGGTGCTGCTATCCAAGCTGGTATCTTCCAAGGTGACGTTCAAGATATTACGCTCGTGGATGTTATCCCGCTCTCGCTCGGTATCGAAACCATGGGTGGAGTAGCTACAAAATTGATTGAAAAAAATACCCACATTCCTACCAAGAAAGAGCAAGTATTCTCAACCGCTGCTGATAACCAAACCTCCACCGAAATTCATATCACACAAGGAGAACGACCGATGGCGGCCGACAATAAGTCCCTTGGTAAATTCGTGCTTGATGGTATTCCACCAGCTCCTCGTGGTGTCCCACAAATTGAAGTTACTTTCGATGTGGATAGCAACGGAGTATTAAATGTAAAAGCCAAAGACAAATCAACCGGCAAGGAACAATCTATCCGGATTGAAGCCAATTCTGGTCTGTCTGAAGAGGATATTGAAAAAATGAAGCAAGACGCGGAAGCTCACGCGGACGAGGACAAGAAGAAGAAAGAAGTGATAGAAGCTCGAAACATGGCTGATCAACTAATTTATACAGCCGAAAAATCTCTAAAAGATTATGGCGACAAAGTCGGTGATGAAATTAAAAAAGAAGTGGAGGAAAAAGTGGCCGCTTTGAAAGAAGTAAAAGACAAAGAAGACTTAAATGCTATCAAATCAAACACCGAAGCTTTATCTACTTCAGTGCAAAAGATTGGCGAAGCGATGAGTAAATCTACAGGTAATACAGATAGCCAAAGTGCTGCTGAAGGAGCCCAACCGGTTGAAGAGAACACGGTTCGTGACGCAGAAGAAGTCGGGGGAGATAAGGCAGAAGACGGACAGAAGTAAGGTTAGGGGAGCGCAAAACCTTAGGTTTTGCGCTCTTTCTAACAGTGTGACATACTAGAAAGAAGCACACTGAGTGAGAAAGTGCGGGGCACTTTCGCAAGAGGTTGACTAGCATTTCTGGAAGAAATGGTGAAAACCTAAACAGCTCCTGTAAGGAGTAAGCGACAATGTGCGCCTTTCGTTCCCGATTTCTTTCTTTTCCTAAAAGAAATCGCTAGAACAGGTAAAACAAACGCACCTGTTAAGAAAAATTCCTGGAAAATAAATACCTAATTACTACAAATTACCATGAAAGACTACTACGAAATTCTTGGTCTCCAAAAAGGAGCCAGCAAAGATGAAGTAAAAAGGGCTTTTCGTAAGTTGGCTGCTCAGTATCATCCCGACAAGAAAAATGGTGATGAAGCTAAATTCAAGGAAATTAGTGAAGCCTACGCTGTTCTGGGAGACGATAAAAAGAAGGCCGAATACGATACTTACGGCCATGCCTACCAAAACGCTGGAGGCGGCCAAGCTGGTGGCTTCGGTGGATTCAATTGGCAAGATTTTGCTCAAGCTCAAGGAAATGGCGGATTTGAATTTGATCTTGGTGATATTTTTGAACAATTTGGTTTTGGTGGCGGCCGGCAACAAAAACAAGCTCGCGGCCGGGATATATCCATTGATATTGAACTATCATTTAAAGACGCGGTTTTGGGTATTACGCGCAAAGTATTACTAACCAAAAACAATTCCTGTAATACTTGTGAAGGTACTGGCGCCAAGCCAGGCACCGACCAAACAGAATGTTCTACCTGCAATGGTAAGGGCCGTGTTCGTGAAGTACGCGAAAGTGTTATGGGTAGCTTTCAGACTGTTCGCGAATGTTCAACCTGCCATGGCACTGGTAAAGTTCCCAAAGAAAGATGTGCTACCTGTGTCGGTACTGGAATAAAACGTGGGGAAGAAGAGATAGAAATTGCCATTCCGGCTGGTATTCAAAATGGTGAAATGATTCGTATGACTGGCCGCGGTGAAGCCATGCCGCACGGTCAATCAGGTGACTTGTATGTGAAAATACATGTGAAGCCACACCAAACTATCAAGCGCGAGGGCATTAATCTTATTTCTCCACTTCACCTTAAGCTGTCTGATGCATTACTAGGCAGCACTTACCACATAGAGACACTCGATGGCTCGGTGGATATAAAAATTCCAGCCGGAGTAAAGCACGGGGAGTTATTACGTATAAAAGGGAAGGGTGTCCCGCAAGACGGCCGCCGCGGTGACTTTATGGTCAAAATCTCTATCGATATGCCACAAAAGCTTTCACGCAAAGCCCGAAAATTAATTGAGGAATTGCAGGAAGATGGTATTTAGCGTTAATAAAATACGTCAGTGTTTTTAGCTAGAAAACCTCTCAAGAAGAATGACCAGAAATAACATTCAATTTGATTTTGGCGATGCCAGGCAGGCGACCGAGGTATTTACTCTGTATGAGCAAGTTATTGAAGACCGAGGCAGCCGATATTCAGTCAGTATTGGCCGCGTGGAAAATAGAGAAGATATAAAATCTTTTCTCAAAACTCTTAAGAAAAAAAAGAAATACCAAAAAGCCACCCACAACACCTGGGCAGCTCGCGTCTCCCACGAAGGGGCCATCTTCGAAACCAAAAATGATGACGGGGAAACTGGCGCTGGTATGGTTATCTTGCGTGTCATGCAAAAAGAAAATATTTCCAACACCGTTATTTGTGTAACCCGCTGGTTTGGCGGCACCAAATTAATGGGGGATAGGTTTAAACATGTACAAGACGCTACTAAATACGCCATAGAAAGATTGACGTAGCCTAACAATATAATTTTGAGTTTCTTTAACCACTTAAAAGTACATAATTGAAGAGATGTGAACAGGCCAGGATTTTTTTTCTAAAAAGCTATGCTATATGGCGTATAATATAAGTGATGGACACCTCCGCCGTTCTAGACTTTCTAAAGGAAATAATTTTCTTGCTGGTTGTTTTTGGCGCCTTTCTTATATTAGCTCTGGCTAAAGGTAAACAAACACTTATAAATATCATTATGGCCCTTTACTTGGGATTATTGCTCTCACTCCGTTTCCCATACTATCAATCAATGATTTCTGGGACAGGACCAGGGACTGAGTCAATGATTAGAATTACTGTTTTTGTTTTCTTTGCGGTAATTTCATTTTGGCTTTTCTCCCGGCTAATGCCCAGAGAGTTTGAAGAAAAGGCTTTCCAAGGTTTTGGTATGAAAATGCTCTTCGCTCTGGCTGCGACCGCTTTGGTAATGTCGTTTAGTTATAACGTGCTACCAATCACCGAATTCATCACCCCGGGTTCACCGATCCAAACTCTCTTCGCCCCCAAAGAGTACTTTTTCTGGTGGCTTTTAACCCCGATAGTTATTTTATTTTGGTTGTAACAATAACTCTTTACAATCATGGAGTCAATTTTATTGCTTGAAGGTTTACATATATCTGCACTTTTTTTGGTTGCACCTTGGGTTTTTCTAATTTTAATCGCTACTTTCGGTGATGCTTGTGTAGGCTATATAGATGAATTACTTTTAAAAAGACTGGCAAAAAAAAGTACGCTGTCTAACATTGATGTTGATGCACCGGGTAGGCTTTTGCTTATTTCCGGTTTTTTTGGTTTTGTAACCTGTTTTTTTGCTTTTATTGCATCACTGTTCCTTGGAAATGAATACTCCCTTAATGTTCCACTTTCAAGTTTTTCATTAGCAATCTCTGCCGGTGTATTGGAGGTAATGTGGTTGATTCCATATTTTACAGCCCTAGAAAGGGGAGGGGCTATCAATACCACGCCGTTATTCCAAACTATCCCGATTTTTTCATTAATTTTTGGACTAGCTTTTTTTAATGAAATACCTACAACTGTACATATTGTTGCAACCTTACTTATAATCTTGGGTGCATTTGTACTAAATTATTCACCAGAAAAAAAATTAACGGACTTCAAGACGTTAAGCCTAATGCTTACAGCTTCTGCAATTATTAGTATTGGTTTTTTCTTATTTAAAGATGCCTCAATAAGTGGCAACTTAGTAGCTTCTTTGTTCGGGAATGGCCTAGGTATGGGGTTGTTTAGTGCAGCTATATGGACTATTTGGCCCCCGTATCGCCGACAATTTAATGACTTTATTCATACTCTAAAACCAAAAATTTTAGCTATTCAAGTATCTAATGAAGGTTTATATGCCCTCAGTACAACAGCAAGCCAGATGGCAATTGTGCTTGGTCCATCTGTTATGGTAGTAACAGCTTTCAATGCCTTTCACCCAATTTTTACTCTAGCAATTGGTTTAGTACTAGCAAAACTTGGTTCAAAGGAACATGCAAAAAATTTTATAGGGAAGCAGTTGATTACCAAAACTGCTGCCATCATACTTATAGCAGCAGGCGCAGTTCTTATAGTTTTTTAAGCTTAATTATTAAAGTAAGATTTAAGTTCACCGTTTCTCCTAATATCGGCTGTTGCGCAATGAATAGATCCACCAAATGGATAAAAATTCCTGAAAGGAATTGGTATTGCTTCAAAACCATGCTTGGTTAATAAATCAATAAGAGGCGTCTCATTTTCTTCAACAATAATTCGTTTTTCATCAACACTTAAAAAATTCATAGTTAGCCAATCACTAGAAAAATACAAAGCCAAATCATAAGGCTTAACAGGCTCTGGAGCTTCAATAATTTCCCAGGAATCAAATATAGCTGGAATGTGCTCTTTATTAACCCATGATGGATTTATTAAAAGCTTACCAGGACCAAGGGGAACTATGGTTGTATCAATATGCATTGGATGCTCGTCTCCAAATTCAACTTCATGTACGGTATATTCTGAACCAATATGACGTCTCACCCATTCTATTCCTAGTGAATTTGTAACGTTACTTTTTTGAACAAAAATATCTTTACCAAATCTTACAAAATCAGCAGCATCAAAAGCAACTTCATTTTCGGAAACTACAAATTGTCTTTTTCCATCTATTGTGGCTTCCTCAGGATTGTAATCTTTATTATAAAAATCATTACCCATAGATCCTTTAGGTGCTGCTTGCCATTTGGCTCCTTCCTTGAAGTAATTGGTAATTAGATCTCGATAAGCATAAATCTCAAAATAACGTGAGCGCCAGGCCATAGGAGCTTCAATAATTGTATCCCCAATAACCATCATCACGTCTCTAGGCATTGCCGAATAAAGACCTTGGCTTTCCCACCAGGGAGTAACCATTGTTTTTGTATAATCTATCTTACTTGGTCGTTTAACAGTGACACCTAAACTTTCTAAAACCCTCGCTAAGTTTTCGAGTTCAAAACTAGCTTTTTCAATCATTTCATCTGGGAACAACTGGCCACCGTATTTTTCGAAAAACCATTTAGCGTGCTCAGGAGTAGTTGACTCAAGTGCTGGATTCCAGACAGGCACCACAGCACCTTCAACTGAACCAACAATTGCTTCCTCTAGCGGATCCCATTCATTACAAGACCAAACTTTCTTTTTGAAACCTGAATTTTCAAGCGCTAACATAAATTTTAATGTTTGTTAAATATTATTAAGAAATCCCCAGATGGGTAAAATACTGACGTAAAATACTGTATCATAAAAGTTAAGTAAAAAACATGAGATTCGTGTACTTTTTATCATTTAGATATGGAACAAATTAATCTAGACAAATACTCAAGAATTTTGCTTATTATTTTTGTACTATTAACCTTACTTAGCATTACAGCAACATATTACAAAACTATTGTATTGAAAGATTTTGTAATTATAGATGATCTAGATGAGATAATTGATGGGGAAGAATAAATTATGGAAACTGCACTTTTATGCCCATGGGAGTCTGCAAACTTTTTGTTCGTTTCATCGAACGTTCCTCTTCTCATTAATTATTCTCACTTTATTGCTATTTTTTCTGCCGTGGCGGTTAGTCTTTTAGTTTTTACTAACAACCCCAGAAACACTATCTCAAGATTATTTTTATTTTTTGCCACTTTGTTTACTGTATGGGCCCTACTCGATATTGCTTTGTGGGCAACGAACGATCCATCAATTGTAATGTTTGCTTGGTCGATGCAGGTCTTGATTGAACCACTAACTTACGCCGTTGCTTTTTATTTATTTTATATTTTCCTTTATCAGAAACCCCCAAGTTTTTACACAAATTTATTTGTTGTAACGATATTAACTCCTTTGGTGTTACTTCTACCGACAACTTTAAATCTAGAAGCTATAGCTCTTTCTTCTTGTGAAAGTATTGAAGGACCACTAGCAAAATACTACACATATTTACTCCATATAACTTTTGTTGTTTTGATTGTTATAACAGCCTTTAAACAGTTGAGAAAACTAGAAACAACACAGCTTCGCTCAGCTATCCTGCTTTTAATTGGAGTTGTGACATTTTTGCTTTCTTTCACTTCAGGGAACATTATCGGGAGCTTTACAGATAATTGGGCCATTAGCCAGTATGGTTTATTTGGAATGCCCATTTTTGCTTTTCTGATTGCTTACAGCATCATTCAATTTAGAGCTTTCAAAATTGAAATGACCGGTGCGCAAATTTTAGTGGTTGTTCTATGGGCCCTGGTTTGTTCACTATTATTTGTTGATTCTGAGATTTTTACCTTAATAGTAGTAGTCACTTTGATTTTTACTTCAGTAGTTGGTTACCTCTTAATAAGAGGAGTAAAACGTGAGTTTGAACAAAGATTAGAACTTGAACAACTTGCAAAAGATTTAAAAAGAGCTAACAAACGATTGAAAGTCCTTGATAAAATGAAGTCAGAGTTTGTGTCTATTGCTAGTCATCAGTTACGTAGTCCACTCACTTCAATTCGTGGTTATACCTCGATGTTGCTTGAGGGCTCGTACGGAGCAATCCCAACACGTGCCCAGGAAGCCTTGGAGAGGATTTCAGAATCGAGCAAATACATGGTCAATTCGGTAGAAGATTATCTAAATGTATCTCGGATTGAATCTGGCAACATGAAGTATGAAATGTCTGACTTCAATCTGAAAGATACCGCCTCCACTGTCGTTGACGAGCTACGGCAAACTGCCATGCAAAAAGGCTTACTGCTGACCTTCCGTAGCAATATAACCAGTAAAGGAATCGTGAATGCCGACATCGGTAAAACCCGCCAAGCCCTTCACAATCTCATCAATAATTCATTAAAATACACCGAGCGCGGCTCCATTGTGGTGAGTGTCGGTGAAAACAAAGCCGCTAAAAAAATATTTGTCACCATCAGTGACACCGGGATTGGTATGAGTGAAGATACTCTAGATAGTCTATTTGCTAAGTTTTCACGCGCCAAAGACGCCAACAAAACTAATATTTCCGGAACTGGACTAGGACTTTATGTGGCTAAAAAAATGATTGAAGAAATGGGCGGCACAATTACTGCCCAGTCTGACGGTCCCGGTAAAGGTTCAGCCTTCATCCTTAAGTTGCCATTACAGCAATAAAACTGGTACGATAGGCACACTATGGCAGAGAAAAAAAGACTTCTAACTGGTCTACAATCCTCGGGCGATTTACATATCGGAAATTACTTTGGTGCACTTAAACCCTTTTTAGATATGTATGAGGAGTATGATAGCTTTCTGATGATTGCTGATTATCATGCTCTCACCTCCGTTCGAGACCCAGAACAACTTCGTAAAAATGTTATAAATGTGGTTAAGGATTATTTAGCTGTTGGCGTCGACCCAGAGAAAGCCATCATCTTCCGACAATCAGACAATCAAGACCATATGGAACTCGGTTGGGTACTTGATTGTATGGTGACCGTACCATTTCTCATGCAAGCTCATTCGTACAAGGACAAAGTAGCGAAGGGAATAGAACCAAATGCCGGACTCTTTACTTACCCCATGTTGCAAGCGGCTGACATCACACTTTATGACGTTGATGTTGTACCGGTTGGTGAAGATCAGCGACAACATCTAGAGTACACTCGAGAAGCAGTAGGAAAATTCAATCGAGCTTATGGTGAAAATTTGCTTAAAGAGCCGCAAGAAAAAATCTATGATTCAGTGGGGGTAGTACCAGGCATTGACGGTGCAAAAATGAGCAAAAGCTATGGTAATACCATTCCGCTTTTTGGAACGCTAGAAGAAACAGAGAAAGCGGTGATGAGTATCGTGACTGATTCCACAGGTGAGCGCCCAGAAAATGTCTACGCTATCCATCGTCTTTTGAAATCGCCCGCCGAGATCGACCCCATATACGAAGAAAACAAAGGCCGCTATGGTGATTTGAAGAAAATGCTGGCGGCGGATCTAGAAGCCTACTTTGGACCGATGAGGGAGAAGAGAGATTCAATTACTGATGAGGACGTAAAAAGTGTATTAACAGAGGGGGTTAAGAAAGCAAAAGAAATTTCCAGCAAGACTTTATTGAGAGTACGTGACGCTATTGGCATCAGTATCTAAATTATGTCGCCTGAAAACACACGAGGTAACTACGAAGCAATTAGGCGGGCTGAAAGAATGCAGAGTCGTAGAGAAATTTTTTTGACTATACTACAAAATATTTGCGCAGACAAAAAATATTTGTACGAACAATTAACGGGTACGAATAAGATCAATGATGCAAATTGGGTAGAATTTCGTTTTGTCCCCAAGAAAGATGGCGAAAATTTACCAGACTATGAATTCCACAAATTTGTTGATGAGCTTGTGCGGGAACTAGATTCTGTTGAGTTCTTTGTGACTTGGTATGAACACCCCGGTAGAATCCAAGCTGTAAAAGTTGAAATTGATGAAAGTTAGCGTATTATAAAGGTATACCAACGAAGCGGTTGACACCGCAGAGGTGAGGGCAGAACGGTGAGAGGGCGGCGGATTCAAATGATGAAATCATTTGAATCCGCCGCCCCAACACCCAGTAGACCCCTCCGACTTGCGCCCGAAATCGCGCCAAATAAGTCTTTTTCCGGTCGGTGAAAGAGAAGTAGGGTGGCACCGCGACCCGCAATCACAAAAGATTGTAATCGCCCCTACAAATGTATTAGCATTAATATATTTGTGGGACTAAAACAGTCTGGGAGACTGTTTTAGAAAATAATCTTTCTTATTTTACTCCACAGATATGTGGATTTTATTTTTATATTTATGGAACGAATACTAATTAAAAACTTAGGCGAACACAAGACCAAAGAGGTGGTTATTAAAGGCTGGGTGGACGTTGCCCGCGACCAAGGCAAGATGGCCTTCTTCGATTTCCGTGATTTTACCGGAAAAGTGCAAGGGGTAGTTTTTGGTAAACCAGAAGTACTAGAAGTAGCCAAGACCTTACGACCAGAGTTTGTGGTAGCCATTACCGGTAGAGTCAATGAACGACCAGAAAAAATGGTGAAAGCTGAGGTTCTTAATGGCGACATCGAACTAGAAATCACTGCTATTGAAATTCTCAACGAAGCTAAGACACCACCATTTGAAATTACCGAAGATACTTTTGGCAAAGATGAAGAAGTTCGTCTCAAACATCGTGACCTCGACCTACGAACTGAGCGTATGCAAAAAAACATCCACATTCGCAGCGAGTTTGTTCGTCGCTGTCGCAACTTCCTTATGGAACGAGAATTCTGTGAAATAGAAACCCCGCTTCTAACAGAATCTACTCCTGAAGGTTCACGCGACTTTGTGGTCCCAAGCCGTCACCAACCAGGAAAGTTTTATGCTCTGCCTCAATCACCACAACAATATAAGCAACTACTCATGAATGCTGGCTTTGATCGCTATGTGCAAATTGCCCGCGCCATTCGTGACGAAGATCTTCGGGCTGACCGTGGCTATGAACACACTCAGATAGATGTCGAAATGAGTTTTGTCGAACGAAACGATGTTATGGCCATTATTGAAGAGATGGTGACCACCACTGTCGAAAGTATGGGTTACACCGTCAAACAAAAACCATTCCCGGTAGTGACCTACGCTGAGTCTATGAAAAAGTACGGGGCTGATAAGTTCGATATGCGAACGGAAGAAGATAAAGCTACCGGAATATTGGCTTACGCTTGGGTAGTTGATTTTCCATTTTTTGAAAAAACCGACAAAGGCGACTGGACCTTTACCCATAATCCATTCTCCATGCCTAAGGCTGAGTTTATTGAGGACCTGTTGAAAGGTGAAAATATTGAAAACATTTTAACCACGCAATACGATTTAGTTTGCAACGGCTTTGAAGCTGGCGGAGGGTCTATTCGTTCACACAAGCCAGAAATTATTGAAGCAGTGTACAAGGTAATGGGGAACACACCGGAAGAAACCAATGAAAAAGTTGGGCACATTCTGGAAGCTTTCACTTATGGTACACCCCCGCACGGTGGCATTGCTCTTGGTGTAGAACGTAATGTGATGAACCTAACCGGTGAAGACTACCTCCGTGAAGTCCAAGCCTTCCCAATGACTCGTAAAGGGCAAACGGCCGTCATGAACGCCCCTAAACCACTAACCCTCGATCAACTCCTGGAATTAGGTTTGAGTGTGAACAAGAAAAAAGATGATAATTAAGATTTCAAAAAGCGATACCACAAAACAACCGAAAAAATATTGTCGTTTGGTAATTACCGAAGACTCACCAAGCTACCATCGGTTGGTCGAAACCAAAGATGGACAACTTGAATATCGCATGGGGGCCGGTAAATATAAAGACATGACGGCACGGAAGTTTCGGTTGTTTATTCGCTCTATCGTGCAGGCTGCTAAAGGCCACCAAATTGAGCATCTGGCTATTGCTTTACCAAGCTTCCCAAACCTAAGAGCTAGGAAAGACCTAGCTACAAAAACAGACTATGATGAAGAATGGCTGTATTCGACTATCGCTGAAAACTTACATTTGGCGGCTTATGAATTTACGATGTATAAAAGCAAGCCAAGCCAAAAAGATCTGCAGGAAGTTTTGCTTGGCGGCGGGCTCAGCAAAAAAGCGAAAGCTGGTTTGAAACGCGGTGAAATAATTGCTGCTGCAACTAATAACGCTCGAGATATCGCCAACACGCCCGCCCTTGATATGACCCCAGACTTGCTCGCTAAAGCCGCCAAAAAGGCCGTAGCGGGTACGAAAACCAAGATCAAGGTCTTGAACCACACTGAGCTTAAAAAACTTAAAATGGGCGCTTTATTAGCCGTCGGGCAGGGCGCACAGAACGACCCTAAATTGATTGTTATTGAATATCAGGGAGCTGATAAGAAAGAAAAACCAATTATTTTAGTTGGCAAAGGCATTACCTACGATACTGGTGGACTGAATATGAAGCCAACCGGCTCTATGCACGAAATGCATCTTGATATGTCCGGTGGTGCAATGTGTATCGGAGCCATAGCGGCAATTGCCAAACTGAAAATTAAGAAAAACGTCATCGCTATTATTCCAACTGCGGAAAATGCGGTGTCTGATAAAGCCATGCGAGCGGGTGATATCGTCACCTCTATGAGCGGACAAACTATCGAAGTCATTCACACCGACGCCGAGGGCCGGATGGTATTGGCTGACGCTTTGACTTACGCTGAGCGATTTAATCCAAAGGTGATACTGGATGTGGCCACTCTCACTGGTGCTTCACTAGTGGCACTTGGTCAACACACCTCGGCCATTATGACCAAAGACGGGATACTCCAAACCAAACTCATAGAAGCTGGAGAGGAAAGTGGTGATTATATGTGGCCATTACCACTATGGGATGAATACAAACAATATATAAAAAGTAGCAGAGCGGACATTGCTAATATCGCCCCCAGTTTTTCTAAATTCGGTGGCGCTATTGAGGGTGGTATTTTCTTATCCTTCTTTGCTCCTAAAAAAGTACCTTGGGCGCACATCGATATGGCTCCCCGCATGACCAGCGTGCCGAGCGATAAATTGGCCAAGGGCGCTACGGGTGAACCAGTGCGTATGTTAATTAAGTTTGTAGAGCAGTATTAGTAGTTATAAAGTTAATGTTTAGAAGCAGGAAAAAGCTTCGCTTTTTCCTGCTAAAATATATCTATATGCCAAAAAGTTCACACAAAGACCGAAAATACCAAATCGTGCCGACTGACCCAGCTTGGGTAGAACGATTCCAGTTACTAGAAAATCAATTCACCCAAATATTCGACGATTGCCAACCCGATATCCACCATGTCGGTGGCACTGCAATAACCGATTTACCGAGTCAACCGATTGTCGATGTGCTCGTGATAGTACCAGACATCCATTGTCTGGATCGACAATTTACCCAACTCAAACAATTTGGTTACGAGATTGAATTTGATTATGTGGGACCAGAGACAATACTAGTGTCGAAGGAAAAAGATAATACTCGCATAGAAAATATTCACATTCTCCCGCAAGGTCACAAACTGATAGATTCGTTTTTGATAGTCAAAGAATACTGGCAAAGCCACCCTGAAAAGGTGAGTGAGTACGGTGATAAAAAACTTGAACTTTTTGCTGAATATCCCCAAAGCTACGATAAATATCGCGAACATCGCGACGCCTGGCTTGAGAAATTTAAGAAAAAAGAAATCATGCCGTGGTTTAAGGCCCAATCCTCATAAATTTTTCAAAGTGCTATGTATCATACATGATACATAGCAGTGTATTGTTTTATAATATAGAAAGTTGAAGGCCGCCCCAGGGAGGGGCGGCCATTTAGGATCAATCTGTGCCGAATTCGTCTCGGCATTCGGCGCAAAGTCTGCCTTCTACAGACTCGAGCTCTGCGCCACAATTGTAGCAGGTGTGAATCAGCTTCAGTGGCTCACGAACATATTCCGGTCCGTTAGGGCCAGGGTAACTGACTTCAATTTCTGGTTCGACCCAGTAATCGACATCACCTGCTAGTGGATCTTCGTTGTCTTCATCCAAGAGATGCAGACACCGGGGACAGAGAGACCAACCGCTCAGACTGACATCAAAGTCCCGACCACAGTTTATACATTTTTTCATCTTCATCGTTTTCCCCTTTCACGAACGGAAATGTTCGCTCAAGAGACTGATACGCCCCGCTTTACCTATACGTAGGTAGTCCGAAGAGGGAGAGAACCTTAATTCCACACTGCGCTGATTGGAACTTTGTTATACACGCAGATGGTTGGCTCTGGCGGCCGCCAGAGATTCGGTCGGCTTGAAGCCAAAATGCTTCAAGCACTACAACACCTACAATGGCGTTGCACTCTCGATATATGTAGATAATGAATTTGTACGGAATCTGTTTATATTATACATGTATTTATTAAAAAGTCAATGTTCAGAAGCAGGACAAAGCGCAGCTTTTTCCTGCTAAAATAGAGACGTGCCAAGTACAACGCACTACTCCACGTTCGCGGTCAAAACTCCTATCTTTGAAGGGCCGCTAGAACTGCTCATTGAACTCGTTGAGAAACGGAAGCTTTTAATTAATGACATATCACTTGCCGAGGTGACGGACGAATATATGGTTCGTGTCTCACACATGCAACAGCTGTCTCTCCCTAACACCGCCCAGTTCATCACCCTCGCAGCCACCCTACTTTTAATTAAATCCAAATCACTTCTGCCCGTTCTTGATTTCACTGACGAGGAAGAAGAAAAAATTGAGGATCTAGAATCTCGCCTTAAGCTCTACCAAATCTATCGAGAAGCCGGTAAAAATCTCCAAAGTATTTTCGGACAAAACATGATGTATGAAAGTGCTTTTGTACTACCTGAGGAGTCAATCTTTGTGGAAGATAAATTCACCAATCTTAAAGCCTTAAGTGAGGCGGCTCGTAATGTCCTAACAAACTTACCAAAGACTGATATTAAACCAAGAGTGCAAGTAAAAAAAGTTATATCGTTGGAAGAAATGATAGACCGACTCCATGCCCGTATTCAAAGAGAATTGAATTTTCGTTTTAGCGATTTAATAAAAGACGAAAAAGAACGCGGTACAGTAATTGTTGGTTTTTTAGCTATTTTAGAATCCGTCAAACAAGGTTCTATTTTGGTGGCTCAAGCCCGTCGCTTTGAAGATATTCATATTGAAAGGGAAGGCAAAGGAACTCCTGCTTACTTATAAATTCCCCCAAGACCGACCGGTGGGTATGTGGGTATTTTTACCTAGGACCGACCGGTGTAACTTATTTATTAGTACATCGTACCAAGGGTAACCCTAGGCAAACGGCTATAAATAAAGGCTTGCCTAGGGTTACCCTTGGTTTAGAATTAGGAAAGCCACTTACGGAGGGCTCTCAAAACATAGTCGCTGACGCTCGTTGTTTTGAGGCCAAAGAAAAATCCCTCGCCTGTGTCCGCACACTGCGAGGGATTCCGAGCGCCCGTAAGCGCTGGTGTTGGGGGCAGTTTTTACGCCGCCGTTAGGAACATTGCTACTAAATGCGGATAGTAGCGACCATCAATCTTTTGTGTCCGGCGAATCGCCAGAACTATATAAAAATGGTCAGAAGCGGGACCAAGACCAGGATTGCTCCGGGCTCCAGCCCACCGGTCGGCCGAGACCGGTCAGTCGCTCGACGCGTCGCCGATGTCGGTCGAAAGATCGCCATGGTTTGCAATTACATACGCTACGCGCACGGCGAGCCTCGAGCGGGCGAAAACAGCTTCTTCATCGTTTCCTCCTTGCCGGTCATACCGACATTGGTGGGTGTGGCTTCATTCTGCGCAAAATGCGCCGCATCCGGGTCCGCCACATTCCTCCCGAATGACAATATTTTAGCACACTATAAATAATAGTCAATACTTATCAACAGGTTTTAAAAACTGTCAATATCTCAAGTAAAACAGGGCTTTTTCTGGTAAAATGTGGCCATGGATCTCGAACAAGAAATCGAAGCCGTCTTGTTTTACAAAGCCAAACCGGTGGCGATTTCGTGGTTGTTAAAATTTTTTGAGACCGACGCAGAAAATCTAGGCAACGCCTTAGTATCCTTACAGCAAAATCTGTCCGCGCGCGGACTAAGACTAATCGTGTCTGATAACAAAGAGGTGCACCTGGTGACGGCCCCCGATTGCGCTGAAATTATCGAAAGAATAAGACGTGATGATTTGAAACGAGACATTGGCGTGGCTGGCGCTGAGACATTGGCGGTCATTTTGTATCGCGGACCAATCAGCCGGATTGAGATAGACAGAATTCGTGGAGTGAACTCATCATTTATTCTGCGCAATCTGCAAATACGTGGCCTGGTGGAACGAATCGGCAATGAGAGTGCCCGCGGCTACAGCTACCAAGCTACGCCGTCACTTTTAGCTCACTTGGGAGTGGAACAAAAGGAAGCTTTGCCCGACTATGCTACAGTAGCAGCGGCCTTGGATAATTTTGCCGCCAGTCAGCCGGAGTCGGAAGAGTCATCGGTATAAATTATGGACAACGACAACAACGTAGAGCAAACATATGAAGCAACCAACCCTGACTACACCCGTCAGCCAGTTTTCTGGCAACTAGTGGTTTTAATGGTTTTGCTCATTGTTATATTCAGTTCAGCCATTGTTAACGAAATAACTGAATTTGCGCAAAAGGCTTTGCCACCGACTGAGTCACAAAATGCCAACGCTCAAGCGGCGGCTGTCATCAACAGCCGTCAGATTGCTGAAAGAAAAATTGAGAACGTTAACCTAGCAGCTAGGTCCGCCTACGTGCTCGATATGCAAACCGGAAAAGTTCTCTATGTTAAGAACGAGGATGAAATTCTGCCGTTAGCCTCGGTAACAAAGCTAATGACCGCCCTTTTAGCTCACGAAATTCTGTCGGAGAAAACTACTGTCGGAGTAACTTACAACGCCATAACCCAAGAAGGCGATAGCGGCCTATTGGGAGGAGAGAGGTTTTCTAGAGAGACACTAAGCAACCTGACCTTAATGACGTCATCTAATGACGGGGCTTATGCTTTGGCCGAAGCGGCTGGTGGGGAATTAGGAGGTGGTATAGAGGCTGAAGCTTTTGTTGCCGCTATGAATATTAGAGCCCAACAACTCGATTTAGGTTCCTTAAAATTTTACAATCCCACCGGACTAGATTTATCGGAAAATCAAGCTGGGGCTTTTGGTTCAGCTGAAGATATCGCTCACTTAATGAGTTATATAGTGGGTAATTATCCAGAAATCCTAGCCAGCACTAAAGAAACGACTGACCGGTTTTATAACCAAAATGGTGATTATCATAATGCGCAAAATACCAACAGTACCGTGGACAGTATCCCTGGTTTAATAGGTTCTAAGACTGGCTACACTACGCTGGCTGGCGGCAATCTAGTAGTGGCTTTCGACGCCGGGCTTAACCATCCGATTATAATCGTGGTACTTGGTTCTTCCCGCGATGGACGATTCGAAGATGTTATTAAACTTACTAAAGCAACCCAAAATCTTTTTGTGGAATAATAAATATGGAAACCGCTCTTCTTAAAATTTTTGCCCCGACTGCTATCGCCTTCATTGTCGGATTAATGATCACGCCTTTTGTTACTAACTGGCTTTACAAAAAGCAAATGTGGAAGAAGAAAGCTGGCAAAGGAGCCGGCTACGGTGGGGGAGCGACACCGATATTTGATCAACTTCATAAAGAAAAAGACACCAATACGCCGAGAATGGGTGGTGTCGTTATTTGGGCCAGTGTTTTTATCACTATCGGTATCACTTCATTAGTGGCTTGGCTGGGCTATGAAAAATTTAGTTTTTTAAGTCGTTCACAAACTTGGTTACCGCTCATGGCCTTGGCTATCGGAGCGGTGGTAGGGTTTGTTGATGACTACCTAGTGGTCAGCGGGGGGGGTAAACACTTTGCTGGTGGTCTGCCACTGTCACAAAGAATTTTTATAGTTGGTGCTACGGCTCTTTTTTCGGCTTGGTGGTTTTATGAGAAATTGGAAGTTTCCAGCGTTAGTTTTCTGTCATCGGAAATTGAATTGGGGATTTTCTTTATTCCGTTCTTTATTCTAGTAGCAGTGGCTGTGTACTCAAGTAGTGTTATTGACGGCATTGACGGCCTCTCAGGGGGAGTGTTTATGTTTATATTTTCCGCCTACACCGCCATCGCTTTCTATCAAAACCAGATTGATATTGCCGCTTTGTGTGCTGCGATAGTAGGCGGTATTTTGGCTTTTTTGTGGTTTAATATTCCACCCGCCAGATTTTATATGACCGAAACCGGCGTCATGGCCCTGACTATGACCCTTACTGTGATTGCCTTTATGACTGACACTTTAGCTGACGGAAAGGGGCTCAGCGTCCTGCCATTTGTAGCCTTCTTGTTGGTTGTAACCGTTGTGTCCAACCTGATTCAAGTTGGTTCAAAGAAACTTCGCGGTAAGAAAGTATTCTTAGTCGCTCCCATCCATCATCATTTTGAGGCTCTCGGTTGGCCGAGTTACAAAGTCACTATGCGGTATTGGGTGCTAGGGTTTGTGTGCGCTATTGTCGGATTTTTATTAGCCATTGTTTTGTAATATGCATCACGGCATAGACAAAACTCTACTTATTATCACCGGGTTATTAGTGACTGCGGGATTTTTTATTTTTACTTCGGCCTCGCTTGGCTTATTGTCCAGAGATGGCGCTAGTTTTTCTTCAGTGGCTTTCAGTCAGATTGTGTTCGGGATTATTGGCGGCAGTATTGCCATGTTTTTTAGTAGTGCTATTCATTATCGAATTTGGCGAAAATACGCAATTTACGTTTTTATTTTTTCGATGGTTTTGACACTATTGGTTTTCGTACCTGGACTGGGCTTTAGTCATGGTGGTGCGACTCGCTGGATTTCTTTAGGCTCTTTTACCTTTCAACCGGCTGAGGTTTTAAAAATTGGTTTTATTATTTACATGGCCACCTGGCTATCAGGGGTTCAAAAAAACATTGAAAGTTGGCGTTATGGCACCCTACCTTTTTTTGGTATTACCGGAGCGATCGGGCTGGTTATGCTTATGCAACCAGACACCGACACTTTTGTAATTATGGGACTGGCGGCTACCGCGATGTTTATTACCGCTGGGGGGAAGTGGAGCCACGTTATTACTATTGGTTCGTGTGCGGTGGTGATGATGATTATTCTGGTGTTTACCCGACCTTACATCAAAGATCGTATTATGACCTTCATCGATCCCTCCTTAGATCCGCAAGGTTCAGGTTATCAGATTAAACAGTCACTAATTGCAATCGGCTCCGGTCAAATCACCGGCAGGGGTTTTGGCCAGAGTATACAAAAATTTGAATACTTACCAGAGCCAATTGGTGACTCGATATTTGCTGTTTATAGTGAAGAATTTGGCTTTCTGGGTAGTTCACTCTTAATCGCTCTCATAACTGGTTTTGCCTTACGCGGCTACAAAATTGCTTCGCGAGCAACTGATCTTTTCGGAATGCTTTTGGTGGTCGGAATTATGACGGTTATTGTTACCCAAGCTTTTTTGAATATAGCGGCAATGGTGGCGTTGGTCCCGCTCTCTGGTCTGCCGTTACCATTCATTAGTCACGGAGGAACTGCTCTTTTAGTCACCCTGGCTTCGGTTGGGTTAGTGCTGAATGTTTCTAAATATCAACGTAAAATTAAGACTTAACTTAAACGGTAAATGTTACAATAAAGGTATGAGTCCCGTTAGAAATAATAACGTTTGTATTTGTAGAAAAATAATGGTTTTACGAACGAAAGTTTTTACACAGGATATAATAAACAGTATGAGTAGTCGAAATTATCAATCAATAACCACGAAAGAATTACACTCTGTGTAACAACTTTCTATTTCTAACGGGATGAGAATAATGCTAGTTGGGGGAGGGTCGGGTGGACATTTTTACCCGTTGATTGCTACTGCTGAAGCACTACGCGCCCGTGAGGCCGAACTCAGCACCGAAATCCAGCTTTTTTATATTGGACCAGAAATTTTCGATGAACCAGCTTTGGGTAAGCTGAGTATCTCCTATATTTATTGCCCAGCTGGGAAGATGCGGCGGTATTTTTCTTGGCAAAACTTTACGGATATTTTTAAAACTATTCGTGGTTTTTTTGTGGCTTTACGGCAACTTTTTTCTGTTTATCCGGATGTTATTTTTAGTAAGGGGAGCCATACCAGCGTGCCAGTAGTACTAGCGGCTTTCATCCTTCAAATACCGATTGTTATACACGAATCTGACGCTACCCCGGGGCGAGCGAATATGTTTGCTAGACGATTTGCGCGGTACATCGGTATTTCTTATCCCGAAGCAGCCAAATTCTTTGAAGCTAAAAAGACTTCATTAATTGGAATACCATTGCGAAAAGTTTTCTATGAAGAGCCTAATATTAGTGGACTTAGAGAACAAAAAATCATTCCTGGTGACCCATACATTTTATTTGTCACCGGATCCCTCGGAGCCGAACGAATAAACAATTTTGTCTTAAATCTATTAAATGAAATTTTGCCGCATTACCAAATTGTGCACCAGGCCGGTAGAGACAATGCTGATTTAATGATTCAAACGGCTGATTTATTAATTGAAGATAAAGACCTCCGCGATCGTTACCATGTTTTTGGTAACGTTCCTGGCGATGAATTCCACGCCTTGCAGAGCTTTGCTACCTTGATTGTCAGTCGAGCTGGCAGCAGTACTATTTCCGAAATTGCTTTTCACCAAAAGCCGGCTATTTTGGTGCCGATTCCGGAAGAAATTAGCCACGACCAACGAACAAACGCTTTTGCCTACGCCCGCACCGGGGGCGCTATTGTAATGGAAGAACGCAATCTAACTGAAAATTTACTAGTTGCAGAAATCGAGCGTATCATGCAAGATGCACAATTGCAGGCTAAAATGCGCCGTGGTGCCGAATCATTTTTCATTCATCACGCCGCCTTTGCCCTAGCTGATACTTTAATTTCTATTGCTAAAGAACATGCTCAAAACTGATAAAGTCGTGACGCGGTTTGCCCCGTCGCCAACCGGATTTTTACATATTGGTGGTGTTCGCACTGCACTTTTTGCTTATTTTTGGGCTCGAAAGTATAACGGAACATTCATCCTTCGCATTGAAGATACTGACAAAGAAAGGGAAGTGCCGGGCTCAATTCAGCAAATCCAAAATTCATTGCAATGGTTTGGTGTTGCTTGGGATTTTGGACCTGACAAAGCTAGCCCCGATTGGGGAAGCTGTATTCAATCCGAACGCTTAGATGTTTATAAAAAATATGCTGACATTTTGACTAAAAAGGGCCTGGCTTACCCCGACCCGTATTCAGAGGAGGAAGTAGCTTCGTTCAGGGAAACAGCTATGGCGGAAAAAAGACCTTTTTTATTCCGCGAGCATCGACCAGAAAATTTTGATATTTGGGATGGAAGCCGGCCCCTTCGCCTTAAAGTCCCTGAGATAAAACGCTATACCTGGTATGACGAAGTGCGAGGTGAGCTCTCCGCCGGCGAAGAAATGGTGGACGATTTTATTCTCATTAAGGCGGATGGTTACCCGACCTATAACTTTGCTCACATTGTTGACGACCTCGAAATGGGAGTGACCCACGTCATGCGCGGTGAGGAGTTTATTTCCAGTCTACCTAAATTTTTAAGTTTATACGACGCACTAGGGGTGACCTATCCAAAATTTGTTACCCTGCCTCCAATCATGGGTCCGGATGGGAAGAAAAAACTTAGCAAAAGAGATGGTTCAAAAGATGCTTTAGAATATGACGCTGACGGATATTTACCAGGAGCCTTAAGAAATTTTTTGTCACTAATTGGTTGGAACCCGGGGGGAGACAGGGAATTGTTTTTCGATGAAAAAGAATTAATTGAGGCCTTTGATTTATGTGGTATTCAAAAATCCGGCGGGGCTTTCAATGAAGAAAAACTTAAATGGATGAACAAAGAGCACATGGAGCATTCCTTTACTTCCCAAGAGAAAGAACAATATGTTATTTCAGCACTACCGAATCGTGATATCGATGTGGTAAAAAAATTAGTACCAACCATTTTTGAAAGAATCCATAACAAAGTTGAAATAGTAGCGGCCGACGAAGCCGGGGAATATGACTGGGCGTTTGGACCGATTACCTACGAAGCAGAACTTCTTAAATGGAAGAATGACGATAGCGCGGCTGCTGCGCAGCCGCGCCTACAACACGCTCTTCAATTACTCCAAAACGCTGATTTTTCGACTCCTGATACAATCAAAAGCCTGCTTTGGCCTTACGCCGAGGAAATCGGAAAAGGAGAGTTACTGTGGCCTCTACGAGTAGCCTTAACGGGCCGCGAACGTTCTCCTGACCCATTTACAGTCGCTTATGTACTCGGGAAAGAGGAAACACTAGCCCGAATTCAAACCGCTTGTGATAAAATATAGTCAATGAGTAGAGCTACTCTGCTGGCTTTTATATTAGGTCTATTAATAATTCCGAGTCTCTCTTTAGGGACTGATTTTGCTTTGGCCCAGTCAGAGATTGAAAAATTAAAGAACGAAATAAATGACCGCAGTAATCGTCTGTCGCAAATTGAACAAGAAATAGCACAGTATGAAGCCGCCTTATTAGAAGTTGGAGCCGAAAAAAGCACCCTACAAAAAGCCATCAATCAGCTCGAATTAGAAAGAAAAAAAGTAACCGCTGATATCAAATACACCGAAACCAAAATCGGCTCAACGGATTTGGAAATCAGCAAATTAAATATCGAAATAAGTAACACCCAAGAAAATATTTTTGAAAACCGGGATGCCTTACGGGAAATAATTCGTAGCGTTCATACTCAAGATGAACAGTCGCTTATTGAAACGCTTCTTTCTTACGACAATATTTCAGACTACTGGAATTCACTTGAAGAGCTGGAATCAGTTAGGTCTTCAATTAGTCAGCGGGTTGATAATCTTAGTAACTTAAAAGATATTCTGGAGAGTAAACGAGAATCAGAAAATTATCGACGGGGTGAATTACTGGATTTAAAGGACCAATACAGCGACCAACAAAACCTTCTAACCAACAACAAAAGCGAGAAAGACAGCCTACTTAAAGAAACTAAAAACCAAGAAGCGGAATATCAGAGTTTGTTAGCTCAAAAAAGAGCGGCTAAGGAACTGATTGAAAAAGAAATGCGGGATTTTGAAGCCAAACTTCAGTTCATCCTAGACCCCAATTCGGTGCCGGTACCTGGTACGGGTGTATTTCGCTGGCCAGTTGATAACGTAATTATCACTCAATATTTCGGAGGAACCGAGTTTGCCAAGCGCAATGCTAGTGTTTATGGCGGCCGGGCTTATCACCCCGGTGTAGACTTCGGAGTTCCGCGCGGCACACCTATCTATGCACCATTAAGCGGAGTGGTACGCGCTACTGGTAATACCGACGCTTTCCCAGGCTGTTACTCCTGGGGTAAATGGACCCTGATAGACCACCCCAATGGTTTAACCACTCTCTATGCGCACCAAGACTTACAAAGCGTCACTCCGGGAGAATCAGTGGCGACTGGCGATATTATTGGTTATAGCGGTAGTACTGGCTATTCTACTGGGCCGCACTTACACTTCACAGTCTACGCTTCAGCTGGGGTTACCATTAGGAAATTCAATGAAATAAAGACGGTCACTAGCTGTGGCTCTGCTACCACTCCAATTGCGGCGACTGACGCCTACTTAGACCCGATGCTTTATTTACCACAGTAGTAATCAACACAAATAGTCTCCCAGACTATTTGTGGGGAAAAGGGGATCTTGTTAGCAAATAAAAAGGTATTATATAAGTGCGAGCGCAAGCTCGTAGGAACTTACCCGATCGAAAGCCCAGCTTCATCTCCCACCACAAATGGAACATGAGGCTGGGCTTTCGGCACTCTACACTGCAATCTTCAGCAGTTTTTTTATTTTTACTAAGAGTCGCACAATATTTTGCATAGGGAACATGGGTTGATAGGGAGCAGACAAAAATAGATACTTTTACTACTTACGTAGAAATTAACTCATAGTGAGTTTGAAGATGAAAACGAAGTTTAGATATATTGTAAATTTAATAAAAAAATAATTTTACCAAAACAAATAAAATGTGATTCCAAAAATAATTTTAAAATACTTTTTGTATTTCTTGGACTAAAAATATTTTAAAAGTAGTGACGACTAGTAAGTAAGATTTTATTTAAAAACAAATTGGCTTCATAGACTAACAAACACGATTCCTAGTACCTATTAATATATAGCGAAGGCCTTAAAATCGATTGTAGAGCTTCGTTTAAGACTAATTAAATTAAATCAGTTACTCATGAGTCAAATAATCTAAATTAATTGATTTAATTAAAAAAGATTATTAGCACAACTTATAGAATAAAAATTTCATGTACAGGCTTATAACAATAAGCTAAGCTCAAAATGTTGACGTCTCAAAAGGTTATTGTTACGACTCTGAAGAGACCGTAAAATAACTATCTTTTGCAACGTATTAAATAGACCCTGGCGGGCCTATTAAATACGTCGCAAAAGATATATTGTACGACGTATCTAAATATATTGAGAGGGGGCCTTTAAAGCCCCCTCCCTATGTTCATTACAGGCCGATGGCTCGGCCACATCTGGCAATAAATACCAACACCCTTTCCATGGCTGTAGTGCTGGTCAGTTCTTGTTCCCTTTGTCGACGCCCGACGAAAAAACCAGGAAATTGCTTATCCTGAATTCGCTGCAGCGGTCGATCTGGGTGTGATAGCATACTGGCTACTTTCTTTTTTTCTTCGAATGAAAGTCGCTTCATTATATCCTCCTGTCTCCTCCCCTACTCTATGCCTATAGTGAGATAATTACAAGAATCAAAAAAAGTGAGCTTAGACTGACATTTTTAATATATTTTCAAAATGTTTTTTACTAACTGGAGTAACAGACAACCGGCTGCCCTTTTGAGTTACAACCATACCCAAGAATGTGGGGTCTAATTTTAACTCTTTTAAATAAATTGGGGTTTTAAATTTTCTCACGAATTTAACATCAACCGCTAACCAGGTTGGGTTTTCTGGTTTACTTTTTGGATCAGGGTGATCACTTTTAGGATCAAATTGGGTGGAGTCAGGATAGGCTTCTTTTATAATTTCCATTTCACCCACTACGCCAGTTTCGTCACCGGCACTCGAGTGATAAAAAAGGGCTTTATCTCCTTTTTTCATTTGGTCACGCATCATATTTCGCACCTGATAATTGCGTACTCCGTCCCACCTTTCAACTTTATTCTTCTTCAAATCATCAATCGAAAAACAATCCGGTTCACTTTTCATTAACCAGTAGTTCATATCTGTATATTATACACAAGCTTTTATTTGGTATAATTTATGTAGAAAAGTTGTATTACTAACTAATCATTTTTTATGAACGTAATGTTATCTGAAGGTCAACGTGAACTAATGCGCAGCAAAGGAACTATGCTTGGTCGCATTCTTATAGGTTTATTATTCTTTTATACTGGACTTGGAATTGTAATCAATGATCCACAAAATACTGTCATGTTTTATGACAGTCTCGGAATACCGATGGCTAGTATGCTAGTGTGGGCCGTAATTGTCCTAAAGCTAGGAGCTGGTGGCGCTTTAATCGCTGGTTACCGAGTTGGCGTAGCGGCAGGCGCTCTTATTCTATTTACTCTACTGGCTACATTGATTGCTCATATGGATATCAATGATGTAAACCTCTTCAAGAATCTAGCGATTGTTGGTGGTCTTATGTATGTTATGGCCTATGGTGCAGGCGAAGGCTGGAGTATTCGCTAAGTTTTGGTTCACAAAACTTAAAAGCAAAAAGCCTCTCAATAGAGAGGCTTTTTGCTGTAGTGGTAAATTAAAATGTAATTTTAATTTACGATAGATTGTGCTTATCTCAGCTCAGCCTGAAAGTTTACTTAGCCAAAGCTAAGTTACCCTTCCAACAAGCTGCTGAAGCCCTCCATGGTTGTGTTCCCTGCTTCTCATAAAGATGCCGAGCGTATGCCATGTTACCTTCAAGCTTTGTAATATCAAGTCCAAGTTTATTAGCTGTACTAAGGTGATAACGCTTGTTGATTTGCATTACTCCAGTATCAGCTGAATCTACTCGTCCCTGAAGAACAGAACCATCAGCAAGGGTATGTCTAAAATGAGACTCACACCGTGCAATTTGAATCATCACTGGAATGTCTTTGAAGTATTCTCGAACGGCTAATTCGGTATTTCCTTCAGTCAGCATTTCTGATTCCACTTCGCCACTAGTGGCAATGTGTCCGTAAGCAGTTGTTTCTGCTGGTACGGCTACTCCTCCTACGCCTGAAACTGCCAAAATAGCAGTGATAAAGGTCGATATAATAAGCCAGTAGTCTTACCTAACAAAAAAGCGAGCAAGAATCGTGTCTATAAATGACGACTAACCATTTAGACATGACCAAGCGAACGCCTTTTGTATGCTAGTACCATACAAAAAATGGCCGAAGCCACTTTCGGTGTCAATTTTAGCATACTTTTAAACAAAGTCAAGTTATGCAATGATAATTAAGCTGCGTCAATAGTTATTTAAACCTTATTTATAGCCATATATACATTAAACCTTATAGATTATGTACTAAAACATCCATTTCTGTAATAGTTTCGGGGTGGAGATTATTTATACATTGATATATAAAGCTTTTCTGGACTTTTATTTTTGCTTAACAATTTCACCAATCCCCTCTACAGCTCGCAAAACCTCAATCGGGGTCGCAAATATAACAGTATTGGACTGGTCTGAAGACAGATCATTAATTGTTTGTAAAGTACGTAAGTGGAGTGCTCCTGGAGCACTGGCTAGTATACTAGCGGCTTTGGCAATATTCTCAGCGGCGGCCACTTCCCCTTCAGCATTGATTATAACAGCCCTCTTCTCTCGTTCAGCCTCCGCTTGTTTAGCAATTGTTCGTTCCATATCTTCAGGTAGAAAAAAATCCTTTAGTTCTACATTATCGACACTTATCCCCCACTGATCAGTCTCGGCATCAATGATGGTGCGAATTTTATCAGATAGTTTATCTCGTTCGGCCAAAACCTCATCCAGTTCTGCACTACCTACAATATTGCGCATAGTTGTCTGAGCTAATTGTGAGACAGCATAACGAAAATTTTCAACTTCTAAAACAGCCTTGGCAGCATCGGACACTTTGTAGTAAATAACCGCGTTGATGCTGGCTGACACGTTATCACGAGTTATTACCTTTTGGTCAGGAACATCCACTGCCTTAACCCGCAAATCAACCTTCTCCATCTTTTGAAAAATTGGCACAATAATACTCCAACCTGGAGTACGCAGGCCGGTATATTTACCCATCGTTAGCACGACTCCTCGCTCATACTGCTTTACCTCACGCAGGAAAGAAAGAGGTATAACAATAATGGCTAATATCAGAATATATGTCATATATAAAAAAGGATTTAGTTAAATAACCACTTTAGTATACTCAAATTGAGGTTATCGTCGACCTATTGCATCCTCTGTTCAATTAAAACCATGGCTCCGTATAAGCCTCCCTCATCACTCAAAGTAGCATCGACTATCTTTGGGCAAGGCATTAATCCCTCGACCATTTTGGCAGTTTCTCTTTGGATATCCTCAAGCATGATACGTGGGTCACCGATAATCATCGAACCACCAAGGACAATGGTATCGGGCGACCAGTAAACGATAGTGTTGCGTAAACCTCGAGCTAGATAACCGGCGAGTTCCGGCCAAACTGGATCAGTCTGAGGAATTTCGTAAGGCTTAACTCCCCTTCTCTTTTCTAAAGCCGCCCCCGACACTAAATTTTCTAAAGTATGTACTGTACCGCCACCCAAAACACTGCCATCAATATCTAAAATCTGATGACCGGGTTCAAAGCCAATACTAGCTTGATCAATTTTGCCATTCTCTATTTTGACACCACCCACTCCGGTACTAACTGTGTGATAGACCACTATCTTCCCTTCCTTACCGGCCCCAAAATGAGCCTCACCGAGCCCTACCGTGGCCGCGTCGTTATCGAGAAAAACTGGCGCTGAATAGGGCTTACCTAAAGCCAGAGCTAGTGGTTGCTCGACCCAGTCAGTTAACACATCCTCCCGAATAATACCGGTTTTGTCACCATTAAGCGGCCCTCTAACACCCCCGCCGAGGGCCTCTATCGGATCGCTGGTTAAAGACTCAATGGCTTCATGGATAGCGGCTATGCCGTCAACGAATTTTGGGGGTGTATCAAATTTTAGTTTTTCGGAAAATGTTTTCAAGTCTTGGCTGATAGCCACCCGAGTTTTGGTTCCCCCAATATCAAATAGTGCGTAAGCCATACTACTCAACAATGGCTGTTAGTTCGTTGCCAAAAAGTTTTGAGGCCTCATTCATGTATTCACTAATAGAATCTTTAAAATAAGGCGGCTTATTCTTTTGAATATGACCAATTATGAAATAACCAATAGCCATCATAGTGGCGAAGTTGGCGTCTGTTGACAACAGTATATTTAAACGCGACTCACCGAAGGTCTGGTTTTCACGACCAAAACTGATGAACAATTCTCTTTCGTTTTTGATGACTGTCTTGGCGTGTTTAGTTTGTTCAAAGGTAAAGGCTCGACCTAGTAGACGAGAACCAAAAAGTTCATCAAACTTAGTCACAAACATGCCAGCTATTGGACTAAATAATTCGGGCAGAAGCAAATAGTAAGCATCATAATCTCCTATGTTATTTGGTATTTTGGGTAGTACTTCGGTTTCTATAAAATCTTTTATAGCTGAGGGGTTTTCCCGTGTAGCGGAAAGAAACATACCCATGTAGGTAGAAGTGTTGTAGGTATAAGGCTCGCGATTCTTTGGGAAAACCAGTACATCCATTTCTGGGACAGCTAACTCCGCCGGCGATTTTGGGGTATTGGTAACTAAAACGGTTGGAATACTTCTTTGGTTTAGAGCTTTAGCAAAGGTAACGGCATGTTTACTGCCCGAAGCAGAAAAAATGTAAGCTCCGTCTACTTGACCAGTAAAAACAGCTGACTCGTAATTAGTTTCATCGGCATAAATAGCCTGCGTATGAGCAAAAATAGCTTTAGCCGCTAAAATGGCATTGCCACTACCCAACACCAGTGATCGCCGAAATCGGTTTACGTTTAAAATCGGTAGTTTTGTTTCAGTAAATAATTCCAAGGCGGCCAATGTCACTACGTCTAAATCTGGCAATGAATTTTCATCAAAGTTTTTTACAATTTCAAGAGCAGCAGTCATATTTAAACTTGTTTTAAGTTGCCGTTGGTGTCGACAGTTTTGATAATATAATCATAGGCTTCTTGGGGAGTATCAACTAATTTGAATATATCTAAATCCTCTTTAGTAATGGTTTTATACTCTTTGAGCATAGTGTTTTTAATCCAATCTAAAAGTGGCGACCAGTACATTTTGTCGACCAATACAATTGGAATCCTAGAAATCTTCTTAGTTTGTATCAAGGTTACTAACTCGAAAAGTTCATCCATGGTGCCGAAGCCACCTGGGAAATAAATGTACACTTCGGAAGCAAACGAGAGCATAACCTTGCGAGAAAAGAAGAAATGAAAAGTTTCGGTGTCATTAACGTAAGGATTAAGTTTTTGCTCAAACGGAAGTTGAATGTTTAAACCAACCGACTTTCCGCCAACCTTAAACGCTCCGACGTTAGCCGCTTCCATTACTCCCGGACCACCACCAGTAATGATGGCAAAACCGGCTTTGGCTAATTTGGCAGCCAACTCTTCTGCTTCTTTGTAAACCGTGTCCCCCGCCGCGTAGCGCGCTCCCCCGAAAATAGTGGCCGCCAGGCCATACCGACGCAATATTTCAAAACCCTGAACAAACTCCGACATAATGCGGAAAGTCCGCCATGACTGCACAGCATCATCATTTGGATCAAGTAAATCAGTCAGAATCCGACAGTTCTTAATTTCATCCTTGGTATAAGTCTCCTTTTTCTTTGCTCTTTTTATTGCCATATCACTGGCAATTATATCATTTTGAATCTTAGGTATTTTCATTTATCCCAGTAATTTTAGGCGCTCCAAGGAATTTCAAATTGTTCAAATTCGGGGAGAAGCTTTTTACCATACAAAAGTCGTGAGGTTACTTCAGCGTGTGATAGTGCGCCCGTAAGAGCATTATGGGGATGCGGTTCTTCGGGAATACCGCAGTAGTTTAAGACTGCATCGAGATTGAGGGCACTCCGGCGATGCTGGGGATCAATTGGTGGCTTCTCTCCCCTATTAACAATGTGCATCCAGCACATGGTGTGAGTGTCGAGCGTACGATAGGCTAAGTCCCACGGCAGGCCGGCGCGTTCAGCACCGGCCTTCAAAAAATCCCTATCAAAGCTGACGTTTTGGCCGGTCAGAGTCCGATCTGACATATGTTGGGTCCACTCCAAAAATTCGATTACTAACTCCGCTTCGGTTTTTTTAGATTCATCGGTAATTTCTTCCAGAGTAAAACCATTTATTTCGAGAGCGCCTTCCATGACATGAGCATTAGGCCAAATTTTACACTCACCATAAAACCGATTATCTGGATTCTCAAAATCAACTGCCCCAATTGAAACAATTGAATGCTTGTAGTATTCAGTGCCCGAGGCTTCGATATCTAAAATTAGCATGAGTCAATCTTATCATATTTGCTTTTTTAAAGTTTAAAAATACAATAGGTTGATGAATGTTCAGATTGACGAATCATGGAGGAAAGCTTTGGGTGACGAATTTGAGCAAGAGTATTTCAAGATATTAAGCAGTCAAATACGCGAAGCGTATTTGACTGCCACTGTCTACCCACCACCAAAGCTAATTTTTAACGCCTTTGAGCACTGTCCGTTTGCAAAAGTGAAAGTAGTTATTTTAGGACAAGACCCCTATCATGGGGCCGGCCAAGCAAACGGTCTCTCGTTTTCGGTGCCAGATGGTGTTCGTATTCCTCCCTCTCTTCAAAATATTTATAAAGAAATTAAGGACGATTTAGGAATCAAAATACCAGAAAGTGGTAATTTGGAACGTTGGGCAGAACAAGGAGTGCTTTTGCTAAATGCAACTTTGACGGTGGGAGCCGGCTTCGCCGGCTCCCACCAAGGTCTTGGTTGGGAGCGTTTCACCGACGCTGTGATTCAAAAAATTTCGGACGAAAAAAAACACGTGGTTTTTTTACTGTGGGGTAGGTACGCACAGGATAAAGGTAAGAATATTGATAACACTAAACATTTGGTGCTCACCGCCCCCCACCCATCCCCCTTTTCAGCTCATACTGGTTTTTCGGGTTGCAAACATTTTTCTAAAACGAATGAATATCTTGCAAAACACAAATTGAGTAAAATAAACTGGTAACTATTGCGAATTAGAATATTTAATATAAAGTACAAAAA
>Ga0210043_1000447_pt1 | contig 43715 bp, 49 predicted proteins | sample CryGeymet201501t_FD_183990 | JGI IMG/M metagenome (GOLD analysis project Ga0210043, IMG submission 183990) | Groundwater microbial communities from Crystal Geyser aquifers in Utah, USA - Crystal Geyser metaG 2015-01t (SPAdes) (version 2) | ecosystem: Environmental > Aquatic > Deep subsurface >... | reverse complement strand
TAAACTCTGGAACATTAGTCGTTTTGTGCTCACTAACACAGAGGGGAAAAAAGATATCGATAAGTCATCACTCTCCCCACGTGATCAGGAAATACTCAATGGTTTTTACACAGTTGCCAAAGAAGTAGGTGATGATATTGAAAAATTCGGTTTGTATCTTGCAGCCGATAAGGCTTACCATTACGTCTGGGATGAACTAGCTGCTAAAATACTTGAGGAATCAAAGCCAATATTAAATGGTGACGATGCTGATGCAAAGTATGCGAGGCAACAAGTTTTGATTGAGTGCTTGGCAGGATCACTAAAACTCCTACACCCGTTCATGCCATATGTGACTGAAGCAGTGTGGCAAAGATTACCAGAGGATATGAAGGATGCTGAATTCTTGATGGTGACAAAGTGGCCAACCAAAAACTAAAACTATTTCCTGTCCCCACCCTATTCTCAAAACCTTAAAGCCTAAGGCCTATAATAGTATTGATGGAGTTCATCAATTTCTCCATAGCAATGCTTGGCGGATTATTACCCGCACTATTCTGGCTATGGTTTTGGTTACGAGAAGATAGCAAGAAGCCGGAACCTTCTGGACTTATCCTGCGCACCTTTGTGGCAGGAATGATTGTTGTGCCTTTAGTATTACCCCTACAAAAACTTGCCCTAACACTATTCTCCGGCGCTTCACTGATTTTGGTCTGGGTAGTTATTGAAGAAACTCTTAAGTACGCACTGGCACTCGGTGTTATTCTATGGCACAAAGCAGTCGACGAACCGATAGACTACATCGTCTATATGATTACTATTGCACTTGGCTTCGCTGCACTTGAAAACGCGTTGTTTATCTGGAATCCTCTAGTAGCTGGAGACCTTTCTGGTAGTATCATTACCGGTAACTTCCGTTTCTTAGGAGCAACACTTCTCCATATTCTTGCCTCAGGAACTATCGGTGTCTTCTTAGCTTTTGCATATTATCGTAGCGATACCACGAAACTCATAGCCGGTACTTTTGGGTTGTTCGTGGCCATTCTATTGCATACTCTCTTTAATCTTTTTATAATGGATGCTAACGGAGAAACCATTCTCAGCATTTTCCTTACTGTTTGGGTACTTGTTATCGCACTGTTTCTCATTTTTGAAAAAGTTAAGCGCATCCGACCGAGTCGTTCTAAATAATTATGAAAAAACCTTCTTTCCTACAAAGACTAACCGGTGTTATACCATCAGATGATTTTGATGACGTATTGGATAATGAGATAGATGACGAAATTGAGGTTAGTGACGACGGCAGGTTTGCTGGTGAGTCCGAATGGCCTGGCCACAATGAGCCTGAGGCCGAGCAAGAAGGTGAATTGCCGGTTGATATGTACCAAACCCCAGATAGCATCGTTATTCGCGCCTTGGTGGCTGGTGTACTGCCTGACGACCTAGATATCGCTATCACTCGCGACATGGTAACCATCCGTGGTCGTCGTGAAGAAATACGTGAAGCACCAGATCAAGACTATTTTCATCATGAACTATTCTGGGGTAGCTTTACCCGCACCCTACTCCTGCCTGAAGAAGTCTTAATCGACGAAGCGGCCGCTAAAGAAAAGCATGGTCTTCTAGAAATCATCTTACCTAAGGTTGATAAAGACCGAAGTACCAGACTGAAAGTTAAGAGCGCCACTGTTAAATAGCTATATACAAAGATTAACCGCCGACCCTATAGGTCGGCGGTTTTGTCGTCTTGGGCCGTCAATCGTGGGTCGTAGCGCACTACTTGTGCACCCTCACTTTGAAATCGAATTCCAAGACTGAATATTGAATTGGTCACTGTGGAATCCGATACTATTTCATACCCCTGAGCTGACAATGCAGAAATCACAGCACTGACTTGCTTACCGGTGGCAAGCAAGTCTTCAATGCGCTCCAGCACATCATCTACATCATGACTTTCACACATAGTATTCCTCCCAATAAAGAACAGTTGCTTCCTGAAACGAAAATCCGCCTCAGGAGGCGGATTTCGTACTCATACAAAAGCTCCCTCCTAGCGCGGATCTGAGATAGAAGACGATGAGCAGAAACTGCTCCAAGTGGCGATTGTGCCGGTGATTTTCATTACTATGATTATAGCTACATAATCGAGCCTGTCCAGAACATTGATGTGCATTGAAAAATGGCGCAAAACCAGTATAATCGTGTAACCGCTTGGGTAGCTCAGTTGGTAGAGCATTCGATTGAAGCTCGAAGGGTCGGCAGTTCGAGCCTGCCCCCAAGCACAGATAAACAAAAGCCCGCATATGCGGGCTTTTGTTTATCTGTGCTTGGGGAGAAAGACACCTGCATGTCTTTCGTGCAGGCTCAAACCTCTCCTCTATTGCCCCTCCCCTCCTAGACCAAAAAAATTTTCAAACTGTGAATACCCTGGAATCTCCTTTATGCTCGCGCTAAATTCTCCACTAGAAAACCCTAGAGCCTCCACATAAGGACCAATGATGTAATAGTAAACAGCGAATGGTAGTCCCACCAACAGAGCGTACCAAATCATCGTCAACCAAAAAGTGGTGGTCTGATAACGACGGAGCTTATGAAGCATTTTGTTGTTTTCTTCCAGCAACACATTCTGCTTTTCTACAGCTTTTTTTAAACCGCTTAAATCTGAATCTGGTGGCATACAAGTACTTAATTCTGTAATTGCGCTAATTATAACACCTCTTTTAGCCTAAATATGCTAAAGTATTGCCCACAGATGCCCTCATAGTTCAACGGATTAGAACAAGCCCGTCCTAAGGGTTAGATGTAGGTTCGATTCCTGCTGAGGGCACACTGATAAAACAAAACAGCGCAGACCTACAGGCCTGCGCTGTTTTGTTTTACACTACATCTTAAGCAACTCTTTTATCTTGTCTTCATCAAAGCCCACAATAATATCTTCATCAATTTTAATTACCGGTACTCCCATCTGACCTGTCATTTCAATCATCTCTGTACGCTTGTCCATGTCGGACGCTACATCATGTTCGGTAAAGGCGACTTTGTTTTCAGTAAAAAACTCTTTGGCGGCGTGACAAAAGTGGCAAGTGGGCGTGCTATAAATTGTTACATTTGACATAGGTCAATATTTTACCACGGAATAAGATTCCGCCAAAAACCTTGGTCCTCAACCCCTGTATCTTGCTCTATGCGGACAGTCGGAGTGAGAGTAGCAGTCTCACCCATGAGCACAACCACCTGCTCCCCTTCTTTTGATACGTCGAAGTGGCGTCTAATTTCTGTCTCTAGACCTTGTTCATTACTTAGATAATCTACTCTTTCTTCTAGTTCAGCTTGATGGGCTTTTAATTCTTCTAGTTCAAGCTCTGCGTCGTGTCGCCTCTCTCTCACGTCTTGCTCAACTACATATCTATCATAGACGGCGAAAGAGAGTGTAAACGAAGCAATAAAAAGTACGACGACAGTTAATCGTGAACTTAATATACTTTGCCACCAGCTTTTTTTACTGAGTAAACCCATATGCTAGAATAGCATTGTAACATTTTGAATCCGGTACAATATGAGTTTTCTATATAACCAAAAAACGAAAAAAGCTATCAAGTGGGTCTGGATTGTGATTGCGACTTTGATTGCAGTTAGTATGATTTTTGCCTATTCAGGCGGCCTGGGAATCTAAAAAAACACCGTAATCAGCGCCCTTGAATCGGTTTCAGAAATTTTTCTTATCACCTTAGGTTAACTAAGGCTCTGACGCAAAATTTCTTCCAACCAACACAATTGCATCTGATTAGGGCGTTTTTCAAAACAGGATGGCCCTAAAGGGCCATCCTGTTTTGCTACGTCCAGCATCTTGCACACTAAGTTCTAAGCATTTTTATAAAACTCCCAAAATGAGATGAAGTTGCGTTGGCTGGAAGGAGGGGTGCGACCAAAACGTAGATAGACCTACGATGCGGGAGCGCCCCGACTGAAGACAATGCACCACTGGCATTTCGTTTTTATAGTCGCACTGCGGTACTTCTTAAAAACTAGTCACAAATTCGCTCATTTTTGGAGTTTTATTCTTCCTTGATCATTTTCATGAACACCTCTTGAGGAATATGTACTCGGCCACGTTCCAACATCTTCTTCTTTCCCTTCTTCTGCTTATCAAGAAGCTTATTCTTTCGTGACACGTCACCACCATATAGCTTCGCCGTTACGTCCTTTCGCATAGCAGAAAGTGACTTAGAGGCAATAAATCGCCCAAGAGCCTTAGTCTGAATCTTAGTAACAAACTGCTGTTTAGGAAGTGTCTCGTATAGCTTGTCCACCAATACTCTGGCATCTGCCTCAATCCTCCTGGTACCAACCACTCGTGAGAAAGCAGGGACAATCTCCTCCGCCACGAAGACATCAAGCCTAGCTACATCTGCGGGACGCATCTCGGCTATTTCGTATGAAAGTGAAGCATAGCCACTGGATGTATTCTTTAACTTATCGAAGAAGCCACGCATTAACTCTCGAAGGGGCATTTCAATAGTTAGGAGTGTACGCCCATCTCCAAAAATCTCTGTGTCGATAAGGCTAGACTCATGGTCATAAAGAAGATTCATTATGTTTCCAATGTAGTCAGACGGAGTAATGATTTGTCCTAGTATCCAAGGCTCACGAATAGTCACATTGGATCCATAGTCTGGGAAACGTGATGCAGCATAAATACTCTCCACTCTTCCGTCACTAAAGGTAACTTCATAAGCAATAGACGGTGAGGTAATGATAATTTCAATATTAAACTCACGCTTCAAACGTTCAGTCACAATCTCAAGGTGAAGCATTCCTAAAAAGCCACAACGAAAACCTCGCCCTAGTACTCCAGAGGATTCTTCTTCATATGATAGTGAAGAGTCAGACAGACGGAGTCTATCTAATGCCTGGCGCAAAATAGTAAAGTCGTCTTGGCTGTCAGGAAATATACTAGCCCAAACCACCGGTTGCACTTCCTTGTATCCTGGCAGTTCCTCTGCCGGATTCTTTTCATTAATGATGGTGTCACCAACATTCGCAATACCAGCCTCTTTAATACCAGTGACAATATAGCCAATTTCACCCGATTCTAAAGTAGCAGTCGGTATCTCTTGAGGGGATAGTATACCGACCTCTAAGGCAGGGAAGCTTCGCTTCCCTGCCAAAAACCGCAAAGTGTCTCCCTTCTTAAAGCTCCCGTCGAACACTCTTAAATAAATAATTATTCCGCGGTGGTTTGAGTACTGGAAGTCAAAAACCAAACCTCGTGATTTTTCGTTCACTGATGAAAGTGGTGGTGGTATGCGGTCACAAATCAAATCAAGCAACTCCCGTACTCCCTCTCCCGTCTTGCCAGACACTTTCACTATCTCGCTCTCATCACAATCAATCAGCTTCCGCAATTCCTCTCCCACCTCCTTTATTCTGGAGTGAGGAGCGTCAATCTTGGTTAGCACTGGGATAATCACAAGACCTAGGTCTTTAGCCATCTGGAGAGTACTCAAGGTCTGCGCCTGCACACCCTGAGTTGAATCCACTAGAAGCAACACCCCCTCAATAGCACGAAGAGCTCTTGATACCTCATAGGAGAAGTCGATGTGGCCTGGAGTGTCGATAAGGTTCAAGATGTAGTCTTTTCCGCCAAACTTGTGCTTCATGCGAACCGGCTGCATTTTGATGGTAATGCCCCGCTCACGTTCCAAATCCATCGAATCAAGCACTTGGTCTTTCATTTTTCGCGCTTCCACGGTAGAAGTAACCTCAAGCATACGGTCAGCTAGAGTCGATTTTCCGTGATCAATATGCGCAATAATCCCAAAGTTTCTAATCAACATTGTTGGCCTACTCTAGCATAAAACAGCCCTTAAAATAAGCTCAAAAAATAGTTCACAATCTATTACATAATCTCTTCCTGTGGGGCCACCACATCAGTCTTTAAAAGCTTCTTTTGGAACGAAGTGTAGACTTCGTGAAGTTCTGGGCTTTTAAACCAAGCATAGGTAATTACAGTACCAAATATACCAGCACAACCAGCCAAGAAGCCTTGAATCATAATACCGACGAAACGGGCCTGATCTACCCCCTCCACAATAAAGTTAAGGGTCACGTAAGCGAACAGCCCACCAACTGTAGCGGCACAAAATGCATATATAAGTGACCTACCTGCCCATCGTATTGGTATAGAAAAAGAACGAGAAAGAACAATAACCAATACAATTGACTGCAAAATAACTGCAACAGTGTATCCGAAAGCAATGGCGAGCACCTCTGAGCCAGCCACTCCCTCAAGTCGCATAAAGGCAGACACAACCCCGTGGATACTGGTTTCGGAAAGATAGAAAGATAAGAAACCGTAGGATGAGGCTATAGCAAGGAGCGAACCAAGAAAAGTAACTACGAATGGTACCAAGGTCTTTCCTCCAGCATAGAAAGCTCGTATCACCACTAAGTTAACGGCCTGAGCTAACAATGAGATGACAAGGAGTGCCAAAACCGCTGCAGTGAGACGTGTGTCGGCCCAGTCGAAAGCTCCGCTTCCAAGCACCACACGCACAATTTGTGCACGCAAAACTATAATTAGTGCGATGGCTGGTACTGACCAAAAGATAATGTGCCTGAGTGACGTGGTGATGTGCAGAGAAAATTCTGCCCGCATTTGCTTTCCATAAAGCTCAGCCAACATTGGAAATGCTGCCACCGAATAGGACACCCCAATGATGGCGAGTGGCACAGATTGGAGATTGTGGGCAAACTGAAAAATAGCCACCGACCCTACCGTCATCGCACTCGCCAGCCCCACCAAGAACAACAAGACTATTTGTTGCATTGAAAGTGTGAGAGCTCGCGGTATTGATAGAGTGAGGATTCTGCCAATCTCAGCCCAATTGAACTTGAAAGCTAAACCGATAGACAATTCGCTCCGTCGCACAAATGGCCACTGCACAATTAAGTGGAGAAAGGCACCTAAAACCACACCAAGACCGAGCCCAACAAGTCCAAAGAGTGGATAAAGGAAAAGAATACCGATGATAATACCGAGATTGTATGTGAGTGGAGAAATGGCGTAGAGCACAAATCGGTGACCGAGCTGAGTCACTACCCCGAAGAGACTTGATATACCCAGCAGAAACGGTTGAAGTAGAAGCAGTTGTGAAAGTAGCACAAGAGACCGAGTATCCTCAATACCTGGGAATAATTTTGGTACAAAGTATGGAGCTAGGAAGAATGCCAGAAGCCCAAACAACGAATAGGCTAAAAGAAATAGAGTGAAGACTTGGGACAAGAGATGACTCCCATCCTTGCCAGCTCGAGTCACAAACGGTATCAAGACATACACCGATAAGGTCGACGCAAACAGTACAAAGAGCAAGTCAGGTAAACGAAAAGCTGCGTAATAGATGTCGAGTTCTGCTCCAGCACCAAATTGGTGAGCCAAGAGTCTATCTCTCAGAAGTGCTAGTAACTGAGAGCCGACAGCAAACATCGCCAACACGTACGCAGCCTGATGTAGGCCACGTACCTCTTGATACATCAGAGCAAAGACTCGTCGTACCATAAGCTAATTATTGTGTCGTTTCGTTAATTTCAGTTGCAGTATCATCAGATGGTACTGGATTTGGCGAAGTGACCAAACCACTCTCAAGATCACTCTCAGTCACTGAGCCGTCTGCTGGATCACGCTCTGGTACCACCTCACCCTCTGTTAGAGACTGTGAAAGTGAACCATTTTCTTGTAACTGCGTAATCAGAGCGTCTACAGCGCTATTTGATTCGTTTAGTGCACGCACAGCAGTTAATTGTTCTATCGCTGCTTCAACCTTGCCCTGTTCAGCGTAACCAAGAGCCAAGAAATAGCGCGCATTTGCATACTGTGGGTCTAAAGCTACCGCTTGTTCAAAAGCACTAACTGCCTGATCTAATTGATTGTTTGAAGCTAGTAAGACTCCTAGTTGATAACGCCGTGCAGGATTCTGAGGTTCTAGTTGAGCTATTCCGTTTACGATAACAATCGCTCGCTCCACATTTCCATCATTGATATCAAGTTGAGCTAAGAAGAACAATGCTTCAGTGAAGTTGCCCTTCTTGCGTACCGCATCTTCTGCTTTGGTTCGTGCCAAAGCTGTATCCCCGGATGACGCAGCTAAATCAGCTTCTAACAAATCTAGGATTGGGTTTTGGGGGTCATAAGTTTTTGCAGTTGCAAATGATTCACGTGCTTTATCTGCTGCACCCTCAACTCCAACAATAGAGAGGACAGAATAAACCTGACCAGCTAATTGATGATTGAATGGATCGGTTGGGTCAAGTGTGATGGCAGTATTGGCAGCTTCAATTGCTCTAGAGGCTGATTCCTGGAAAACTTGTTGCTCAGTAGCACTTGGCTCTGCCACACCAAGAATGGTGCGCATTCTAGATAGATTGTGGAAAGCAATCTGTTGAGCAAAAACATCGTTAGATGAGACATTGAAGGCCTCTACTATCTTGTCGTTTAAAGCATCAATACTGTCTCCCTCTGCAACTGTATTCATTGCATGGTTAAACTTGTATACAGCCAACATTTCGTTTGCTCCTGCGTAGGCAACATAACCTGTAGCGGAAACTGCACCAACGGCCAACACGACAAGAATAATGCCGTAGATTCTTCCACCTCCCGCCGTGATGGTCATGGAGCGCATTGGCATCAATCTGATGTATGAGGCCAAGAAGATACCGGTGGTAATTGCACCGAGTAACAAAATACTTGGAGGTGGAACGTATACCAGACTCATTACGAGCAGATACAGACTTGAGGCTAATGAAGATAGACCGATAAAGTGCCAGAAACGATCAGTTGACGATGCTCGCATTACGAAACGGAATCCTGCCCATATTAAACCAACGATGAAAATTAGGTAAGCGATAACTCCTGCCAAACCAGTTCCAACCAAAGAGGTGGAGACGTAGCTGAAACCAGAATCAAATGGAGTGTTCCAGAATATAGTCTGGTTGATAGCTGGGTTCTTGTTAGTTCGCCACACATCTACGAAACGATTAGGACCAGCACCGAGAAGTGGGTTCTCTTCGTAAACTGCTCGTGTGATATCGACAGTCGCACCCATGGATGGTCGAACTTCAAGGAAAGAAACACCGAGCTTTTCACCAATGGTTGATCCCAGTGTACTTCCTGCGACAATGAACACAATCGCCATTACAAAAGTGACGACCGCTGACACCAACATGTCAAATGAATCATTTGGTACATCTCGCTCATCCTTCTTCCATAGGTTGCGTACAAGGTGATACAAAACAATTACTCCACTTACAATAGCCAATACCCACCAAGCTGGTAGGAAGTTTATAACCGCAAGCATTATGAGAGACAAAACCATTACACCAATCGCAATGTAACGTCCAAGACGACTAAGAGGCAATTGTTGAAGGGCTATCAAGATCAAGAGTACGACTAGTCCATATAAGATAGCAAGACCATTCCAACTACCCACTAATGAAGAAGTTGCATTGTTGAATATTGAAAACGACAATACTTCTGGACCGAATATCATTCTGATGATATGGAAGATTGATAGGATGAGAGCAGAAAATATCAGAACGCCATACAGACGTATCACCATTTGCTTACTATGGTGAAATGAAGCGGTTACTGTCACTATCAAAGCCACCAAGAAAGCGAAGTAGGCGGTGTAGCTATCTAGTCCGTTGCCAAACAATGCATCACGAGTGTCCCCAGAGAGTAGTGCTGAGACGAAAGTCACAGCCGCAATACTCCATACTCCGAGCAAGATAAGGGAGAAGCGTAACTTCAGACTTCCTTCGCGTAGCATAGCCATTACAAGAAAGAACATCGCCAATACTACAGCCACAGTAATTAATAAAACCTTACCTCCAGAAAAAGGAACAAAAGCTGATGGAACAAACAGAATTGGTAATAGTCCTCCCACAGCTACCAAAATAACCTGAGCAATAGCGACTAGTTTTTCGGCTAACTTATCCTTGGTAGAAGCAGCAGAACCAGGGTGAAACATTGGTAAATCCATAAACGTTGTAGGTAAACTAAATTATTAATCTTTAATGAGCTAATTTTAGCACAACACAAAACCCCCTTACGGGGGTTTTGGTGTTCATAAGCCGGATTCTGTATCGTCACAGGCAAGCCTGTATCGATGATGGTCATATACCTGGGATGAATGTTGCCACTCACCTCTTGCGGCTCTCAACCTTAGAAGCAAAAGCATCTAAGGAAGCACGGCCTTGCATACGGGTAGGAATTTTGCCGTTTCACCTGACTGTTTCCAGCCAGCTAACCCTGACGGGTTTCTTTGCCTCTCGGCGCAGACGTCTCTGCTCGCATCCCTCTTAGATACATCGCATAAATGTTATGTACTTAAGCGACGGGTGTTACCCGCTACCTGTTTACGACCTAAGTCGTGTATGTCCGGACTTTCCTCCCCTCATCACTTTTAAGTACGTTATAAAACCTACGCAAAAGTGATAAGGGGCGACCATCGAACTTTAATATTATACAATTATTTTTAATTTAACGCAAATCTGCGGGTAAATTGTTTTTTGGGATTGTAACTTTATCTCCCACATTAATATTAAAGGTTGAGGTGAAAAAGGCATTCACCTCCACCACAAAGCGTGCGGGTACAGGAGAATAATATGTAGCTGGGTAAGATTCAGGACGCACATTTCTTTCTATGTGAACTATTTCCTGATTATTGTTAATCCAAATAATATCTAATGAGAGTAACGTATCTTTCATCCAAAAACCGTATCTACCTTCTTCTTCAAAGATAAAAAGCATCCCTTCGTTTTCTGGTAGTGCCGTAACTCCAGACAATCCCTTCTGTCGCTCTTCTGGATTAACAACTGGAGTCACCAAGACTGGAACATCTCGCAAAAAGATTGAGAGCTTTTGCTCTCCATATAAATAGTTTATCACCGGACCACTGTAATTTTGATACAAGAAAAACACGACACCAAAGATTGTCAGTGCAATAATCACATCTACGAAAATACGGACCAATGAAGACACGAGTCCATACTAGCACCTCTAACTCATTCAAATCAGTGAAGCTTGAAATATTTGGGGATATATGGTATGGTATGCACAAGCTTTTGACACTTGTGTGGTGTGAGAAAGCTTACAGTGCTTTCGCAAGACCTTTTGAGATATTTTGTAATTCCGAGCTTGTCGAGGAAGAAACAAAATATCCAAAAGGTGTACCGCATCCGTAGGATGAGGAAGCCTGGGAGGCTTTCGCAAGACCTTTTGAGATATTTTGTAATTCCGAGCTTGTCGAGGAAGAAACAAAATATCCAAAAGGTGTACAGCGACTGTAAGTCGCAACTACCTCAAGTCTCGTCTATATTACTACCCGCACGCCCCCTACAGCTACTTTAAATACAAACGCGCTAATTAAGCGCAGTGAAAAGTGACGAGGGTAAACAAGAAGCGCATGGTGCGCTTCAAAAATTAAAATAATGCAAACAAAATATTCCCGACCAGCCAGAAGTGGCGGTCGCCGTCCGTTTTCGGGTGGTGGCGCACCACGTTCAGGTGGAGGAGCATCACGACGTTTTTCAAGTGGAGGACGTTCAAGTGGTGGTTCTCGTTATCCATCTCGCGGTGGAGGAGGTGGAGGTGGACGTCGTAAGACTCCAACCTTTGACCCATCAAAATTTATAAACACTAATCCTCAGTCAGAAACTGAAGAAGTGTACGAAGCAAAGAATCGTTTTTCTACTTTTGGTTTAAACGACCGTTTTGCTCGTGCCATCGTTGCCAACGGACTAGAAATACCTTCTCCAATTCAGGACCAAGTTATTCCACTTATTCTTGATGGTCACGATGTTATCGGACTAGCTGAAACTGGTACTGGTAAGACCGCGGCTTTCTTGGTTCCTTTGATTGAAAAGACCCTGCGTGATTATTCACGTCAGACTCTGATCTTAGCTCCAACTCGTGAGCTTGCTATTCAGATTGAAGCTGAGCTTCGCAAACTAACTAGCAAGGAACGTATCTACTCAACAGTATGTGTTGGTGGTACCAGCATGCACCCACAAGTGCGCGCACTTCGTCGCAAGAACCATTTCGTTATTGGTACTCCAGGACGTGTCTTGGACCTAATAGAAAGAGGTTACTTAAAGACCGAAAGCTTCAGTGCTGTCGTTCTTGACGAAGCTGACCGTATGCTTGATATGGGATTCATTACCGACATTCGCGAAATCCTAAAATCAATTCCAAAAGAGCGTGACACCCTCTTCTTCTCAGCTACCATCACTGATGACGCTAAGAAGTTGGTTAACGACTTTATGAAGGATCCGAAAACTGTTTCGGTAAAGAAAAAGGATGTTATCAATAGCATCAAACAAGACGTAGTCACCCACGGACACCATAATAAGTTCGAGACTCTGACTAACCTTTTGAAACAACCAGAATTCGCTCGTGTGATTATCTTCGGAGCGATGAAGCACAGCGTTGAAAAATTGGCTAATGAACTCACTGCTGCTGGAATTAAGTCAGACTCAATTCACGGTAACAAGAGCCATCCACAACGACAACGTGCCCTAACTTCATTCAAGAGCGGACGGGTGCAAGTATTGGTAGCAACAGACGTCGCCGCTCGTGGTATCCACGTCGACAACGTCACTCACGTTATCAACTACGATTTACCAAATACCTTTGAAGATTACGTACACCGTATTGGTCGTACCGGACGAGGTTCTAAAAGAGGTATTGCTCTTACTTTTGTAACTGGCTAAATAGCTACAAACAAAGAACCAACAAAAACCGACAGCTATGCTGTCGGTTTTTGTTGTTCCAATTTTACCTCTTAGTTCTCTAGCTTCACACTGAGGTCCAATGATACGATATCTCCGATAATATTATCGGTAATTTTTTCTGCAATAGAAGCAGAACCTTGGCTGATACCCCACTTAGTTCTGTCAATTTCAAGATTAGCAGTAGCCCAGACTTCATCATTTTCGTTTACCACTACCTTCATTGGAAATTTCACTTCGTTAGTTTGTCCCTTCAGAGTTAAGTTACCAGTGGCAGTGTAGTCAGCATGGTCAGGACCTGGTAGTACTTTAGGTTCAACATCAGTAATGGTAAACCTTGCAGTGTTGTATGTTTCTGCGTCAAAGAAGCCCTCGCCCTTTAAATGACTTTCTAGAGCACTTTCTTGTCCAACCTTGCCACCACCTAGAGATGTTATCTTCAGAGAATTAATATCGATTACAAATTCCCCTGTTAAACTCGAGTCTTCCAGTGTTATGTTTCCACTCTGAAGAGTAAAAGCACCACGGTGTACATAACCAGCAATAGCTGGCTTGCCAGCTGCAAAATTAATAACTGAGCTTTCACTATCTACTTCATAGCGTCCAGGTTCCATGGTTGCTGAAGACGAGACTGGAATCTCGGAGAGACTCTCCATTTCAGACTCATTTTGGCTACTAAATTCGTCCGGTGCTTCTGTCGTACGCGACATAAACCAGTAACCTGCCGAGGCAGCCACCAAAATCACTACTAAAATCAATACTGTTTTATTCATATTTTTTAATTATACCCTTAATTCCAAGTTGGATGAATTTTCATAAATTCATCCAACAATTAGTTTGTACGATTCGCTACCTTGCATTATTTCGCCAGAAGACGATGTGTCACCCTAAGTAGATAGGCCACAATGAATATAGCGAAAATATATCCGATCAAATATGTTGTGAAATCGTATGGTAAGCGACCAGTTAGACCTAGTAGTGTAGCTCCCCACCATGAAGTGAAAGATACACTAGCTCCCAACCAAAGTGGTATCCATCGCTTGGTAAGAACCACCGCGTTTATAATAATCACAATAAACATCAAGTCTTTAATCCACAATTTTTCACTAAATATAATAAAATCATTACCCTGACTTAAGTGATACCAAAACATAGCTATGACCGACACGAGCATTATCGCCATACCAACTCGTATCATCGTGTAGTTCACATGCATCAATGCACGTTCCTCGTCACTAACTTTTTTATCTTTAAGAGCTCGTGTGATTTGAAATTCAGCAATCGTAGCACCTCCGGTTCCTAGAATAGTTGCAACAACATGTGAAGCAACAATTATTTGATAAATATCCATATCGCTAAATTATATCAGTCTAATGTTGTAGACTTTAATAATCACGATAAAGTTAGTGGTTAATTCTTATGCACCACAGGTAATTTGCACAACAATATTGATGCTATGCTATATGTATAAACGTGCGTCAAGGCTGTAAGTACGTTTTAATAATTAAAAACCTAATAGGTTATAAAAATAAATTATGAACAAACTTAACATTATGGACTGGGTGGCACTTGTCCTCGTAATTGTCGGTGGCCTCAACTGGGGATTAGTAGGGGCGTTCAGCTTTAATCTTGTAGAGACAATATTTGGTGGTATGTCTGCAGTATCACAAATTGTCTACATTCTCGTTGGAGTGTCAGCTATCTATGTAGCGGCAATTTCTATGAAACTTTCAAAACAATAAGTTAGTTTCTGGAAAAAAGAAAAAGCCCTGACAATCAGGGCTTTTTCTTTTTATTTAAAACCAAGTTTTTGCAATGAGATAAATGACGCTGGAAACTGTCCCACAAAGCAATGTTCCCCAAACCATATCAACCACTACAAACCGTACTGTCCAATCTGAGAGGGTCGCAAGATTAGTTAGATCATACAAGCCGTAACCAACAAGTCCGAACAGTGCTCCGTATAGGAAGGCTGTACCTAACCCTAAGGCATGTGGGTATACAAGAACACTGACGCCGATACCCATCAATAAGTACGCGAGTAAAGCCGGTAAATAACGCACGTTCCAATCTCCTTCAGCAGTTAAACGGGCGATTGAACCTATCTCTGACTTGAAGAAGTTTCCAGCAAAGTAAAACCAAATTAAATCCAGAATAATAAAAAGTACTGCACCAATAATTGTTAATATAAAAATTTGCATAATTTTATGATTATAACTTCTCAATTTCTTTTAAATCTTTGTCCGGAATGTAAAGGACTGCGGTACCGATAGCAATGCCAAGCATAGCCGTCCAAAAATGATGCCCATCAAACAACCAAATATCAATAGCATCTAAAATGTACCAGATTCCACGCCAAATCAATACGAGACCAAGAACAATAGAGAGATTGTGCCAGAAGTATTTAATTGGGTTCTTTAGCTGTTTCATTCCAAAATTATAGCACCAGTCAAACCCAAGTTTGTTCAAAATTGACCTAAGCGTGACTACCTGCAATGTAGCCAGTGGTCCAACAGAGCTGAAGTGAAAAGCCACCTGACGGACGTTTAATATTAAGTAGGTCACCAACTATAAATATATTTGAGGAACGCAGGGAGCGCATGGTGCGCATATCCATTTCTGTTAGAGGTACACCACCGTCGGCCACCACAGCTTTGTCGTAACCCATAAGTCCTGTGATACTAACTGGGAGTGCTTTAAGCGTATCGATCAGTGCCCGCCTTTCATCACGCGTAATACTATGGACCTTCTTTTCAGGATTAATGTTTGGCACCAGTGCCAACAGTCCATCCGCTGTACCAGGTGGCAAGAGCTCTCGAGCGACATTTCTAAGCAGCTTATTTTTATTATCTTCGAAATAATCAACTAGCATCTTATCCAGTTCACCCACATCAAGTTTAGGAAATAGGTCAATGCGAGCGGTGACACGACCGGCGTGCAGTAAGTCGGACACTCGCCCAGCAGAGTTCAAAATAGTAGGACCCGATAAACCAAAGTGAGTTAGGAGAATATCTCCACTACTGGCAAAACGTTTTTTATCATCCTGATAAAAAGTGATTTTGGCGTTCGTTAGAGTTTTTCCCATCAAAGTACGTATCCATACGTCCCGAGCTTTCAGGGGAACAATGGTCGGAGTTGGTTCTTTAACTGTGTGCCCGAGTTCACGCAGCCACAAAAATCCATCACCAGTCGAACCAGTCTCTGGATGTGACACTCCTCCGCTAGCAAAGATGTATGAGTCAGCTGTGTATTCCCCGCCACTAGCCACCACGCTCTTTATCAAACCGTCAGCCATAATAATTTGTCTAACCGGTGTACCAAGGCGAACATCAACACTTCCCTTAGCAACATAGGTGGCGAGAGCATCTACCACATCAGGCGCCTTTTCACTCTTAGGAAAAGTTCTCTTACGCTCCTCTACTTTAAGTGGTAACTTCCTTGACTCAAAAAATTTAAAAGTCTCCTTTACTCCAAACTCAGAAAAGGCGGAATACAGAAACTGCTCTGATGAGCCGTAGTTTGAGAGCAGTACCTTTAAGTCTTCCTCGGCGTTAGTAATGTTGCATCGTCCTCCTCCTGAGATACTAAGTTTCTTCCCGACTTTTTTATTCTTCTCAAAAAGCAGCACCTTGCATCCACGCTCAGCTGCCCGACCAGCCGCCATTAGGCCAGCTGCTCCTCCCCCTATTACAATGACGTCAAAGTGACGTGAAGTATCCATAGAGCGAAACTATAGCCTAATTTAGGGATTTAGTCTCACCCTATCTTTATAATAGGCCTTCAAGTGCACTCGTATAACTACGAATAAAAGCAGGGATGATAAATAATAATGCAACAAGTGGTAGGACCACCATGGCAATAGTTACCCACATAGTTATTTGAAAGTATTTTCTAGTTTTCTCAACCGATACATACACTGCATCAATCTTAGTTTCCAATTCCGAAAGCTTAGTTTGAATATTTGGTTCCATATACGATAATTATAGCAGGATCATTCTAGTTCTACTCTGTGGCCTTAGCCTTAATAAGAGCAAGTTTATCCTCCTTACTCCAACTTTTAATTTCGGCTTCACGCTTTGAAGCCAAAGAACGATTTGGTTGTTCTTCTGTGTATACAAACTTAACCACTTCCCGAGAGCGGGTATAGTGGCCACCTTTCCCATTTTTATGTGCTTCAAAGCGTCGCTCGAGATTGTTTGTAATGCCGGTATATAAAGACCCATCTCCACACAGAAGTATATAGACAAAATACCTCGCTTTCTCCGACAGGCGACTATTGGCAGTCTTTTTCTTACTGGTTACCACGATTCTTTCCTCCTCGCTCCATTCGAGACGCCACTCGTCGTGGCTCCTGTTGAATATCAGAATGCTTAGTTGAACGAACCTCTCCAGATTCTTGATGTTTTTTGCTCATAATTTTATTGATTCAGTTTAATTATAGCAGGAGTTTAAGCTAAAGGTAGCTTTCAAATTCTTCGACAGCCTCCTGTAAAACTTCTCTCTCCTCGTCATCAATACGTCCCTTATGTAGCTTTAAAAGCACAGCATGAATTTCCTCAGGGCGGTATCCCTTAGCTTTAAGTCGCTCGGCTTCCTTGAGCACCAAATTATCCATCGGAGTACTTTCCTTTAAAGCGGTGGTAAACATTTTTACGAAAGGGTGAGTCATGTGACGAGTGTTTACCTCCTTATTTTGCTGCCCGACAGGGACTCGAACCCCGATATCCACGACCAAAACGTGGCGTCCTACCATTAGACGATCAGGCAATGTTTAAATTTTGCGTTGCGATTATAGCATAAATCCACCCCATAATGCGACGGTTTAATTTCGTACTTTTTTTAACACGTACAGACACAAGACCAATATATGAACTATTGACTTTTTTACGAATTGTTTGTGGATTGTGCTTTTTATATACAGTTTTTCTAAACATTGAAACAGGACACCCTAATTCCTTAGACCACAATCTTTTTATACTTGCCTCTCGAGATTTATGGTTAATATGTAAATATAATCTTAGGGTCATATCATTTTCTGATACAGCGAGAAATTTATTTAACCACCTAATAAACAACCTCAACATTGCTGGGTCTGAATTACCAAAATCAATCAATACGCCGGGCTTATCTGCATTTTTCTTAGCTCCTTCAGCCCAATATAATGCTATTCCTATAAAAAATAATTCCCTATCTGAGATTTTATTAATATCTTTTTTACAAAGCAAGTTAATCTCCTCGGTTTGTTCTAACCTCATTTCTTTACGACGAACACCGCCACGTAATTGTGCTGCTCGTTTTTTGGCGGTAAATTTTTGCTGTTGAGGTGCTGACAAGCTAACAGTACGCAACCATAGGGAAAGCGTAGATTTTGCCACAGGAACCACCTGCAAGATTTCATTATATGTTTTACCTTGTTTGCGCAGCTTTATTGCTAATTCCTTCTCTACTTGTTTAAGAGTCATCGAACTTAGTATATCAGGTACAGAATGTGAAACCTACCTTCTTAATACACAGGCAATACTAGGACATGAATTTTATCTACTTAAGTCTCGGATGCTTGGACTCGTAGGAAGCTTTGATAAAGGCGGTAAAAATAGGGTGCGGAGATAATGGTCTCGCGTGGAATTCAGGATGAAACTGCACCGCCACAAAAAACGGATGTGTCTCAGTCGGGAGCTCAGCAATTTCCATCAAGCGACCATCGGGTGACTTACCAGAAAAGAGCAGACCTTCTTTTTCCAAATCTTCAACATACTGAGGATTTACCTCGTAACGATGACGATGACGTTCAGAAATTGTAATACCCTTTCCTCGTCTTGCACCGTAGGCTTGTGCTGCAATTGAGCCTGCCAGAAGTTCGGCTGGATACTCACCAAGACGCATTGTGCCACCCATATCACTCTTAGCTATCTTCTCCTTCTGCTCAAGCATCACATCAACAACTAGATGTTTAGCATTTGGTTTTATTTCTGCCGTACTGACGTCAGTTAGTTTTAGTTTGTTCTTGGCGTACTCCACAATGGCCAACTGCATGCCATAGCAAATACCAAAATATGGAATCTTGTTCTTTCGGACAAATTCGATAACGTTTAACTTCCCTTCAATGCCAGTCGTGCCAAAGCCACCTGGAATTAACACGCCATCAAAGTCTTTCAGTTTCTTTAAGTTCTTCTTATCAGAGAAATCAAGTGAAGAAAGATAATGAATCTCAGGCTTCAGGTTGAGGTGATAGGTAGAGTACTTAATTGCCTCTAACACTGACAGATAGACGTCAGATAATAAGAAGTCGCCAGAGTTGAAATACTTTCCAACCACCGCAATCTTCACGATATCCTTGCCGTTTTTAGAGCGAGCCACAAATTTCTTCCAATCTCGCAAATCTGATTTGGTCTTCTTGGTAATTCCCAGAGTATCACAAATCTTTTGAGAGAGATTATCTGCCTCAAAATTGAGCGGGACATCATAAATACTTGAAACGTCAGGTGCTGAAATAACATGGTCCGCCCGCACGTTACAAAATCGTGCAATCTTTTCCTTCCGCTTTTCATCTACCGCCACCGGTCCACGTGCCACAATAAAGTCGGCAAACACTCCAGCACTGTTTAAAGTACGGGCAGCCGTTTGGGTAGGCTTGGTCTTCATCTCCCCAATCGAACCTGGTACTGGTAGGTATGAGACCATAACGACAGCGATATCGTCTGGTGTCTCACTCTTCATCATTCGGACTGCCTCTAGAAAGAGAATGTTTTGGTATTCACCAACCGTTCCACCAATCTCGACAAGAGTTACGTCAGCATCAGCGTGCAGAGCCGCTTTCTTTATACGTTCAATCACCTCCATAGGAATATGAGGAACGACCTCCACATTCTTTCCACCATATTCTAAGTTTCTCTCTTTCTTTATAACTGACTGGTAAACACTACCGGTTGTCATGTAGTTTATGTCGGGAATATCTTGATTGAGGAAACGTTCGTAGTTACCCATATCCTGGTCGGTCTCCAAGCCGTTTTGTAGCACAAACACTTCTCCGTGTTCAGTTGGATTCATTGTTCCAGCATCAACGTTGATGTACGGGTCAATCTTAAGAGCGGTAACCTTAAGTCCACGACCCTTTAAAATAGCGGCGATAGAAGACGCCGCTACCCCTTTCCCTACCCCGCTCATGACTCCGCCGACAACAAAGATGTATTTATGTGTTTTTGTCTTTGTTTTGTTTTTTATTTTTGCCATTTCGTAGTTGCTATCTTCTCAGTTTCAAATTTAAAAAGTTTCAAAATGAGATGAAGTTGTGTTGTCTGCAGGGAGGATGGTGAGGGAAATGTACCCGAATGTACATTGACTGAATCGTCCAACTGAAGACAATACAAATTCGCTCATTTTGGAAGTTTAAACTCGCAGATATCGTGATACTGCGAGTGCACTAGACACTAATCCCATCACAATACCGGAACCAACAATCACAAGGAAGACGTATCCGAAGTTACTAATAAAATAACTTAATATATTAAACTGGAAGAAACTCTCTGTACCAGGGCCAAGCCAGATTAAGATTGGGTACATGATTAGTAGTGAAACCACTCCAGACACTAAGCCGTAAAGAATTCCTTGGAGCATAAAAGGACCACGAATGAAGGTGTTGGAAGCACCCACCAAACGCATCACTGATATTTCTTCACGAGAGGTGTATATAGCCAGACGGATTGTGTTAAAGGTAATAGCAACTGATGCCACGATAAGTACCAACATCGCAATAATACTGGCTCGCTCTACCACGTTAATAATCGAGGAAAGCTTCTCAATTGCTTCGCGGTTTTTAACAAAATTAACTCGATCGATAACAGGCGCTTGTGGAGATTCAGCAGATTGTTGCTCTTCTAGGAAGAGGGCAATGCCTTCGTACTGTCCAGTATTGTTAGCACGAATAGCTAGAGATGCCCCTAGTGGATTGTCTCCCAACTCTTCGAGAGCTTGGATAGTGAGTTCGTCACCACTGTGGCGCTCACGAAACTCCGCCAAAGCCTGCTCACGAGATGTGTATGTTACTTCAGCCACTTCAGGTAGTGCCTCAAGTCTAGTCTGAAGAGCCTCTATATCTGACTCTGGTGCTTCAACTGTGAAATATACGTTGATATCTACCTTGCTTTCTATCTGGGCTAGTGAGGCACCTAGAATTTGGTCAATCATCATAATGCTACCAATCACAAAGAGAGCGACAGTCATGACAAACACTGAAGACAGTGACACGAAAGCATTTCGCCAAAATCCCACTCCGCCTGCTCTTATGATTCGTTTAAACGCTACCCACATAAAGATTTAAATTTAAATACCAAAATGAAATTATAAGACGTACTTCCCACTAGCATCATCGCGCACTATTTTGCCACTATCCATAGTGAGAACACGGCGACCCAACTCATCAATAACACCCTTATTGTGGGTGGTCATAATAACAGTTGTACCAAGATCGTTAATCTTCTTTAGAATCTGCACTACTTCATAAGTAGCGATAGGGTCCAAGTTACCAGTCGGCTCATCTGCAATGATGATGTCTGGCTGATTCACAATAGCGCGAGCGATTGCGACTCTTTGTTTTTCACCCCCAGAGAGTTCGTGAGGAAAGTTAAATATTTTGTCTTCTAGATCAACTAACGCCAAAGCCTGCGGAACGTTTTCTGCAATCTCTTCGTCGGTGCGACCATTTGCTTCCATGGCGAAAGCGATGTTTTCAAACGCTGTTTTATGAGGAAGAAGTTTGAAGTCTTGAAAGACCGTACCAATTTTTCGTCGAAATTTAGGCAGCTTACCACGAGGAATTTTGTGAATATCTATTGATTCATAAAAGACCGTTCCTTCTGACGGTTTATCCTCTGCAATCAGTAGTTTGAGGAGGGTAGATTTACCAGCGCCGGAGTGTCCGACGATAGAAACGAATTCGTGTGGCGCAACTTGAAAAGTAATATCTTCTATAGCTACCGAATTGCCCCCGCTGTACCATTTGGAAACTTTATCGAAGTAAATCATAAATATATAGCCTTACTATTGTAGTCCACAAAACACGAAATACAAAACCTTAAAATTCCCCAACTATCTTTAGTATTACTAGCTGTGTCACAAGTATTCTGTTCCGCTTGCGGCAGAATACTTGTGACTATTAAATATGAGTCGGTGGTGACCGATACTGTAGCTAGCAAAAACGCCAGGTCCAACTGACTCAATGTCTGACAGCAGTCAGACATTGAGTCAGTTGGCGTTTTTACAGCTCACGCCCTGCGTCTATGAATTCCTGTATATTGCCACTCATAACCGCTTCAATATTACGAACCTCTACACCTGTGCGGTGGTCCTTAACCATCTGATAAGGATGAAGTACGTAAGAGCGAATCTGGCTACCCCACTCAATTTTCACCGTTTTCTCTACCGACAAACCTTTGAGCTCTCTTTCCTTTTGCTCCTCAAGAAAAGCAAATACTTTTCCTGAAAGAAGAGCCAGTGCTTTGTCACGATTTTGCTGTTGACTGCGCTCAGATGAGGTGTGGACAGAAAGACCAGTTGGTTTATGTGTGGCTCGCACAGCCGTCTCACGCTTATTTACATTTTGTCCGCCAGCTCCCCCACTACGAGCAAACGTAATTTCGACCTCATCATCATTTAAAGCAATTTCTTCTGAAGCTTCTACCGCCGGAGACACCTCTACCAGAGTGAAAGAAGTTTGTCTTTTATCATTAGCATTAAAAGGAGAGATGCGTACCAAACGATGCACTCCACTTTCTCGTTTTAGAGTACCGTATGCATCCTTACCAACTATTTCAAAAACAACGTTTCGATAACCACCGTGATTGTTAGCATTTTGATCAAGCATCATGACTTGCCAGCCACGGGTTTCAGCATAACGTTGATACATCTCGAGTAGTATCCGAGCAAAATCTTCTGCATCATCCCCACCTGCCCCAGCGACGATGGTAAACACTGCTCCTAACCTGTCGTACTTCCCCTTACCCTCTGCTTCGTCTTTAAGAAGCTGAAGTTCTTTTATCTGCGCCTGTGCTTCTTTTGGGTCATTCCAAAAGTCAGCTCGAGTCATTTCGAGTTCTATCTCAGCAATTCTCTTTGCTACTTTAGACTTATCGTGAAGGGTCATAATTAGATTGACGGAGAGTACTGACGACCCATAGGTAGTGGTTCGGGTGTGACGGCCATAAGCCATTTAGAACATGTACCTAGCTCATCACATGTCCAACGCTTTTCAAATTCTGTGCGAGACAGACGAGTCTCTGGACCGTGCCATGGGTCATTTAAGAGCACTTCATTATCAGACAGACCGACAACTACTGCGTAATGGTCTTCGTTATATTCTTTCTCTAGATAGCGGATGATACTTGGGGCTCTAAATGTAGTCAACAAGTAGGAAATTTCTCCGAGAGTTGCTTCGTTGTTCATATATACATAGAAATCATTTTGGCGAGCGACATCTAACATATGCTGTATTGAAGTCCCTTTATCTAAAGTTGTCTTTAACTGTTCAGACAAGGTCATTTCAGACTGGCGCATTCCGTAATATGCCAAAACCATCTGCAGAGCGGTGGGGCCACAGGTATATATTGTGTCTTGTTTGAAATATGGAACTTGAAGGCTACGCATAGAGATATTATACCAGCAATGCTTGATGTGCCTGGAGCTGACTTATAGCAAAACCGCCCATTGTGGGCGGTTTTGATATTTATGAGCCATCTCCCAGGATTGGTGTCAGGTTTCTAAACTCACTCCGTTCGTTAAGAACCTCCTACCCGGGCTCGCCCGTTTTGGCATTAGGAATAGCCAAAACATGGCTCCGCCTTTCAATCCTGGACGCAAGCAAAGCAGTTTGCTTGCTGAGATGACCCAAAATAAAAAGCCGCTTACGCGGACTTTTTTATTTTGAGCCATCTCCCAGGATTGAACTGGGGACCTCATCCTTCGCTTACACCTCAATTTTCTAGTAGTGATATATGAGGACTAGACTGTATCTTACGCATACCTTACAGCTTAGCGTCCCTTGTCAGTCGTTCGGGCCTCTAAAACATAATGTTAGAGATGCCACGGTCTTAACCACACTCTGGTCTTTAACCGTTATTCGGGCTTCAAATGGTTGTTTCCAAACCATCGGGCAAAAGTCTTGCGACTTACCATGGATGCGCTCTACCAACTGAGCTAAGATGGCAATCGGATTTCTCCGTTTGCGTGCAAAGCATAGCAAAATACTAGGCAAACGCAAATAGATAATTTAACTTCCAACTAAAAAAGCACGGGTCATTCCCGTGCTTTTTTAGTTGGAGTAGTATCTAGTCAGAAATAGAAACTGTTTCAACAACCTCAATTCTTTTAACCTCTACACCAACCTCTGACATCTGTCCTTGTACACGTGCTGGCATAGTCTCTTTTAGAAGATTGTCATCACAACCTACAGTATCGCCCTCTGCATTCACACAGACAGTCTCAGCATCCATAAAGAGTGGTACAGCGTGCCCCAGTACTCCCGCTTCTTCATAGACCAAGTGCCAGTAGTTGGAATCAAGCGGAGCTGGAACTTGCTTCAAAAGGAAACCAGACTTGTCGAAAGAAAACTCTCCTTGTGGACCAGTCTCAGCATTACCACAAGTGATGTTTGTGATCTGCCACAAACCGTTCTTGGCCACCATATCTACTATGGCCTGACCGGCCTGACCTTTGGTTGTTGACATTACCAGTATCTGAGCTGCCTCTTCTTGCTGATAGACGGGTAAAGTACGAAGACCACCCGGCACACCAACCTGACAAAGTACTGGATCAGTAGTTTCATCAGTTAGCTGACCTTCCTGTGCCTTAAGCTTTTCTTTAAGCTCTGCACCTACCTGTTCGTAATCCAGTAGACCTTGAACAAAGGGTTCATTAGGACCAGTATTTTTTGCAAGTAACCAATCTTCGTAAAAGCCTAGAGTAACGTTTATTGGATCTCCGGCCACACCTTTCCAAGGTTCTGGAAACAAACTACGCCCTCCTGAAGTAGCCCAAACAATTAAACCAATAATAAGTAAAACACCCGCAACCAGCAATACCGGCAACAATTTGCTACGATCAAAATATCTACTCATAAACATATCCAATTATGATATCACACTCTTTTTATTAACAATATAGAGAAGCATTATACCAACAATCGCCCCACCAAAGTTAAATATTAGGTCTAACATGGCGTTTTCGTAACCCCCTACTCCGTGTCGTTCCAAGTTCATAGCTATTAAAAATTCCATTATTTCATTCATTGCCGACACGCCCATTGAGGCCATCACAGCTAAAAGAATTAATATCCACGCTGGTCCTGTTGCTCGCAATGTATTGGTGAGGACATGCAGAAAAACTATGGACATAACGCCGTAGAGGTAACCATGTACTACTTGATCATATTTCAAAATATAAAACTCACCACCTAAATCAAGAAAAGGATAAATGTGATATGCAAATAAGACTCCGTCTGAGGTTTGTACTGACCCGCCCAGAATGTGCATAAGTCCCCAAATACTTATTAACCACAATATATAGGACGGAAACTTTGTTATATGCAGTGTACCGAACAGTAGCACGAAGGCTGCCACGATAACTCCGACATAAATTACAAACTCTAGATTAGAATCTTGGAGAAAGTACGCACCACCGATAAGTAAATATAAGGCTATAAAACCTAAAACAAAACGATGCTCTCTGAGTTGCATATGTGCTAAGAAATTATACTAACCACCTCACGTGCAAAGGTGAGAACAAGGTTGAGTCCAGTAATCATAAAGTCCACAAACAACTCCAGTAGCTTGAGCAAGAAGTTGAGGAAAGTTTTAATGATGGCAATAAGGCTGTCCATGGATAAATTTTATCATATGTCTACTCCGATATTGTGGTGCTCTCACAATAAAGCCTTAGTGCGTACGCACTAAGGCTTTATTGTCTTTTGCGCGGTCGACCGGACTCGAACCGGCGATCTTCTCCGTGACAGGGAGATGTGTTAACCAGCTACACCACGACCGCACGCTTTTCTTTAAATTGTTCAAATCGAAGCTTCTTCCGCTTCAAGAATAGCTTCGGGCCATCATTATACATAATTTCAGCCAATTTCAAAGCATCATTGACGCTTAGTTGTAATCGTGAAAAATTGGCTGACTTAGAACTATAAATACATCCGCCCTTTATTCCAACCTGTCGCAACAACAAATGTAGTCCTATTAGAAATGCACGACTGCCACTGGTGAAAGAAACCTGAATGACTCGTGTGGGTGTGGCTCGTTTATTATTGATTGTACCAACCCAAACATTCCCATCACCATCAAAGTAACCACGCACGAAGTCACCAATAAGGTGATGAGGAACCGTAGGAGCAGTCATACGCGATGCCTTATTGCCAGAAAAACCCAGACCTAACAAATCTTCATACATCAACTTACTACCGACCTGAAAACGATATACACTTCCTGTAGAAGAGGACCGTTTGGACAACTTGTGATTTGATTCCATAACTTCTTGCATTTTTACTAGAATCTCTCTATCTGCACCATAAAAAGCAAAGTAGTGGCCACCTCGCGCTGATTTCACCATATTGCCATCTGCTGCAAAAAATCCGAGAACATAGGCCATTTCCGAAGTCCACTCTTTGAAGAAATTTTGATTCACTTTCTTTTGAACCGACATCTATACAATGATACACGAATGACAGTATATTGCACTAAACCTATCCCCAGAACCACTTTTACACAAACCTTCAAGTATTTATTTTGCGCTCGGTGATTTTGTGTCGATGGGAGGGAATGATCCTCCGACCTCGGCTTTATGAGTGCCGCGCTCTAACCAACTGAGCTACATCGACGTGTCAAGAGAATAGCATTAGACAACCCCTTGTTCAACCCATAAAACAAAAAGCTACGCACAGCGTAGCTTTTTGTTTCTTGTTGCGGGGCCTGGAATTGAACCAGGGTCTGGAGGTTCTGTTATTCGCTCACTTTCACGAGTGCATGGACTATCCCATATTCCTGGATTTAAATATCCTTAGGAATTCTCCATTATAGTCTCTGAACCTTCCGTCTGCTTTCGCAGAGGGCTTGGCTGCCGATTGCCGAATCTTTACTTTTTTAAAGCGTTCACACTCACCCTCTCAGGTCATGTTGTAGCAAGTAAAGCTCTAACGGTATTCCAGCAATTTAGAAGATTTTTCCATACCGCATTACTGCGATAGGTCACAGTTTCCTATGAGCCTCCCGAGGTACCACTCCTCTACCCCGCTGTGTGCTGAAAGATTGTACCACTTACTACCTAAAAGTCCAGCATTATCTCTTTGTTTAAGAAGCCTAAAATTTAGACGATTTCGAGGCACGCGAGGAAAATGGCGCGAGCCGTATATGGACATACGGTAAGTGACATTTTCCGAAGCGTAACAAAGAAAGCGACAAATTTGGGCTTCTTGGTTAGATAAAGTCGAACTCGTCAAAAACCATCTTATACTCCGCCACAGTCTGTCTTGCCTCCTTTTGACTCAAATTGAAGTCTGCGCCTTCGTGCGCAATTTTATTTCGTACATTATGAGCACGCCACGCTTGATTAATAGTAGTGAATGAAGCTGGAGAGGCACTTTTCAATTTCTCTCCAATCGTAGTACCAGCGTACCCAAGAGTATTTAAAAGTTCGTCCAGGATTATGTCGGCTTCAATAATAGCGAGCTTCCAATCATTGGGCCTTTCACTGTCACTGTGAACAAGTACATCCTGCCAACGCAAATTTTTCACATCTTTTTTGTGTATTTTTGCAAAAGCCTCTTCCTGTCTCTTTAATATTTCCGCAAACACTTCACCTAGCTGATTGTGTCGGATGTACGCATAGATGATGCCAAAAATAAGTAAGAATGAAACAAGCCAAGACAGTACAACAAACACACTCCACCAGCTTGAAAGCCAGGCAAACACTGCACCTGGTGACCAACTTGAAATTGCCCCTCCACCTGCACCACCGCTCCCTGCTCCCCCGCCACCAAACAAGAAAACAAAGACGTAATCTATGAACGCAAAAAAATCGAGTGAATATTCGTTAAATATTATATCGTTATCGTCTCGCACAAATAAGTAGCTATTAGCATGAAGTTAAAATCAAGCTATCCAGCTTCTAAATTCTATCACAAGAAGCTCTTAGAAAATCAACACAACACCGAGTACCCTAACTAGGGATTTGCATAACAACCCGAACCAGTCCAAGAGCCAGTCCCAGGATTAATTGGCCCTTCATAAGTAGCACCGCTTGAACCTGCGCAAAAATACCCTGCCGTTACTCGTGCCATCACGGAAAAGTTTCTTGCGTTATCCACCTGTACGCCTGTATAAAATTCATTCGTACTATCAAGTGCAAGATCAAGTATGCTTTGGCACATTTCGGTCGCCTGGGTACCATAGCTTCCTCCATAGTTTCTCGAGGCACAAGTGGCGTTTGTACCGGCCCAGCCCCTGTTTAAATTTGCATAGGAACCAGTATCGCTATATTCTAAAGCCATTAGTCTAGCAAACTGAATAACCTGTGCCTTAATAGCATTATCGTTTGCTTTTGTCCTAGCACTATTGAGACTAGCCATCACAACACTTGCCAACACACCGATAATGGCGATTACTACTAGGAGTTCTATAAGAGTGAAGCCTGACGAGTGTCGAAGTGTATTCGGACGCAACATATGGCCAAATCATAGCATATTCAACATCATCCCAGCGGATTGTGGAAATTGTGCAGTTAGGAGTTACTAGTTGGAACCCATCTACTTTTTTGAGTCGTACACCTTCTTCCCAATATCAAACAGTCTCTCCTCACCATTATGTGGCGCAATGTATTGCACTCCGACCGGTAACATCTTGCCTTCTCTGTCCACCTCTCCCATTGGCAGACTCATAGCCGGCACACCAGTTAGGTTCACTGGTACGGTAAAGATATCTTGGCGATACATTGATAGAGGATCTTCTTTTTCTCCAAGCTTGAAAGCTGGGGTTGGTGCGGTTGGAGTAATAACTAAATCAACATTAGAGAAGACTTTGGAAAGCTCCTCACGCATCAAGGTACGTACCGCTTCGGCCTTACCATAATAGGCGTCATAGTAACCGGAAGAAAGTACATAGGTACCGAGTAGTATGCGACGCTTGGCCTCAGCACCAAAACCTTGGGCGCGTGACTCTAGATATGTATCTAGGAGGTCTTCTCCTTCTTTGCGTACCCCGTAACGAATACCGTCATAACGAGCAAGATTAGAAGAGACCTCAGCCGGCATGACGATGTAATAGGCGGCGAGTCCGGCCTCGAAGAGTGGTAATTCGATATCGACGATTTTATGTCCGTCTTTCTTTAAAGATTCAAGATGGGCTTCAAAACGCTCCATCACATCCGCATCAATACCATCTTTCAAAAAGGACCTTGGTACACCGATAGTATAGGTTTCCTTCACAGGCACCTCTGGATAGGTGTCTGGTGCAATAGTAGTCATGTCATTTTCGTCCTGTCCCTTCATGATATTCAAGATTACTTCTGCGTCGGCCACAGAGTTTGTGAGTACGCCCGCTTGATCAAGCGAGGAACCCATGGCCATTAGGCCAAAACGAGACACAGCGCCATATGTTGGTTTTATTCCCACGAGCCCACAATAACTAGCAGGTTGACGGATAGAGCCACCTGTGTCGGTACCAATCGCAATCGGTACCGCACCCATTGCCACCGCTGCAGCTGAACCTCCACTAGAGCCACCTGGTACTCGGCTCGTGTCATGAGGATTCTTGGTTGGTCCAAAGGCAGAGGTTTCAGTTGAGCCCCCCATCGCAAACTCATCAAGGTTTGTACTGCCCACAATCACGGCACCAGCATCCTTTAACTTCTTAATGATAGTCGCATCATATGAAGCAATATAATTTTCCAAAATCTTTGACGCTCCAGTCGCTTTCTTTCCTTTGACTAAAATATTATTTTTGACCGCAATCGGCACACCTAAGAGTGGCTTTGACTCGTAATCCTTTTTACTAAATGTTTCTGTTGCACTCTCGGCCACTGCTTTTGCGTCGTCGTATACATCTAAAAAGGCGTGGATTTCTTTATCCTTTTCATTTATCACTTTCATTGTGTCAGCCAAGGCTCCGACCGGAGTCTCGCTACCTTCAATGAACTGCTGTCTTAGCTGTGTAATAGTCTTCATAATTATGAGTCGGGATTAAGAATCTTTTTAACCTTGAGGTAATCACCGACTTTTTCTGGAAATGATGACACTAAAGCTTCCCTGTCCTCTTTTGATTTCTCCACCACCACGTCCTCACGCATCACATTTTTAACAACCCCAGGGACTTTCTCTAATTCCAAGTCTGATACAATCCGGTCAACCGCACCAACATACTCCAAAATAGATTCTATTTCAGTCTGAAATTTAGTTACCTCCTCATCACTCATCTTCACACGAGAGAGGTTGCTTAGTTGTAGTATGTCCTCCTTAGTCATCTGGTAGAAATTATTGCTTATATTCGCTCGCGTCTGCTGGGCCAGTTAGTGGCATCATAGCATCAGCGCACCATTTTTAAAAACTCGTCTTCACCAAGAACTGTAACACCAAGCTCGCGAGCCGCCCGCGCCTTGCTCCCAGCCTCATCTCCCATCACTACAAAATCGGTCTTCTTTGAAACGCTACTGGATATGTGGGCGCCAGCTACCCGGGCGATAGCTTTAGCCTCGTCACGAGAAAGTGTCGAAAGCGCTCCGGTAAAGACTACAGTTTTACCAGCCAAGGCAGTATTTGTACTTTTTTGCTTAACTGGATTTTGAATAGTTAAGTGTGGTAATAGTTCCGAAAGGAGTTCCAGATTTTTCTCATCATGCATCCATGACACTAGTGACTCTGCCACCACCTCTCCTACACCATGAATAGCAGCTAGTTCATCTACACTTACCGTTTTTACTTTATCGAGAGAACCACAATAGTCTGCCACCAAGCGAGCGGTCTCCTCTCCGATATTTGGTATTGAGAGAGCTACTAGTAGTCGATAGAGCTCTACTTCGCTGGCGGCCAGAGTGGCATCTATAACATTTTGGGCTGCTTTATTCTTAAACCCTGGCAAACCTTCTAAGTCACCGACCTTTAGGGTAAACAAGTCAGCTGGTGTTTTGATGAGACCTTCATCAAGTAACAAATCTAAAATACGCGGACCAACTCCATCTATATTAAGAGCAGTTTTTGAAGCAAAGTGATAGAGACGACGACGATAAATAAAGTCTGAGTCAAGTGTGACACAACGATACGCTGCCTCACCCGGAATACGTTCTATACTGCCGTCCCCACCACATCCTTCGACCTTTTTTGGAAACCGATAAGGCTTTGCACTAGCTGGTCGTAACTCAGTGACCACTGAAACTATCTCGGGAATAACGTCTCCGGCTTTTTGTAGTATCACAGTGTCACCAATTCGCACGTCCAGACGCTTGATTTGGTCTTCGTTATGGAGAGTTGCCCTAGACACCACACTACCAGCAATGCGAGTCGGATTAAGGTGAGCTACAGGAGTCACAACGCCGGTTCGTCCCACCTGAAGCACAATATCAAGGATGATTGTGGTGGACTGTTCGGCCGGAAATTTGAAAGCCGTAGCAAAACGCGGTGCCTTGGCGGTGTAGCCAAGTCTCCTCTGGAGAGAGAGGTCGTTAACCTTCACTACAATACCGTCAACATTGTATGGGAGAGTGTCACGCTTACCTTTCCATTTTTCATAGTATTTTATAACGTCAGAAATACTGTGCGCTAAGAACGTATGTTCACCGACTTTAAAGCCTAGCTTTTTAAGCAAAAGAATTTCCTCTTCCTGAGTAGTGGGTTGTTTTAAATTTGTATCATTTACTTCAATGCTGTCGAGATCATAAACAATAATAGATAACCGACGGCTGGCAGTAACGGCAGGGTCAAGTTGACGCAGGCTCCCAGCCGCCGCGTTGCGAGGATTAGCAAATAGCGGCTGTTCGAGTTTCTCCCTTTCTTTATTAATACGTTTGAACTCGGTTTCGGATAACCAGACCTCTCCCACACAAGTAAGGTCAACTGGTAGAGTCAGTGTCTCAGGAATATCTTCGATCGTACGAGCCGTATGAGTAACATCTTCGCCAATCACACCATTGCCACGAGTGGCAGCACGGACAAGTTTTCCAACTTCGTATGTTAGCACCACCTTTAGACCATCCAGTTTATGGCCAACATCATAAGTGAGTGCGTCAGTAATATCTTCTTCACGCAGACGTCTTTTAATCTGCTTTTCCCAATCTTTCAATTCCTCCAAATCAAAGACGTTATTGAGTGACCACTGACGCACTTTGTGGGTAACTTTGGAGAAGGCTTCGCTTGGTGCTCCTCCTACCTGATTAGCAATCGACACCTCCTCTTCACCCACGCCCTCAAGCTCACGCAATTCACGCACCAGTGAGTCATAGGCTTCATCACTAATCTCAGGCGCATCCTCTTCGTGATAGCGCTTTTGGTGGTAGACTACGAGCTCGCGTAGCTTCTCTATTCTGTCTTGCATCTTGGCCATAATATCGTTCATTCTAGCGCTATTCATACACAAGCGCCACCTTAAATTAGATACCAAGAATGGACCGATGAAAATACAGTCTAAGCCTTAAAACTGGATGGATGGCGAGGAGCCTAGGTGAGTAGGATGCGAGTGGGACGTATTGTCCAGCGAGCAGTCTACTCACCGTAGCGACAAAGCTAGCCGCCAGTTTTAAGGCTTAGTACTCGATGGTGATTTCACGTTGGATAGTGAAGATTGAATCCAACTGATCACAAGGTCGGTTATACCCTCTCGCAAACACCACAGTGCAGATTGTTCCCGCTGTGCACTCGACTGTTCCCAATCCTTCGTTGGTCAAATTATAGGTAAGATCTTCTGTGGCTTCGCGCAAGTCAGCAATATAAAGACTTGGTTCAGCACACTGTGCACCGTTGATAGTGTATTGATATCGATAATTGTATAGAAGTCGCCCACTGTTATTGAACAGAGTCGTAGACTGTATTCCTGGTGGGTTGTTTGGAGTCACTCCAGCACAAGCTAATGACGGTGGTGACGCGCCATTTTCCTTCAAGAGTGCACTTTTGGTTGTTGGCTGAGCTCTATGAAAACGCATACATTCAAGTCCAATCTGTGCAGACTGAAATGACTTTTCGGATTCAATAGCCGTTACCGCTAGAAGATATTGTTTAGTGGTAACAAAAAGAAGCGACAAACCAATCGCCAACACCACACTGACTACCACCAGAGTAATAAGCAGAGCAAACCCTTGCTCAGTCTTTGCTGTTTGGTTTTTAAGATCCTGGTTCATAATATGTGTTATAGACATAACTTTCTAGAGTTACTTTATCAGAAGGATCGTCTCCCCAAGAAACTTCAGACTGCACTCTGGCCATTGCGTTATCTACAGTAATAGAAAGTTCACGTGTGTATGCAGTAGCAGTTCCTCCCGATGCCCGTTGCTTAAGTGGTACCCTAGCAGTTGCATGCTCACTGATAACGCAGTTACTACCACTACAACGATAAAAGCTACTGGTGGTAACTGAACCATCATCGCCTATTTCTACACCACACCGATTCGCACCTCCGACCGGACACAGTGTTGCTATTGCAGTCATGTCGTTCCAGACCTCACCCAAGATACTGTATGCACTTGCGTCTAAGGCATCGTCCTCTCGTAATTTAACAACCGCTTCAATTCCCTCCTGTGCCAAAAATACTGCCAAGGTGTTGTCTTTTGATTCATTGGCTCTCTTTAGACCAGAGTGAGCAATAGTGAGAGGTCCTACCAGTGCAATTAAGAGCACAGTAATGGCAACCAGTACCTCAACGAGAGAATATCCCCGCTTTGAAGGTTCTATTGACAGTGTGTGTTTTGATACAAAAAGTGATTTCATAAATCCAATACGCGCTTAGTAACGGTAGTCTGTATCATAAATGACGACCCTGTACTGCCAACTCCCACCACCTCTCCCTCAATAAAAATAGTTGCGTTAGGCTGAAATAGATTAGCATCATCTTCCTTGTTTGCAGTATTCGAAACATTAAAGTGCATGGCGGTTACATTAATAGTCGGGTTGGTTAGTCTCACCCATGAACCACTACCGACCTTACGTTCAATAGAACCATCAGTTGAATTGTACCTGTAGGCTATACGTCTATTGTCTGCCCCGTCGGTTAAACTCTTACCTCCCTCAATTATAGATAGGTAGGTTCCCTTATTACAATCTTGGTGAGTTGTGATGTCCCCCGTTGTTTCAGTACCACCAGAACAATAGTATGCAAAGCCAGTTCTAATCTCACGCGCCATACTATCTAAGGCAAATTGAATATTACTCACAGACTCTTGGGTATTTTGGGCTTTGGCGTTCGCATTGATTAAAACCATCAAAGCACCAACTCCCATAGTGAGCACGACTGTGAAAAGGGCCATTGATACCAGGAGTTCAATTAATGAAAAGCCTCTATTGGATTCTTGTGTCGCTGCACGTTTCTGCACAGAAAATAACAAAGTGATTTTTCGCAATCTTGAATATAGAGTTTGAAAGTTAAAGCCTGTCATATTATTCAACAGTTATTTGGCCAGCAGCATTTACTCTAATTAATCGAGTACCAGTATCGTTTAAAGTGGCCACTCCGATAGCGCCATCTGAGACAGTGCCGTTATTCATCACCGCATCAAAGTTAGGTCGCTGAAACGTGACGGACAAGGCAGTTAAACTACAATTTATACCGCTACACAACTGATTAATAGTGAAACGTGAGTCTAATCTCCGTGTTTCTAACTCCTCACCAGCAGTATAGTACCCGTCCTCGTTACTATCGCGAAAAATCACATAAACACCAGGTTCTGCAGTGGCAAAATATATTCCGTAAGGGCGTCTAAACTCGCTACTGTTCCCTGTAGCTGAAAGAGAACGTGTTTGTATCTCACGAAGTTCTAGTGCAATTTGAAAGGCCTGGTTTTTTAGGAGAATTAAGTTATTAAAGGCCCCGTAGCGCAAAGTAACAATACCAGTAATTAAACCGATAATCGCGGCGGTGATTAAGACTTCCAAAAGAGAGAAACCTTTCTGAGAAACAGGCTCTAATGACACTTCGTGTCTGAACACAAAAAACCGCTTCACTTTTTTTTGTAAGTTAGACACTAGTGAATATAGTTTCAATAAGAGTGAGAACGTTGGCATTGAAAAAGTGAACTATTACAAACGCAAGAATTAGAAAGGGTGCAAACGGAACTTCACTTTTCATTTTAACACGGTGCACTGTACCAAAACCGAAGTACTTGTGCAGATTGATTCTTTGGAAAAGCATAATCAAAAGGCTGATTAAAGCACCGATCCAAAACGACCAAACAATCAATGAGAACACTCCCCCGATACCCACTAATAAGGCGAGACCCACAGCAAGCTTTGCGTCCCCTAAGCCTAGCCACCGCCCCTTAGAGAACCACCATAGCGAGAAGAAAAATAAGAAAGCGACAAAGGCCGAAAGTAGTGCATAGCCGAACCAAGTAACGTCACTCACTAACCATGACTCATAGCCCACCAGTACTAACGCCACTCCTGTCAAAGAAATTGACAACTCATCTGGAATAATCATATGGTAGAAGTCGTAGACGAGTACCACGACCAACATCGACATAAATACAGCGAGTATGAGAAAAATAACAATGTCGGAAGTGCTAAGAAAGGCTAAGATGAAGGCTATAGCGGTTAGTAACTCAACGAGTGCATAGCGATACGGGATATATGATTCACATGTTCGACAACGCCCCCTCAGAGCCACGTATGAAAATAGCGGAAATAGCTCGTACCACTTCAAAGTAGTACCACAAGAAAGACAGTGGGAACGATCATTAAGTGAGCGGTTGGTGTGGAAACGATAAATGACTACATTTAAGAAGCTACCAATAATAAGACCAAATAGTGCCACCACAAAAACAAAAAACCATTCTGACATAGACTTAAGTATACCCTCGACACCAGCACTACCGTAGTGTTGCGTGGATAAAACCAAAAGTACAAAATGGGAAGCTAGAAACAAAAACACCCCACAGAGTGGGGTGTTTTCGAAAATTCATGTTACGGACAAGCAGTGACCGCTGTATCACTCCAAGTAGCAGTGTTAATTTTTGCTACACCTGTAGAGTCTACACAGTAGTACTGTCCAGTGTTAGACATCAATCGTGCCTTCATGGCCCAAGCTGTGGCGGTACTACCACAAGCAACAAATCCAGCTCCGCCACCAGAATTGGCAGCTCCGTCATGCATTGTTCCTATACCACCAGTAGCAGTACAAACGTTTGTGTATGAACGTCCTGCATCATCATAGAAAAGTTCCGCCTGAGCTCGTGCATTGTTTAGATTTGACTTAATAGCTGCGTCCGCCCCTTTGTCTCGAGCAGAGTTCAATGAAGCTAGTACCACTGAAGCCAAAATACCAATAATGGCAATAACCACGAGGAGTTCGATAAGGGTGAAACCGCGACTTGTAGATGTTTGTTTAATCATAAAATGTAAAATAATTTCTTTAGTCTTATTTTACACCCTAAAAGGCAAAACAATTCAGAACATGTGAATAACTAATAAAGAAGAACAGCGGGCCAATGGCCCGCTGTTCTAAACTACACGCTAACTAAGTTGTTTAGGAAGCAGGACAAGAGGTATCTCCTGTAGTAATAGATGTAGTGGTAGTGATAGCCTTTCCAGTTGAGTCAACACAGTATGAGGAACTACTAGCGCTTGAAAGTGGAGCAAACGCTGCCCATCCACTACCGTCTACAGCAGAGTTACACTCACCTCCAGCTGCTGTCACACCTTGTGCAACATTGGTGTCTAGACAGACACCGTCATAATCACCATTGTCATCGTAAAACAATTCGGCTTGTGCACGAATGTTATTAAGGTTTGACTTAATAGCTGCATCCTCTCCCTTATCTCGTGCACTGTTGAGTGACGCTAATACTACTGAAGCCAAAATACCAATAATGGCAATAACTACAAGGAGTTCGATTAGGGTAAAACCTCTTTTTAATCTGTTCTTCATCATATAACTAATTATTTTATAACTTACCTGCTCCAGACATCAGCTGTGTGTCTCGAACAGGACATCCGTTTAATGGATAACTTTAATTCTATAGTTATTCTTGGCCATTTTGTTCAATGCGTGTGGATAAGACTAGTTTTCTAAACTTTTTAAATGAGATGAAGTTACGTTTGCTGGAGGGAGAGTCACGCGGGAGACGTAGATGATACTACGATGACTAAGTGACTCGACCGAAGCGAATGCAAATGCGCTCATTTAAAAAGTTTAGATTGAGGCGGTCATATTGTAGATAGGCATAAGGACGGATGCCAACAAAGTACCCACACCAACTCCCAGTAGCACAATCATCACTGGTTCAATCAAACCAATTAAGGTATCAACAGCGTTATTTACCTCGCGCACATAAAAGGTAGCCAAAGTCTTCATGATTTCTGAAAGATTTCCGGTTTCCTCTCCCACTTTCGCCATCTGTGAAAGTACACCTGGGATTTCAGGGTATTCAGCGATAGAGTCAGCAAAGGAGCGTCCACCCTTCACCTCCACCAAAGTGTTCTGAAGGATTTCTTTAAATACTGCATTGTCCACCACCTCCGCGGTCACCTCGAGGGCCTGTACCATCGAAATACCACTTTGAAGCATTGTGGCCAGGTTGTCACAAATGCGTGCAAGATAGAGTTTTTGGAAAAGGTCACCAATGTATGGAATGGTGATTTTTAACTCGTCAAAGGCTCTCTGTCCAACAGGAGTTTTCAAAAATCGCCAAAGGAACACTCCACCAATAGAAGCAAGTGCCAATATTATTCCTATATAGTCGGTAAGGACAGTCGAAATAGCTATAACGATTTTGGTATAAACAGGAAGCTCTTGTCCTGAGTCAATCAAAATCTGACTGATGCGCGGAATCACCATAGTGAGCATCAGTCCCATTACCAAAACAAATACACCAACAACGAAAGCTGGATAAACCAAGGCGTTCTTAGCCTTGGTTACTATCTGATAGGTACGGTCTAGATAATCTGCCAAATAACCAAATGATTGCTCTAGTGAACCAGACTCTTCTCCGGCTCTTATCATGTTTATATAAAAATCACTGAAGACATCTGGGTGTGCAGCTAAAGAACGTGAGATTGAACTACCAGCCTGCAAATCGTCTGCAATATCGTTCAACACCTTCTGCATCTGGGGATTCTCCGCTTCTGTGCCCAACAGACGGAATATACGAAGTGCAGATACCTGTGCATCAAAAAGAGTTGCCAGCTGGCGAGAAAGTATCACTACTTCCTTGTTTGATATACGTTGAAACCAAGTGATCTCAAAATTTAATAAGTCATCTTTCTCTTCTACTGGATCGATTGAAATCACCGTATAGCCACGTTTCTGCACAGTCGCAATGGCCGCATCAATATTAGCAGCCTCGACAGTACCTTCACGCTTAACGTTAGTTTGGTCGATGGCTTTATAGGAGAACAACATAGTTATGACTATAGTTTAAGGTGAAAAGCTGAAAGTTGAAAGGTATAAGGCTGTGTTTAACTTTGTCCGCTTGAGCAGACTATAAAGTTTTTAAATTGGAGGAAATCTATGGTGCGACTCACCTATCTTTAAACTTCCAAAATGAGATACCCAGCGAGGAGGCTAGGAAAAAATAATGCGAGATGTACCTAGATGTACATTGAGTATTATTTTTTTCGTGACGACAAAGTTAGGTGCTCATTTTTGGAAGTTTAGACTAGATGAGACGTTCGAGACCCTTAGGATTGACAGAATAAGCAAACGCATTCTCAACCGTAATCTCTCCCTTCTTAACCAAATCAACTAACGAACGGTTCATATCAATCATTCCGTGCTCGAGTCCAGTTTCAATCACTGTCTGCACTTCATGAGTACGCCGTTCACGAATCAGGTTAGAGACCGCGCTGTTATTAATTAAAAGTTCATAGGTAGGAATTAGGCCACCTTGAATACGAGGCACCAAACGCTGAGAAAAGATACCAGTAAGAGAACCAGCTAACTGTACACGAATCTGATCCTGCTGACCGGCCGGGAAACTGTCGATAATACGATCGATTGTTTGCGCAGCATTGTTGGTGTGCAAGGTGGAGAATACCAAGTGTCCAGTTTCAGCTGCTGTTACCGCAGTGGCAATAGTGGCTGGGTTACGCATTTCTCCCACTAGAATAACGTCAATGTCCTGGCGGAAAACAGCATTGAGCCCAGTCGCAAAATCGACAGTGTCTGTACCTACTTCACGCTGTTCAATTAAAGCCTGGTCGGCCGTATAAACGTACTCAATCGGATCTTCGATAGTTACGATATGGTCAGGACGACTCTTGTTGATCAGCTGAATCATTGAGGCCAATGTGGTGGACTTACCTTGACCAACCGGACCCACACAGAGAAAGAAACCTTGTGGTCTTTCGGTGAAGCTCGCGAGAATTGGTGGCAGACTTAATTCTTCTAGGGTTCTGATGTCATTGGGAATATGGCGAAGCGCAATAGCTGGAGTACCTTGTTGATGGTAAGCATTGCCACGAAAACGCACACCATCTGCTGCTGCAAAAGAGAAGTCTACTTCTCTAGTTGATGTAAAGTCAGTCTTCTTTTGGTCCGTCAGAAGAACACCACAAAAACCCATCACGTCCTCTGATGTCAAAACTGGTTTCTTCACTAGAGGTACTAATGAGCCCATTACTCTAACCGCAGGATGCGATCCCACCGACAAGTGGATGTCAGAACCTTTTTCTGAGACCACAATGTCTATTAAGTCTGTTAATTCTTTTCTGTAATCTACGTTGACCATATCAAATTTAAAAACTATTTACACAATTCCTCTACACGCTTTACCACTTCACTTGGTATAACTTCCGCTTTAATAATATAACCTATAGCCCCGGCTTCCTTCGCTGCCGACTGATCAGTTGCCTCACTCTGATTGGATAATACGATGTACTTAGTATTGGTAGATAAACCAAGCTTCTTAATCTCTGTGAGTAGATCGAGTCCGCTCATGCCTGGCATTATCATATCTAACAAAACCACATCATAATCTGCTTCCTTAATAGACCTCATCGCTTCGGTTGCATCTGTTGCGGTATCAACCTGATGACCAGATTCAATAAACTTGGTAGCGTACATATCCCGAAGGAAAGCATCATCATCTACCAGCAAGATTTTCATACAATATTATTATACAACACACCTCTGAACTCAGGCGGATAGGTGGGTATAATCAAAGAAACCGTCTACTCTTCTTCAACAAGATTAATATCTTTAGTTACGTCCTTAGTCTCTGGAGGTGCAGCCTGTTCTCCCGGTTGTATTGGCAGGGCAGTATCGTCTGGCAAGAAGTCTTTCCCTACCGCAGCCTCAGCTCCTATTTTAGTACCAAAAGTATTTACCTCCTCATAAGGTATATCTCCCTGCAGAGCTTTCAAAATAGCGTCTTCCTTCATACTCATGAAACCTTTCGCTCTAGCTACCTTATATATATCCTCTTCACTCCCCTCACGCAGAATCAAGTTTTGTATTTCTGGATCAATCTCCAACACTTCCATCACCGCCACACGACCTTTAGTACCAGCGGCACAACCTGGCACCGGTACTGGGTGATAAATATTTTCAAAAGGAGGAATGATTTTTCGGAAAGCTTCTGGCAGAGTTTCAAATTCTTTGGCAAACATCTGCTTGGTACTTTCGTCTACCGGAGTCTTCTCACCCGGCTTGCAAAGTCGCCTTGAAAGACGCTGTGCAATAGCCAACTTCAGTGTTGGTGCAATCAAATAAGGGTCCACGCCCATATCAATAAGACGTGGAATAACTCCAATAGCGTTATTGGTGTGAATAGTAGAAAGTACTAAGTGTCCAGTAAGAGCCGCCTGAATGGCTAGTTGAGCGGTTTCTTTATCACGAATTTCTCCCACTAGAATAACGTCAGGGTCTTGACGTAGTGCGGTTCGCAGACCATTTGCAAAGGTATAGCCAATCTCTGGTCGCACCTGTGACTGTGACACGCCGTCAATGTTGTACTCGATCGGGTCTTCGAGTGAGAGTACGTTCTTGGTAGCGCGATCAACCTCAGCCAACATCGAATAAAGAGTAGTAGATTTACCACTACCGGTCGGACCAGAAATCAAAATAATTCCGTAAGGCTCCTTAATCATTCTGCGAATCGTTGCAATATGATTCGGAGACATACCAGTGAGTTCCAAGGTATGAATTCCCTTTTCATTATCCAAAATACGCATCACTACCTTTTCACCATGGTTAGTAGGGAAAGTTGAAACACGGAAGTCAATTTTGCGACCATCGAAGGTTGCAGAAAATCGCCCGTCCTGAGGTTTTCGTCTTTCGTCTAGACGCATAGACGACAGAATCTTGATACGAGCCACAACGGCAGATTGCACATTGCGAGGAAGTTCAATACTGGTTTGCAAAAGACCGTCAACTCGAAAACGCACGCGAACCTTTCCATTAGTCGGTTCTATGTGAACATCAGAAGCACCCCCATCCACAGCATAACGAAGAATAGTCGCCACAATCTTGGTAACCGGAGCGTCTTCCTTAATGTGCTCGGCTGTTAGTTTTTCTCCTTCTGCTGACTCACTTTTTCTTTCTGCAATTTCTTGATCTAACTCGCCTTCTAGTGAAGTGAGCGCTTGCCCCACTTCACCAGTGAGGTTTTCATAACCAGTCAGTAATTTTTGTAAGTCTTCTTCCAGTAAGAAAATAAACTTGTAAGGAATACCATGCTTGGTACTAACAAAGTTTAAAACCTCGCGGAGGCGAAAGTCATCAGGATTATTAACTCCAACAAGTAGAGTGTCGTCCTCGAGCTTAAGCGGTACAATCTGGTAGTTTTTTGCCGCCTCCACTGGAATAAACTCCAACACGTTCTGTGGAACAGACTCGTCTTCAGTTGGAACGTGCGCAGGAATATTGTAGTAACGCGCCAGTCGTTCACGAACCACTTCTTTAGCCACTCCAGCGGATAGCAGAGCCTTCTCTGGTGACATGCCTTGCTCTACTTGTTTACCGACTGCCGCAGCTATGTCGGGAGTGATAACACCTTCTTTCTGTAATTCATTTAAAAAATCCATTTTGTGGTTATTAAGATCACATATATGTTACCACCTCCACCACCTACCTGGGTCCACTAACGTGAGAAAGGATTTTCACGTCCGGCCGATACACTTTCTGGATTAGTGTTAAACGACACAAGGGAGCGGAAACGAGCGTCGTCGAAGAAGTCTCTAGAAAGGTTGATGTCCTGAATCTCATTCAAGCGCATAAGAAATTCAGTTGCTAAAACTTCACCCTCATTTACCCCACCATCAATCAAAAGGTTAGCTTCTTTATTAACAGAGAAAATGTAATAACCAGCATAAAGAACACCGGCCAGAATTACGAAAATTATAATGTTTTTAATTAGAGATGACATAATTTATCTTAATTCGCTGGCAATGCATAAGTCTCTAGTAACAACGAATACTGCACCAAACTAGCGTTAACTTCCTCAAGCTCAAACTCAAATTCAACTATCTTTAATGGGTAGGCATTACGCTCTAAGTCGCTAAGCATAGCCTTCATTTGCTCGTAAGTACCTACTACTTCGACCTCAAATTGCTGCACCATAAGAGAGTCGCCCTGACCGCCGAATGAACCATCACTCATCAAAGCTCCAGTGTTTGGATCATAGGCCGAAGTCTCTACCACTTGACCATCAGCAGAATACACTGTAACTGGAAGTACCTCGCCTGGAACTATGTCCAGAAGCAGAAGACGATTTCGAGAAACTATATTAGAAATATCACTAGCCACCAAAGTAGCGTCAATTTCTTTTGGTAGATAACGCTCTAAGACTGAACGGTCGTAACTACTGAGTGCATTAGCTTGATTAACAAGTGTTTGCAAATGTTGGTTATAACGACCGATGTTTTCTATAGCTGCCTTATAACCAGCCACTTCATTTTGATCGATACTAATCGAATCTATTTTTGGTTTCACTACACTAAAAGCAATAATAAGCGCTACGACCAATAATGTAATTTGTATACCGAGTTGAAATCTCATAATTATTGAATGACTTCTGTACTAGTGGCAGTGCTTGATTCTTCACTATCAGTATCGGAGGAATCTACTGTCTCAGTAGTGGAAGTAGCACTATCGACTATTACTACGTTCTCAGTTTCCACTTCGCTTTGTGTATTAACGATAGCTTCCTCTGGCATATAGGCAATACTGGAAATATCTCTCGTATCAGAAAACACAAAGGATAGGGTTGCTAAGCCAAGTAAATTATTGGCATTCTCGCCTTCACCAACACTGTAGTCGTACTCAACAACCTTAGCATCCCTAAGTAGACTACTATTCCCCAAGAGATTACGTTGACTGATTATTTCTGTGAAGTTATCTGCCTGACCAATTAAATCAACTTGAAATTGATTGTTTGGTAAGTGCTTATATTGCATTCCAGAAAAGTAAATATTTGAAGCAACAATTGCTTCAACGTCATCAAAAATACGGGAAGGGGCCGAAGAATGATTGAGCAGTTCCTCTGCGGCCGCTAATCGATTATGGAGTTGTTCGATATTATCTATATCCTCAATAGAGAACCTTTGCTTCTCTACTACCAATTGCTCACGGAGTGATGACAAGTCACGACTCACAATTGCTCCGTATACATAAACACCAATCACAGAAAATAATGTACTGAAAAAGACGATGTAGCTTATATATGCTAATACGTAGATACGACGAGTACCCTTAGTGCGTTGCACTGTTTTTACTCCGCTTTTTGGTATGAAAGAAGTGCCCTCTGACGCCATATACAATTCATTATACGCCTACTCCGCA